>Ga0214929_100339_pt1 | contig 11668 bp, 11 predicted proteins | sample Stichaenrichm17X_FD_168613 | JGI IMG/M metagenome (GOLD analysis project Ga0214929, IMG submission 168613) | Xylose enriched microbial communities from anaerobic bioreactor in Madison, Wisconsin, United States - 17X | ecosystem: Engineered > Bioreactor > Anaerobic > Unclassified | place: USA... | reverse complement strand
GATTGTTGCTGCGGCTCGTCGTGCGCATGCCGACACGTTCATCCGTCAGCTCCCTGATGGCTATAGCAGCCTGATCTCGGAGGAGGGGAGCTCGATTTCCTCCGGGCAGCGACAACTGCTCTGTATCGCTCGCGTTATGCTGGCTGATCCGCCGATACTGCTGCTCGATGAGGCTACAAGCTCGATTGACACACGCACAGAGCTACAGGTTCAAGACGCCTTTGATCGCATGATGGAAGGCCGCACCTCTTTGGTGGTAGCTCACCGCCTCTCAACAATACGTGCTGCCGACTGTATCCTCGTGATGCGCGACGGTCATATCATCGAGCGAGGAACCCACGATGAGCTTCTCAGTGCCGGAGGTTTCTATGCTGAGCTCTATGAGGCTCAGTTTGACCATGATCACTGAAGGCGTGCTTGAAGCTTACCTGAGCTGAGAGGTGTAGGAAATTATGTTAAGGATGAGCATCTTCTGTATCCATCCTTAACGCTTGTTGCATAAAGCCTTGGCCAGATAGCTGCTATGAGGTCGCGTTCGTATGAAATTGCAACGGTAGTGTGTTGTCTTAGCACCTTGAGGCTAGTATGCCGCAGCATCTAATCAGAGTCTTTCGGTAGAAAAGAAATCTCTGCCAGAATGCTCTACTGATTAGAGCAGCAGGAGACAGAAGTAGGTGGTTTTGCCTTTATCAGAGCTGAGCTCTAGGCATATGAATAGGGCTATATGCTATTTGTACAGCATATAGCCCTGTGTAGTGCAGAACTGTCCGGTTTTCTTTAGTTTTTAGGATGTCTTGTCAAACTGCGATTGGTAGAGGTCTGCGTAGAAGCCTCCTTTTGCCAAGAGCGCCTCATGTGTCCCTTTCTCGACAATGTCCCCATCACGTAAGACCAAGATCATGTCCGCATTGCGTATGGTGGAGAGCCTATGGGCGATCACGAAGCTCGTCCGACCAGCCATGAGCTTATCCATAGCGTGCTGGACGCGCCATTCTGTGCGGGTATCGACGTTTGAGGTCGCCTCGTCCAGTATCAAGATGGGGCGGTTGGACAAGACAGCACGGGCGATCGTCAAAAGTTGACGTTGACCTTGGGAAATGTTTGCTGCGCCTTCGTTTATCACAAAATCATAGCCTCTGGGAAGGGTGTTGATGAAGTGGTCGCAATGGGCATAACGAGCTGCATCTTCCACCTCCGCATCGGTTGCTTCAGATCTTCCGAAGCGTATGTTCTCACGGATGGTTCCCTCAAACAGCCAGCTGTCTTGTAGTACCATCGCGAAGTTTTGCCGTAGATCGCTACGCAAAATATTGCGAATATCATGGCCGTCTACCATGAGGCTGCCCGCTTCTACATCATAGAAGCGCAAAAGCAGCTTCATGAGCGTGGTCTTGCCGGCTCCGGTTGGGCCAACGATAGCGACCATCTCTCCTGGTGTTATATTGGCTGAGAAGTCATGAATGATGGTTTTGCCAGCTAGGTAGCCAAATGATACATCCTGGAAAGTGACAGCACCTTGAGCATCCCCAAGCCTCTCAGGTGCAGAGACTTCAGTATCTTCGAGAATTGAGCCCTCCTCTTCCGGTGCGTCTAAGAACTCAAATACACGCTCGGCGCAGGCAGCCATCTGCTGCAAGACGTTCGAGACGGTTGCAAGCTGCGAGATGGGTTGCGTGAAGTTTTTCACGTACTGAATAAAAGATTGGATGTCACCGGGCAAGATAGCGCCCGTGGTGGCGAGGGCTGCTCCGACTACCACGACACCGACATAGCCCATGTTCCCTACTAAAGACATAAGCGGCTGCATAAGGCCAGAGAGAAACTGGCTTTTCCAGGCACTACCATAGAGGCGGTCGTTGTCTTTTTGAAACTCCTGTATGGTCCTCTCAGATTGGTTAAATGCTTGGATTACGATTTGGCCGGAGAAGTCCTCCTCTATGCGACCATTTACAGTACCAAGCTCTGCTTGCTGCGCTACGAAGTAGCGCTGGGAGTACTTGATAAGCACGCCGAGGATAACAGCGGAGATCGGAAGCGTGATGAAGGTAATTCCTGCCAGAGGCACTGAAATCGTGAGCATCATAACAGCAACGCCCACTATCTGCGTGACTGAGGTGATGAGCTGTGTAACCCCTTGGTTGAGCGACTGGCTTAAGGTATCCACGTCGTTGGTCATTCGAGAAAGGACATCACCTTTTGAGATAGAGTCCCCATCAAAATACGAGAGAGGGACAAGTGCTATCTTGTGTGCGATCTCACCACGCATGCGAAAGACTATTTTTTGAGTGATTCCGCTCATAATCCAGTTCTGGATTCCTGAGGCAGCAGCGCTGGCTAGATAAACTATGAGCAAGGTGAGTAAGATTGAGGCCATAAGAGAGAAGTCTACGCTTCCTGTGCCTGCCGCTTGGGCTTGCACGCCTAAGTAGAGCTGGTTGGTAGCCTCCCCTAAGATTTTCGGTCCTACGACGCTAAAGATAACCGATGCCATTGCGAGCACTAAGGCCATCAGGAACCCTACTCGATAGCTGCCAAGGTAGTGGATGAGCCTGCGTATGGTTCCCTTAAAGTCCTTAGCCTTCTCGCCTGCAGCCATTCTTGAGCCCGGGCCGTGTGGGCCACGGTGCGTTTGCGTGGAAGAGTTTTGTTTAGTCTGCTCCATTATTTCACCTCATCCAAGCCAAGCTCGCTTTCGCTCAACTGGCTTTTTGCCATCTCTAGATACTCAGGGCAGCTCGAAAGGAGCTCAGAGTGTGTTCCTTTACCGACTACGCGTCCCTCGTCAAGTACGATGATCTGGCTTGCGTCCATAACAGTTGCGATGCGCTGAGCGACCACCAGGATCGCTATCTTTGATCTGTTACGGGATAGCGCCTGTCTAAGATGTGCATCTGTGGTGTAGTCGAGCGCAGAAAATGAGTCATCAAGTACTAAGACCTCAGGTTCGATCGCGAGCGCTCGAGCGATTGCGAGACGCTGACGCTGTCCGCCGGAGACATTTGCGCCTCCTTGAGAAATCTCTGCATCAAGGCCGCCTTTTCTTTGTTCTACGATTTCGTGTGCTTGGGCGACATTGATCGCCTCAAGTACTTCCTGGCGGCTTACTTTTGTAGACCCGAATGCGACATTAGAGTCAATGGTTCCAGAAAACAAGAAGGCCTGTTGAGGCACATAGCCTATGCGGGAGCGCACATCTGCTAAGGACATCTTATCCAGCTCAATTCCGTCAAGGGTGATCTTGCCAGATGTGGGGTCATAGAGCCTCGGGATCAGCTGTAGTAAGGTTGACTTACCAGATCCTGTCGGCCCTACAATTGCTGTGAGCTCTCCGGGACGTACAGAAAAGCTTACATCCTCTATTACATTTCCTTTTGCTGCTGGGTAATGGAAACTTACATGCTCAAATGCCAGCTCACCTTTTGTTGTTGTTTGTGCGGGGGAGAGGCACTCCTTTGGAGATGCGATTTCCGGTACTGTCGCAAGTACTTCTTCGACACGGCCTACAGAAACTTCTGCGCGCGGCAAAATGATAGCGACCATGCTCAGAATTAGGAAGCTTGCCACGATCATCATCGCGTAGGAGATAAACGCCATTACGCTGCCCACCTGCATGGATCCGGCTGCCACCTCGGATCCGCCAAACCATACAATTGCAACGGTTGCCACATTCATAACGAGCATCATGATTGGCATCATCAAAGACATCGCGCGGTTTACGAACAACTGCGTAGACATGAGGTCGCGTGAAGCATCATCAAAGCGATCGAGTTCCTGATGTTGTCTGTTGAAAGCTCGTATTGTCATGATGCCGTTGAGCATCTCCCGTGCGACAAGGTTGACACGGTCGACGAGAGCCTGCATCTTTTTAAAGCGGGGCTTGGTGAGCGTAAAGAGCAGTGACACCACCCCTAATATAACCAGCAAGGCAACGCCAATGATCCACGTGAGGCCTCCTCCGATGGAGATGACCTGTGCCAACGCAACAATCCCCATGATGGGAGCAAACACAACCACGCGTAGCATAACAACGATCAAGTTTTGTATCTGTTGTATATCATTGGTGCAGCGTGTGATTAGTGATGATTGCGAAAAATGATCTACTTGAGCAGAGGAAAACAACATAACCTTTGAAAAGACATCGTGTCTGAGATCACGGGATACCTTGGCGGCTATCTGGGCAGCAAGGAAGTCAGCGGCTGCCGAGGCTATAAGGGAGGCAAGACAGAAGCCGAACATCACAAGGGCCGTCTGGCTTAGGTAAGAGAAGTCTCCAGCATGTTCACCCACGATGCCTGTGTCTACGATATCAGACATATAGCGTGGCAGGGATGAGTCGCAGATGGCTTGGACGACAAGCAATGCGAGCACGGCGATGACCTGCGGTATATGGCCGCGCAAAAGTCGTATGAGTTTCACCTATCTGCCTCCTTATGTGAGGTCTCTTGGTCTTCTTGCGAATGTGGGAAATAGTCTTCTTTATGAGAGCTGTTTTCATCTGCAACAAAGATTGTCGCAAGCTTCTTAACGATACGGATGAGCTCGTAGGAGTCTTGCTCGCCCAGCCTTTTGAGGATACTTGCGATATAGGAGTTAACGCGATTGAGCTGATCTTGGAGCTCTTGGGTACCGGCGCTTGTTAGATGCACCATTACACGACGACGATCAGTATCGCTTGGCTTACGGATGATGAGGCCGTGTTCTTCAAGCTGATTGAGAGTCGTAGCCATGCGGGCTGTAGTAACGTGACATTGCGTAGCAAGTTCGCCCGGGGTCATATCTTGTTTGTTGTGATCTAAGGTATGCAGAACACCTAACTCGCCACGTATTTCCATGTTGGGAATATTCCTACGTCGATGCGTGCCCGAATTATGCAGTGCTTCCATGAGCTCGTGTGTTATTTCGGCCCAGTCGACCTCATCACGGTGCGAGTCTTCTGGGACTTTATTTTCTCCATGCAACATAGAAACCCTTCTTACTAAGAAATAGCTAATAGTATTAGATAATGTTTAGTAGAGTACCCACCCATAAACTATTTGCTAATACCATTAGCAAAATTTAGACAACAACACATTCCCGTCATAATGTTCATTGAGTGAGTTAGCACTAGTACACTACATCTGATAGAGAAGTTTCTTATGTTTTTGTTGCTGCTTCTAAATAGGTATATGGGAGAAAATTAGTCTCTCCGGATAACTACTGTGTTTTAAAGCTGCTTAATTAGTAGCTACTTCAATGTTTTGGATGTCTATGTTCAGAATTTGAGATATTATGATCAGTACATCGGCTGCACTTGCAAAGGAATATGTTGTCATTGGTGCTATGAGGCATCTGTGAGGCTAATGGCTGTAACTTAAGACTCTTTACAACGAGATATCGTACTCCAGTCGGTAGCGTATCTAAAATGCCTTATTTGTTTGAACTTATCACTTGTTGATTAGTACTACTCAGCTCATATTTTCGTATCTATTTTAGAAATATATAAACTGATAAATATGTATTATGAGGGGTAAAAAAATAATGAAAGATACACAAGAACAAATTAGAGTTGTGCAGGAAACAGTTGCTGGTAAAGAGATAACCTTGGCTCATATTATTGGTGGACCAGCTCCTATAATCTATACAAAATTAGGAATGAATCCTACAGTTGACTATCAATCGAGTGCTTTAGGTATCATGAATATGACACCTCCAGAATCGACAGTTATTGCCTCAGATATTGCTCTTAAAAGTGCTGACGTGTATCTTGGCTTTGCAGATCGATTTACAGGAACCTTAATAATATCAGGAGAAATTGCTGAAGTAACAACAGCGATTACTGCAGTTGTGAACTATTTTCGTGATGTCCTTGGCTATGTTTCATGCGATGTCACAAAACGATAGGGAATTCTATGTCTATAAGATTGACGAGAGAAGAGTTTTTAGAAAAAATTTTTCGTAATTGTTATCAAGAAAATAATATTAAACATTTACGTTGGACGCGAGTTAGCGTGCCTGGCCGAGAAGTCGATCTAGCACATATTATTGGTGTATCCGATAGAAAAGTTTATGAAAATCTAGGGCTACATATTGGTGTTCACGAAGGTGAAGATCATGTAGGTGAAGCTATTGGCTTAATGCGGTTTACTCCATGGGAATCTGTTGTTATTGCCGCTGATATAGCTGTAAAAAATAGTTCAATCAGTATAGGTTTTATGGACAGATTCAATGGTTCATTAATTTTAGTTGGAACAATTGCAGATGTGGAGAATGCAGAAACTGAGATTCTTCGGTATTTTAATGATGCTTTACATTTTAATGTCTGTAGTCTCACAAAATAGTAAATAAATGTATTAATAATTTGATAAATAGGAGAGTTCATCAAGTTCAATAAAGCATTGAAGGTTAACTATGAAAAAGCTTTTTTTAATGGGCCGCAGCGAAGCTGGTAAAACATCTCTTGCTCAGGTTTTGAGAGGAGAAAGGCCACATTATCATAAGACACAATATACATATGCAAATAGTGATACAATTGATACGCCTGGCGAATATTCGGAATCGAACCAACTTGGAGTTGGGCTTGCTTGTTTCTCATTCGAAGCTGATGTTATTGCAATTGTAATTGCTGCTGATGAGCCTTTTAGTGTTTTTGCTCCGAATTGTGGTTCTTTTTTAAATAGGCCTCTTATTGGAATTATCACTAAAATAGATTCCCCATACGCCAATATAGCAATGGTGAGACAGTGGCTCATTAATTCTGGATGTGAGCAAATATTTTTAATTAATAATATGACAGGTGATGGTGTTGAGGAACTGAAGAATTATCTAAAAGGCGATTTTCCGCGGATGTCTTTAGATGAAGCAAAAGTGCATCAGAGGCAAGGTCTTCGTGACTGGGATATCATTCCTAAAAATTTATAAGTTTGATATATACCAATAAAATATATTTAGTATTTAACTTTTATATAAGAGTAAGAGAAAAGATTTAATTTATTTAATTTTTATACTCAGTAAAATGAATTATTTTGCATAAATATTAATTTATTTTAAACAGCTTAAAAGAACAGTTGTTAGAGTTTTATAAACTATCAAACTAAAAATATTGAAATATTGTTCTTGCAAATAGTTTAGAGCGAAATAAAGTCTTTTAACTAAAAATGATGTAAATTAACTGTACAAATGGTCTAATTAAAAAAATAGTTAGTATAAAATGGATGAAATAATTTAAAGTTTAGTCATAGTACCTTGATTAGAAAGAATTTGTCTATAAGCAAATTATGTAAATATTAAATAGTGAAACTTAATATAGGCTAAATAAGAATTTGTCTTATATACAATATACTAAGAAAATAGAAAATTTATATACAATTTATGACGTAAGGTTATGGTATACAAAAAGTTTAAAAGTAAGTCATTTATTTTGCTTTATTTGATCCTATATGATTGTATAAAATTAATTAAAAAAATTAGTAAATTATAAAAATAACAGCATAATATACAAATAAAATTATCAAAAAGAATTTTATTAATAGAATTAATTCCTAAAATGGCTTATTTCATTTTAAAAAGACATAATTTTCTTAAAATTTTTAGATCCAGATAAAATTCAATAAATTTATTTTTTCTCATTTGAATTTGAATTTAGGAATAATTTTCTACGCTAAAAATTTTAGTTAATAGAAATTCAAATGTAAAAAGTATCTTATATCACCGTATGCAACAGATTATCTGCCAATTACCGATAGCTAAGGGTCTGTCAATAAGGTTCACATGAGGTAAAGCTGTTAGCTTGCTCACTGCCGATAGATAGCAAGTGAAGTCGATGCATGTTAAAAGGAATGGGAGGTACAGGTGGCGGTTGCAGATGTTTCTTTAGAAGGTCTTGCCAAAGTAAAAAAACGTGAACTCGATCAAAGCTTTTTTAAGAAGGGTATTTTTCTTGGTTTGTTTTCTGGCATTACGTATGGTCTTTACAGCGCTTTTATAACAGCGGCCCAAAATGTTGGTGTTTGGAGTAATTGGTGGAGTAGTTTTGAATCTACATCTTTTATAGCAATTTTTATTTTTCCTACAATTGCATCTGCACTAAATGATCTTTGTAGTGCCATTTGGGCTTTGGTTGTAACCGCAAAGCAAGGAAAACTTGGGGACTTTACTCTAACCCTAAAATCAAAGCCAGGTAGGATTATGATTGGGGCAGCACTTGTGGGCGGTCCTATAGCTACGACAAGCTATATTATTGCCCTTTCGCAAGCCGGCCCCATTGCGTCGCCCGTTGCAGCCCTTAATGTCACTGCTGGTGCTATTTTCGGACGGGTGTTGTATAAGCAAAAGCTTAGTGGAAGAACAATCTTAGGTATAGCTACTTGTTTGGTAGCAAGTATTATGATCGGAAGTACAGCACTAACCGGTGAAATGGGTAGTGGGGTAACTACTGGATTATTTTTTGCAGTAATTGCAGCGTTGGGCTGGGGACTTGAAGGTACTATCGCTGGTTTTGGTACTTCAATGATTGATTTCCAGATAGGTATTACCATCCGTCAATGTACTTCAGGAATTGCTAATTTGTGTATTTTGCTGCCAGTCTTATCGATTATTGGAAATGTGGGTGTAGGAACCGCATTTAATTTTGTAGGGCAGGTAGTCACAAATACTCCTTGGTGTTTTATTTTTCTATTGAGTGGCTTTTTTGCATACATTTCTTTTGCAAGTTGGTATAAAGGAAATTCCATGTGTGGGTCGGCACTTGGTCAGGCTCTAAATGGCACCTACACTTTCTTTGCACCACTTTTCACTTGGATTGTTGTTGGAATTGCTATGGGACTCGAAGGATATTCGCTTGCTCCTATTGCATGGCTAGCTGCCATCGTAATGATGGTAGGAATTTTTATCATCGCTGTTAATCCTAAAGAATTTTCTAGAAAGGAGGAAAATAATGAATAATTTAAGACCTCTAAATTATGCAATTCTTAAGTACTACACACAAGTTGATGAAGCCAGTGTGGATGATGTGATGGGTGCACTTGCAAATTCTTATCAAGAATATGCGACTTTTAATAAGCCCAAAATGATAGAGGCATTAATGACGGCCGAAAAAAATGGGCTCATTGAAGAGTCTCGTTTTGACCTAGATGATTTAAACGAGATCAGAGTGTTTTATCACGCTACACAAGAACAGCGTGAAATGATCAATTCCTATATTAAATAGAGGAGATATAGATGCGTTACAGGGGTGAGGAAGCCATCGGTCTCATTGAGACAATCGGAATGGTCCCTGCAATCTATGCTGCAGACGCGATGCTCAAGGCCGGAGATACTGAACTAGTAAGCTATGAAAATATCGGATCTACGTTAGTAACTATCATTGTTAAGGGTGACGTTGCAGCTTGTGAAGCAGCTGTTAAAGCGGGATGCGCTGCAGCTTCGAGTATTGGGAAATTAACCGCACATAACGTTATGAAGCGCCCTGTCCCATCTATTGGAGATGTTGTCTCTGTCCACGATGTGGATTATTAGGGAGGTCAAGGTGGCTGACGAAAGCATAAATGCTTTAGGCATGATAGAGACATTTGGTCTTGTATGGGTCCTCGAAGCCGGTGACGCTATGTGCAAAGCTGGCGATGTTGAGTTGATAGGCTACGAGAACACAGCTTCGGGATATATTTCAATTTTAGTTAAAGGAGATGTCGCAGCTTGTAAAGCTGCTGTTGAGACTGGTGTAAAAGCTGTCGAATCACTTGGGGCAGAAGTCTATAGCTCTGTTGTTATTCCTAGGCCACACCCAAGCCTTAAGAAAATTACAGATAAGTACAAAGTTGAAAATCTTTTGCCATATTAAGGAGGTGTCTGATGGCTCTGATAGACAATGACTTGCTTTCTATTCAGGAGGCTCGAATTCTCCTTGAGCATGCTAATGAGTCTGTCAAATTGCTAGATAGCCTTCCCCCTTCAATTAGCAAAAATTTTTTGATTAGTTTAAGAAAGACTTTGATTTTAAAAATTGAGCAGTATGCCACACTTGCTTATGAGGAATCAGATTACTGCAACTCTAGTGATGAGGCGCGACTTATTAAATGGGTTCTAGAAGACTTACTAGTAGATACATTACATGAGCCTCCTGTTCAAAAGATAATTGAAGAGAGAAATGGATATTCGAAAGTTCTTCTTTCAAAAGGTATTGTGGTTTCTCTTTTACCTGAGTGGCTCAGTGTTCCAACTTTGATCAGTCAGCTTATATTTGCGGTCCAATCTAAAAGCCCTATTATCTTTTCAGCCGATATGAGAATTCATAAAACTTGTAAAGCTGTTTTAGATGATGTGATGGAAATTGCAAGTTCCTGTCACTATCCTTTGGATGCAATTGGTTACATTAACCATTTTTCTCTAGAAGGTGAGCAATGGGTTTGCAATCAGACTTCTGTAAAGGTTGTAATAGATTCTCGTGAAAATTTTTTAGAGCACCCTTATAAAATATTTGGTAAAGATGTTTATTACGCAACCATAGGGAATAATCCAGTCTTTATAGAAGCTACAGCTGATATTGCTGAGTGTGCAAGGGAAATTGTTGCAGGTAAATCATTCTGTTATGGGATGTTGCCGGGGGCCGAGCAGTCTATAGTAGTCGAGTCATCAATTGATGTACAAGTTCAAACAGAACTTAAGAAAAATGGTTGTTACTTTCTCTCAGATAAGGAAGCAACAAGACTGATAAAAGTACTTTTTAAGGAAAATGGTCAGCCATATCGTGAGTTAATTGGAAAATCTGCAATTGAGCTTGCACGCCGTATAGATGTATTAGTACCTGAATCAACGAGTGTACTTGTAATAAAAAAGCCCTACGTTAGTAAAGAAAGTTTTTATGCCAAAGCTAAATATGGGCCTGTCCTTTCATATTATGTTGAAGAGAATTGGCGTAATGCTTGTGAAAAGTGTATTGAGCTTATTTTAAGTAGTGGTTGCGGCAATGCCCTATCAATTTTTTCCAATGATCCTGAAGTTGTAAAACAATTTGTAATTAGAAAGCCTGTAGCACGAGTTTTAGTGAACGTAAGTACTGGACTTGGTAGTATTGGTTACCACTCAGATTTGCCTAAGACACTAACTATTACAGGATGGAATTTTGCTACTTCGTCTGAGCTTGGTGTAGCTTACAGCACTTTTATACGAAAGCGTCTGATTGGTATTGAAACAAGTAAAGACGCTCATGCTTTGCTTAATAGTGCTGCTCAATATGGCTCTACAGCGGCTGTAGATACAGCACAGAAAACTCTTCCTTCAGATAATGAAGATCATTTAAATGAGCCGGTTGACTGGTTCTCCAGTGTTCTAGAGACCATGAGAGATAGTCAAGAAAAGGAGTGAAAATGGATATAAAAGAGTTTGCTAAAGGACTCTCAGAAGCCACTAAAGAAATGAGTGATGAGGAACGCGCAACTGTTAAGCAGATGTTTGAAAAAGTTTCTGATCAACTTGATAAGCCTATTTGTAGTACTCCAGTATCGGAAAAAGATACAAATAAATCCTATGAGGTTCCAGAGGGCCCTACGGCGCGTCAGGTTCGCTTGAAGGATAACTTCATCAATCAAACACCGAGCATTACAACTTATCGTGCTCGTGCGGTTACCGAAGTTATGGAAGAAAATCCAGGCATGCCGCGGATTGAATTACGTGCTAAGGCATTCCGCCATTGTTG
>Ga0214929_100338_pt1 | contig 11723 bp, 9 predicted proteins | sample Stichaenrichm17X_FD_168613 | JGI IMG/M metagenome (GOLD analysis project Ga0214929, IMG submission 168613) | Xylose enriched microbial communities from anaerobic bioreactor in Madison, Wisconsin, United States - 17X | ecosystem: Engineered > Bioreactor > Anaerobic > Unclassified | place: USA... | reverse complement strand
ACGTGTGAAGCTGCTTGAGCGCACCAACATCGTGGATCTTGCTACGTCTGCGTATGTGGGGACCATCGACCTTGCGGTGTGCGACGTCTCTTTCACCTCCGTCACCTTCGTACTCCCTGCCGTCATGGCGCTGCTGAAAGGTGACGGGGCCTTTCTCACGCTGGTAAAGCCGCAATTTGAGGCCCCACGGCAGGACGTGGGTCCTGGCGGTGTCGTGCGAGACCAGACGGTGCGCCGCACAGCGCTTGAGAAGGTCGCGCACGCGTTTGAGAGCGCCGGGCTCAATGTGCGCGGCTCATGCCGAAGCCCCATAACAGGCCATAAGGGTAACGTGGAATATCTCCTCTACGGCGAGCGTGCCTGAGCATGCAGGCGCAGTGGCGGGTGCTACACTCACAGTTGTATCTGTCGTGCGTCTGGTAGTAGGGAGCCGCTGTGAAAGTTCTCCTTGTGCCCAACTATTCGCGTGAACCTGCCATGGAGGGAGCTCGCAAGCTGGAAGATTGGCTTGATAACCAGGGCGTCGAGTGTGCCTGGGCGCCTGATAAGAAGCTCTTTCCTGATCGCGTCGCTGACATCGACGGAGCGGATCTGGTGGTCTCCCTCGGTGGTGACGGGACGCTTCTGCGTGCGGCGCGCATGGTCGCCTACTCCGAGACGCCGTTGATGGGCATTTCGTATGGGCACCTGGGCTTTCTTACCTGCGGCGGCCCCGAGGACCTGATCTCCAACGTCGCGGCGGCCCTTGCAGGGGAGATGCACTCCTCTCACCGGGCGACTCTGAGCATCACGGTCGAATTCGAAGGCGATGACGGTACGACGGAGACGAAGCATCGCTTTGCCTTGAACGACCTTGCGCTTACGCATGGCGCGCGTGGCGACATGATCGTCTTTGACGTCTCCGTCTCAGGCCATCACATCGACCGTTTGCGCGGCGATGGCTTTGTGGTGTCCACGGCCACGGGCTCGACTGGTTATGCCTTGGCAGCGGGTGGCCCTATCGTGACCCCTGAGTTCTCAGGCATGGTGTGCGTGCCGGTCGCGCCACACACAATCATGGCACGAGCCTTTTTGACGTCGCCTTCCGACGTCGTGGAGCTTGAAATCAGCCCTGAACGCCGTGCCGAGCGCCTCTTCTTCGCTGATGGCCAGCCATTGGGTGACGCCAAGTACGGTGTGCGCGCGACAGTCAGGCGCGGTCCAGGCGACATTATCTTGCTGGATCACAGCGAGCAAAGCTTCTACGAGTCGGTCTCGCGCGTCTTTTACGGAGAAGCGGGGAAATGATAGACGAGCTGCATGTCCATAATGTCGCGCTCATACAGGACGCGACGCTCACGCCTGCTCCGGGGCTTACGGTATTGACGGGGGAGACAGGTGCCGGTAAATCTGCGCTGCTCTCGTCGGTCAAGCTCCTGACGGGGGAGCGCGCCGATGCGACTGAGGTGCGCGAAGGGACTGATGCGCTTGTCGTGGAAGGTCGCTTCTTCTTGCCAGGCGAAGACGCAGACGGGACGATCGTGCGTCGCCGCATAGAGGCGAGCGGTCGCGGACGTGTTGAGATCGACGGCGCCATGGCGTCGGTGCGCGAGCTAGCGAAGCGCATCGGATCCAGCGTTGAGCTCTGTGGTCAGCACGAGCACCAGCGCCTGCTCACCCAGGCAAGCCATGCGGATTTGCTTGACAGCTGGGCGTCCGGCTCCGTCGAGGGGCCGCTGCATGCCTACCAAGAGGCTCTCGCAGCCGCAGGGCAGGCTGCCGAGAAACTCAAACAACTGCAAAAGGCTGGCCGCGCCGCATCGGAGCGCCTCGATGAGGCGCAGTTCATCTTGGATCGCATCGATGCGGCCAAGCCTGAGGAGGGAGAGTACGAGAAGCTGGAAGAGGCCTTGCCGCGCGTCGAGCATGCAGAGGCCCTCATGAGCGCTGCCGCATCTGCCCATGAGGCCATCATGGATGATGGCGGCATAGAGGACAAGCTTTCCGAGGCGATCTCCTGCCTGCATGAGGCAGCCCGCCATGACCCCAAACTCGACCAACTTGCGGATGCCCTCGAGAGCTCTCTGAGAGAGATCGAGGAAACGGCAACCGACCTGCGGGCATATGGCGAGTCAGTGGAGTATGACCCCTCAGAGCTCGATCGCATGCAGGCGCGGATGGCCGAGCTGAGGGGTCTTCTGCGGAGCTTTGGTCCCACCATGGACGACGTCTTTGATCGTCGTGCGCAGGCTGCCCAAATTGTGGAGGCCGCCCACGATGGTGGGGCCGCCGAGCGTCGGGCACAAAAGGCTGCCGATGCTGCAGAGGCAGCGCTTGTTTCGCGTGCCGATGAGCTTGACGCCGCGCGCCGCAGTGCTGCACCCCTCTTTTCGTCTGCCGTAGGAGAGCAGATGTCCTCTTTGCAGATGGGCACGGCACAGGTGGAGCTCAGCATAGAGCGTCTGCCACGGGCGCAGTGGACCCATCAAGGGCCGAGCCGCGTAGAGTTGCTGTATCGCCCTGCAGCTGGCGTCTCGGTCCGCCCTTTGCGCCGCATTGCGTCAGGCGGCGAGATAAGTCGTGTGATGCTTGCCATCAAGGTGGTGCTTGGTGACGGCGACGGGACCGACACGCTCGTCTTCGATGAGGTGGACGCGGGCGTCGGTGGTTCTACGGCCGTCGCCTTGGCGCGCCTACTTGCCCGGCTTGCCAAAACACACCAGGTAATCGTCGTTACGCACCTTGCCCAAGTGGCTGTTTTTGCTGATCGCCACTATCTTGTCTCGAAATCTGTGGCAGATGTTCCTGAGACGACGATCAGGGAGATTTCGGGCGAGGAGCGCGTTTGTGAGATAGCACGCATGCTTTCAGGTGACGAAACTGAGGCATCGCTTGCGCACGCTCGTGAAATGCTTGCCAACGCTCACTGAAAGATTAATGAAGCCAACCACCTCCGGGCGTATCTTTTCCACAAAGCTTTGGCTTTGAGGGGAGACAAGATAAGGTGGGACAACAACTTAATCCTTGCTTCCTTTGTCATCCTTGTGGTCATTGAGATTTTCTACCTTCCGTGTATGTGGCTTCCCACAAAGCAAAACAGGTACTTTCGCGCCTTGCTGGTCGCTACGCTCGTTATCTATTTGGAGCTGCAAAATCCCAGTCTGTACATCACTTCGACTGTGGACTGCTTCAATCGCAAGACGCTCTCGGAGCTCATAGAAGACTTTCGTGCGAGGCAGAGAAGCTGCAGCTATATCGGATCAGTCTCAACAGCTTCAAAGACCTGAGGGCCATCTACGGTGACGCTGCTATGTCCGAGGCGCTTCACAGTGTTGTGACATTTTTGAAGAAGGATGCTTGCCCATCCATCGCGTGCTATGTCAACGCAGGCCATTTTGTGCTGCTTGTAAAGCCGCGCATATCAGTTGACACAGAAGTCAAGCACATCACGGCGCTTGTGGACTCCTATGGCATTTCCCACGAGATGATAGAGCTCGAGATCACCGAAACTACCACGATCGATCTTTTGCTCGGTGCTTGACGCCTATGCGTCAAGTGCCAACGGCCTCTTGCCGCTCATTGTGTACATGATCCATAGCCTGAAATACAGGATTGTCATCGAAGGGGCAAAAAAGTGAGGAGATGGCGCGCGAGGTTGCCGAGATGGGCTGCGAGTACCTGCAGGGCTACTACTACGCCAAGCCAGTCCCATCAGCGAAATTTGCGGAGTTTGTGGCTCGCTTCAACTGCGTAGACGTTTCACGAAGAATCGATGTGCCCTAATGTCTTCTTTATGTTGGCTGTTCTTGGGGGAGCAGTGCGGTATCATTGAGACCCGTAAGAGTTGCTGAATTTACGGGAGGAATCATCTTCATGACCAAGCACATATTTGTGACCGGTGGCGTCGTCTCGTCCTTAGGCAAGGGCATCACTGCGGCTTCGCTCGGACGTCTTCTTAAATCCCGCGGTTACAAGGTTATGATGCAGAAGGCTGATCCGTACCTCAATGTTGATCCGGGCACCATGAGTCCGTTTCAGCACGGTGAGGTATTCGTGACCGAAGACGGCTACGAGAGCGATTTGGATCTCGGACACTACGAGCGCTTCATCGATGAGAACCTCACACGTAACTCAAACTTCACAACAGGCGCCATCTACCAGTCACTCATCGCGCGTGAGCGACAGGGAGACTTTCTGGGGGGAACCGTTCAGGTAATCCCGCACGTAACGAACGCCATCAAGGCCCGCTTCCGCCGCATCGAGGAGCAGACGGGGGCAGACGTCGTCATAACGGAGCTCGGTGGCACGATCGGCGACATAGAAGGCCAGCCGTTCGTCGAGGCCATTCGTCAGTTTCGCAAGGAGAAGGGCCCGGGCAACACAGCGGTCATCCATGTGAGCCTCGTGCCGTACATTGCCGCGGCTCATGAGGTCAAGACTAAGCCTACCCAGCACTCCGTGAAGGAGCTTCGTTCCATGGGGCTACAGCCAGACTTCATCGTCTGCCGCTCGGACCATAAGGTCGAGGAGCCCATCCGCGCCAAGATCGCAAGCTTTTGCGATGTCGACGAGGACTGCGTCTTCGAGAATTCCGACTGCCCTTCAATCTACGATGTGCCAGCCCATCTCGCCAAGCAGGGCTTTGACGTGAAAGTCCTCGAAAAGCTCGGGCTCGATCCGCGCGAGAGCGACATGAGCGATTGGTACGCCTTCACTGATGCCATGCATGTCGCCAACGAGAAGAAAGACGTAACCCACATTGATGTCGTGGGCAAATATACCCAGCTGCCCGACGCGTATCTTTCTGTCATTGAGGCCTTGCACCACTCCGGCACCTACTATGGTCGCCACGTCGACATCACGCTCGTCGATGGGGAGGAGCTCTCTGCGGCCAACATCGATGAGGTCTTGGGAAATGCTGACGGCATCCTCGTGCCCGGGGGCTTTGGCATCCGTGGCATAGAAGGCAAGATTCTCTCTGCGCATCGTGCTCGCACGTGCAAAATCCCCTACTTAGGCATCTGTCTTGGCCTGCAGGTCGCGGTTTGCGAGTTTGCGCGCAATGTCGCCGGCATGCCAGGGGCCAGCTCGACGGAGTTCGTGCCTGACTGCGCCTATCCTGTGATCGCCTTGATGCCTGATCAAGAGGACATCTCAGCCAAGGGCGGCACGATGCGCCTGGGTGCGTATCCCTGCAAGGTGGCTGCCGGCACGCTTGCGCGCGAGGCCTACGGCCAAGATCTCATCTACGAGCGCCATCGCCATCGCTACGAGGTCAACAACGCCTACCGCACGCGCTTAAGCGAAGCCGGCCTCGTCATCTCCGGCCTATCTCCGGATGAGCGCCTCGTCGAGATGATTGAGTTGCCTGAAGACATCCATCCGTGGTTTGTCGCCTCTCAGGCGCACCCCGAGTTCAAGAGCCGCCCGACCCATCCCGCGCCTCTCTTCCGTGAGTTTGTGCGTGCGGCGATTGCGCGCCATGAGGGTTGTGATCGCCACGATGTGCGCCCAGGTCTATAGAAGAGGCTAGGCATAGTCTCATGACCCTAGCATCTGCCCTTGATGATTTCCTCGGCTATCTTGCGGTGGAGCGTGGCAGCCCGAGCAACACGCGCAACTCATATGAGTATGACCTGCGCCGCTACGTTGCGGCGCTTCGCTCCCAAGGCGTTACTAGCCCCGACGAGGTAAGCAGGCAGATTGTCGAAGGCTATGTCGTATCCCTTTCGGAGGCCGGCTTTGCGGCGAGCTCCATCGATCGAGCCGTCTCCGCGCTCAAGAGCTTCCATCGTTTCATGGTCGCAGACCAAATTACAGACGTGCTGCCCACAGCTGACCTGCCGGCTCCCAAGGCCCCCGTCCATCTGCCTGATGTCATTTCTCGTGAGCAGGCAGCCGCGCTTCTTTCTGACAAGAATTTCTCAGTTGCCTTGCAGCCAAACCAGGATGAGGGCTCGCGGCGCTACAAGCTGCGTCTAGCCTGTGCGCTTCGCGATCATGCGATGCTCGAGGTGCTCTACGGCTGTGGGCTCAGGGCGTCTGAGCTCTGTGGCCTTGACCGGCAGTCGATTCGCCTAGAAGAAGAGACGCTGCGCGTCTTCGGCAAGGGATCAAAGGAGAGAGTTGTTCCTATCATGGGAGCAGCGGCTCGCGCCCTGTCCAACTATCTTGTCGACGGTCGTCCCGTGTTGGCAGGACTTCACTCAGGGGACGCGGTCTTCCTATCGGTGCGCTCGACGCGCATCACACGGCAGGCGCTTTTTGCGATCGTGGAGGAGGCAGGGGAGCGCGTCGGCATTCCCGCGCGCGTTGACGAGGAGGGTAAGCGTCATGGGCTGCATCCCCACACCTTGCGTCACAGCTTTGCGACGCACCTGCTTGAGGGTGGGGCGGGCATTCGTGTAGTGCAGGAGCTGCTCGGTCATGCCTGCATCTCGACGACGCAGATCTATACCCATGTCGATCGCACACACATTCGTGAGGTCTATCTTGAGGCCCACCCTCGTGCTCACATGCGCGAGGAGAAATGAGCACAAAAAAAATGAGCGTAAAGGACGCGTAGATCGTCATATAGCTGGTCAAACAGCCTCTGAGCAAACAGCGGCCATGCAGCTGCGAGCTCGTCTATCGACTCGGTTCTTCCTATCGTGGGACATGCTCCCACCTTTGTGAGCTCGCGTTTTCAAGAAAGCTGATTGGTCTCTCCGCGGCTCATCACAAAATGTTCACATAAGCTCGGTAGGTCACAGCAAGCGCCATCCTGTGCGTTTGTGTGGGGGAACATCTGTACTCACAACATTTTGGCGTTCCGATTTTGTTCAAAACCGTTTGGCCGACATATTTGCCACTTGGGTGTCACGAAGTGAAGATAAGTGTTGCGAAGTGTTGATTTAGTCCGTACTATTAAGAGGCGCATTCGAGAGAAAGAACGCTCCCGGAGCTTGCAGGGAGGAAGTGGGACATGTACCTCGGCACCAGAAAGCATTCGTTGGACGCCAAGTCTCGCCTTACCCTTCCGGCTGACTTCCGCAAGCAGGTCGGCGACCAGGTCTGCCTCGTTCCCCTCAAGGATGCGTTGTATGGTTTCGCTCCCGTCGAGTACGAGGCGTGGGTTAACAGCTTCTTCGAGAACGGGGAGAGGCACTTTGATCCGCGTAGTCGCAGAGATGTCGAGCTCAAGCGTCGTCTTACCGCGCATGCTGTCATGGTCGACCTGGATTCGGCCGGTCGTGTGGCGCTCGGAAAGCTCGATGCAGCTGAGCCTGGCGCTCGCGCTCGCCTCGGCCTTGATCACGATGTCACCGTCGTGGGTGCAGGAGACCACTTCGAGATTTGGAACAGTGCGAAGTGGGACGAGAGGAACGTGAACTTCGCTGACGACCTCGATGCACTGATGTTCGATGACGCGTAAGCAGGTGGGAGCGGACGGGTTGACAGAAGAATATCGGCATGTACCCGTGATGCTCGACGAAGTGTTGAGCGCGCTTAACCCTCAGCAGGGAGAAGTGGTGTGCGACTGCACCTTGGGAGGAGCTGGGCATAGCGTCCAGCTGGCCAAGCACGTGGGGTCGCAAGGGCTTTTGATCGGGATTGACCAAGACGACATGGCGCTGTCCGCGGCATCTGCGCGCTTTGAGCGTGAAGCTCCTGAGGCAGACCACCTGTTCTTAAAGGGCAACTTCGATCAACTCGACGACCTGCTCGTGGAAGCTGAGGTGCCTGGAGTAGACTGCTTCCTCTTTGACTTGGGGGTTTCCTCGCCGCAGCTTGACATCGCTGAGAGAGGCTTTTCGTACCATCAAGACGCCCCACTCGATATGCGCATGGATCCGGGGAACAACACCCTAACCGCAGCTGAGGTCATAAACACCTATAACGAAGCCGATCTCACTCGGATCCTGCGCCTCTTTGGTGGCGAGAAGTTTGCTCGCCGTATTGCGGCCGAGCTCGTCAGACGTCGCAGCAAGGCGCCGATCGAAACTACGTTCGAGCTAGTAGACGCCATCAAGGCGGCAATTCCCGCCTCAGCACGACGCCACAAGGGGCACCCCGCGCGCAAGACGTTCCAAGCTCTGCGCATCGAGGTAAACCACGAGCTTGACGCCCTTGAGCAAGGACTGCGCGCAGCTGTGCGCTGGGCAAATCCGGCAGGCAGAATCTGCGTCCTTTCCTATCAATCTCTTGAGGACCGTATTGTCAAGCATGTCTTCACGGACTACTCCCGCGACAACACGCCGCCGGAGATCCCCGTCAGCAGCTATGTGCCGGTACTCGAAGTTATGACCCGCAAACCCCTCGTCGCCAGCGACGAGGAGGTCGCCCGCAATCCGCGGGCGAGAAGCGCCTTGATGCGTGTGGCAAGAAAGCTCGATGCCACAGGCGAGGAGGCGCAAAGGAAGGCATTCTCGACCTCTCGGTCGTCTATGCGATAAAACGCAGCACCATGCACTACAAACGCAGCTTAAACGTTCTACCAACAAGTCACTTTCGACGCAGCTTGCACAACGCGCCGCATCAGAGGAGCGAGGGCCATGAGGTACGATGGATCAGAGGCTGTTCGCCTCGACGGAGCGGAAGTTCGCCAGCCGCAACGCAGACCCGCGCCTCAGCCCTCCTTCCAAGTCCTGCCCGGCGGCGGCCTAGACGCGCGTGCGCGCCGTGGCGTCGATCCCCAGTTTGTCGCCCACCTGAGACTTTGTGTGCTCGCGGTTGTCTTACTTGTCGCCATTGGAGGCGTGCGCGTGGCTTTGAGCGCAGCGACAGTCTCATCCTTGGAAACAACCTCATCGCTTCGCAGCGAGATATCTGATGCCAAAGATCTTAACTCTGAGCTTCAGATCGAGCGTTCAGTAGATGCCTCTGCTCAGCGCATAATTCGCATTGCCACAGAAAATTACGGCATGGTCTTGGCAACAAACGTCGACAGCATCAGTATCGGCTCTGCCCAGCAGGCCTCCACAAATGATCAGAGTGACTCAGCCGAGAGCGGTCAGGCAGCAAGCGACGCGACAGATGGTCAGCAGGACGCATCAACGGATGCGAGCTCAGATGCAGGCTCCTCAGACGCCGCGGATGCCGACTCAGGCGAAAGCTCGGAGAGCTCATCTCCGTCCGCGGAGGTGACAACGGCGTCAGAGGCCTCTTCGGACTCCTCTGTTGACGATGCCACTGGTGACACCAGCGCCACGCTCACTTCGCAAGACGAGGCGGTGCTGTCAAACCTCAGCCCGTCCAATGCCGGCGCTAACGCTGTGAGCGAAGCAGAGCTTGAAAATGCGGCATAAGCCTCGCCTGGGATATGACGAGGTCCCTGGTGCTTCCTATGATGAGGCGCGCCGCTCCCGCGAGAGGTCCCGCCGCTCTGGCGGCGCAGACTCCGGCGGAAACGACAAGGGCCTTCACACAATACTTGTCATTGCAGCAGTCATTGTGCTTATCGTCGTGGGCCGCCTGCTTTGGCTGCAGGTCTTTACGGCCTCAGACCTCTCCTCAAAAGCTGAGGCACAACGCACGAACGCCATTACGTTGCATGCCAGGCGCGGCACCATCTACGATCGCAACGGCAACGTGCTTGCCACAAGCGTCGACTGCAAGACGATCTACGCGAACCCGGAGGAAGTCAACGACCCCAGCGGCGCCGCTGACATGATCGCAGAGGTCCTCGGCGGCAGCGCGAGCGATTATATCGACAAGCTCCAAGAAGATACAACGTTTGTGTACATACGCCGACAGGTGGACGAGGACGAGGCAGAGGAGCTCCAGCAGAAGCTCTCCGACGCCGGCGTTGAGGGTATATACTTTCTCGATGACACGAAGCGCGTGTATCCGTACGGCTCTGTGGCAGGCCAGATCCTCGGCGTCGTCGGCGTGGACGGCGACGGGCTCTCTGGGCTCGAGCTGTACTACAACGATGTCCTGCAGGGCACAGACGGGCAGATGCTCATGGAGACCGGTCAAGATGGCACGCCGATTGCCGGAGCGCCCGCAGAAGTGACGCCTGCCAAAGACGGAACTGACATCGTCATCTCAATTGACATAAACATACAGCAAGTCGCAGAGGAGCAGATTGCCCAGGGAGTGAAGGACTACAATGCCGACTCTGGCTCCGTGATGGTGATAGACCCCCAGACAGGAGAGATCCTGGCCGCTTGCTCTACGCCGCTGCTCGACCCCACTGACACATCAGAGGCGACTGCTGACGCCTTCTCCCTCAAGTTCGTGTCGAGCTCCTACGAGCCTGGGTCGATCTTCAAAGTTCTAACTGCGGCGATCGGCATCAATGACGGTCTGATGAACACAGAGACCACCTGGTCTGTGCCGGCTCAGGTGAAGGCGGGAGACGACTATGTCACAGACGTGGACGGTCGTGACTATACGATGGACATGAGCTTGCGAGAGATACTGCGGCGCTCCTCCAACGTCGGCATGTCACTCGTGGCGCAGTCTGACATCGGTGCCGAGCGCTTCTCAAGCGGTGTCTCGGCGTTCCAGATCGGGACTGCCACAGGAATCGACTACCCTGGCGAGACAGCGGGCATCGTGAAGACGCTTGACCAGTACGATGGCTCGACCCTGGGGAACATGGCCTTTGGCCAAGGCTTGGCCATGCCAATAGTCCAGATGGTCAAGGCAGTTGGGTCAATCGCCAACGGCGGCACCCTTTACACGCCGCATTTCCTTGTCTCAGAAGGCGATCAGGCGGCGGATTGGCCCTCAGTTGGCACCTCCGTGTCCTCAGAAGCATGCTCTGAGGTGACAGACATGATGCGGACTGTCGTCGACTCTGGCACAGCTGTCAACGGCGACGTGGAAGGCTATGATGTCGCAGCGAAGACCGGCACGGGGCAGCAAGTCAACGACAACGGCGTAGGCTACAAAGAGGACAGCTACATGAGTTCGATGATAGGTTTCGCAAACGCCTCAGACCCAAGTGTGCTAGTCTACGTCGGTTTGAACGGCACGTCCTATCATGGCTCTGCCGCTGGGCCCATGTTTTCAGCCATCATGAGCGAGGCGCTTTCGGACATGGGCGTGAAACCTTCCGATTGACGGGCGAAAGGCAGAAGATGTTGACGCTTTGCGTCGAAGACATAGTCGCTGCGACAGGCGCGCAGCTCATAGCAGGAACAGCCTCCATATGCGTGAAGAAGGTCGTCCGCGATTCGTGTGAGGTGGGCAAGGGGACGTTGTTCGTCTGCTTTCCGGGAGACAGAGTGGACGGCAATGACTTTGCCTCAGCATCCATCGAGGCGGGCGCCGCGGCAGTGGCGCTGACGCGTGAGGCCCCAGCGGGGCTGCTGAGCCAGGCGGAGGCTGCTGGCTGCGCCGTTCTTCGGGCGGCTGGCGACGATCCGACGGAGTTCCTTCTCAGGCTTGCTGCCGAGTGGCGCAGGCGCAATCCGCAGTGGGCGGTCGTGGGCATTACCGGCTCCGTTGGCAAGACCACGACAAAGGACATGGTCTCCTTCGGCCTGCGGACATGCTGGCGCGTCCATGCGACGTCTGGAAACTACAACAACCTCGTGGGGGTGCCGCTCACCATCCTGTCGGCCTCTGCCGATGATCAGGTCGTCGTCTGCGAGATGGGGATGAACCACAAAGGCGAGCTCTCTCGTCTCACGAGTGTCGTGCGCCCTACCATCGCTGCGATTACCAACATTGGCACGAGCCACATCGGACTTTTGGGCAGCCGCGAGGCGATTGCCCGCGCAAAGTCGGAGATCATAGAGGGCCTTCCTGCG
>Ga0214929_100334_pt1 | contig 11856 bp, 11 predicted proteins | sample Stichaenrichm17X_FD_168613 | JGI IMG/M metagenome (GOLD analysis project Ga0214929, IMG submission 168613) | Xylose enriched microbial communities from anaerobic bioreactor in Madison, Wisconsin, United States - 17X | ecosystem: Engineered > Bioreactor > Anaerobic > Unclassified | place: USA... | reverse complement strand
ATGGTGTCGCGGGCCTGGCTCTTGTCGCCCATCTTCTCGATGCATTCGGGCGCCGGACCAATCCACACGAGGTCGTTGTCGGCGCAGGCGCGGGCGAAGTCGGCGTTTTCGGAAAGGAAGCCATAGCCCGGGTGGATGGCCTGGGCGCCGGTGTTCTTGGCGGCGGCGATAACGTTGGACATCACCAGGTAGCTCTTGTTGGCGGGCGCGGGTCCGATGCAGACGGCTTCGTCGGCATAGCGCACGGGCAGCGTGTCGGCGTCTTCGGTGGAGTACACGATGACCGTCTTCACGCCGAACTCGCGGCAGGCGCGCTCGATGCGCAGGGCCACTTCCCCGCGGTTGGCGATGAGAATCTTGTCGAACATTAGTTGTTCTCCAGATCGTGCGGCTCGAGGTAGAAGAGAACGGTGCCGAACTCGACCGGATCGGCGTCCTTCACGCAGACCTCGCGGATGGTGCCCATCTGGTCGGCGGTGATTTCGTTCATGAGCTTCATGGCCTCGATGATGCAGAGGGTCTGGTTGGCCGTGACCTCGTCGCCGACCTTCACGAAGGGCGGCTGGTCGGGCGCGGGGGCCTGGTAGAAGGTGCCCACCATGGGGGCCTTCACGGCGATCCAGTTGGCCGGACGGTCGGCCTCAGGAGCGGCAGGTGCCGGCTGCGGCGCAGCGGCCGGAGCGGTTTGCACAGCCGGGGCCGCCTGCTGCGTGCTCGCGGCGGCCGCGACGGCGCTCGGCATGCGCACCGCGATGCGGGCGCCCTCCTCTTCCACCACGATCTCGCCGACGCCGCTTTCTTCGGCTACGCGCACAAGCTCGCGAATCTGATTGATATCCACGTAATCGTCCTCCTTGGTACCGCTCGATTCCTCGGCCATGAGGAAATCGACTTTTTCGGATGTGCGGTGCTTGCTCAGGTAGGTGCGCGCCTCGTTGGGGAACAGCGCGTACATGAGCACGTCTTCTTCGCTGTGGGCCAAATCGCCGATCTCTTCGGCCAGCTCGTCATAGGTGGTGGTGACCAGCGTGCTCGGGGAAATCGACGGATCGAGGATTTCGCTCGGGTCGCGTACGACCTTCTTCACGATCTCCTGGTCCATGGGGCCGGGAGCCTTGCCGTAGTAGCCGCAGATGTAGTCCTTCATTTCCTTGGAAACGACGCCCCAGCGCTTGCCGGTGAGCACGTTGAAGACGGCTTGGGTGCCGACGATCTGGCTCATGGGGGTCACGAGCGGCGGATAGCCCACTTCTGCGCGGACCTTGGGGATTTCCTTCATCACGTCGTCGAGGCGGTCGCTGGCGTTCTGTACCTCGAGCTGGGCCATGAGGTTGCTCATCATGCCGCCGGGGACCTGATGGCTGTAGACCTTCATGTGCACCAGGCTCGACACGCCGCGCTTGTGATGGGTGCGCTTGCGGACCTCTTCCCAGTATTCAGCGATCTCGAAGAGCAGGTCGAGGTCGTAGTCGGTGTCGAAGCGGCTTTCCTTCAGAGCGGCCACGATCATCTCGACCGCGGGATGGCTGTTGCCGAAGGCCAGAGGCGCGCTCGCCGTGTCGGCGATCGCCGCGCCCGCTTCGGCGCCCTTGATGATGTTGGCGGGCGCCATGCCGCCGACGTAGTGGCAGTGCAGGTGCACGGGCAGGCCGATTTCCTCGTTCAGGGCCTTGACCATGCGCTCGGTGCGGTAGGGGGTGAGCATGCCCGCCATGTCTTTGATGGCGATCGAATCGGCGCCGAGGTCCTTGAGCTGCTGGGCGTATTCCAGGTAGCTGTCGAGCGTGTGGACCGGGCTGATCGTGTAGCTGATCGCGCCTTCGAACCAACCGCCGCATTCTTTAATGGCTTCGGCGCTGTCACGCACGTTGCGAATGTCGTTCAGGGCGTCGAAGATGCGGAAGATGTCGACGCCGTTGCGCTTGGCCGCCTTGATAAAGCGGTTGACGATGTCTCTGCTGTAGTGCTTGTAGCCCACGAGGTTCTGGCCGCGCGAGAGCATGGCTAGGCGCGTGTTCGGCGTCTTGGCCTTGATCTGGCGCAGGCGCTCCCACGGGTTCTCGTCGAGGAAGCGCAGGCACGTATCGAACGTCGCGCCGCCCCATGCCTCGAGCGCCCAGTATCCGACCTTGTCCATCTTGGGAAGGATAGGGAGCATGTCGCCGATGGGCATACGCGTCGCCCACAGGCTCTGCTGGCCATCGCGAATCGTGGTGTCCATAAGTTGAAGTTTTGGCATGCTGGTCGAGCACCTCCTAATGTTCGAGTTCCCTATTATAGAGAACGACCTCGCGTTTACGCGCATGCGCACGGAATTTCACCGACAAGGTACACGAAGCAGCGGCACGCCCCGCCCACCGCGCGCGCCTGCGCCGCGAACGGCGCGCAGGAGCCAGCGACGCGCACCCGCAAGCGCTTTTTACCGCCAAAATGGCGCCTTTGCGGGAGAAATCCCCTCGTATCGCTGGGAATTTCTTTGATGCTTTAGTCGAATAGAGTATAACTACACTATTACTTTCAGACAGACGGAAGGAACCGTATGAAACAAGCGTGGGAAAAATGGAACAGCTGGAGCCTGATCGGGCGCATCGCGTGCGGCCTGGTCATCGGCATCCTGCTTGCCCTGGTGATTCCGGGGCTTGACGGCATCGTGCTTCTGGGCACCCTGTTCGTCGCCGCCCTGAAGGCCGTCGCGCCCATCCTGGTCTTCTTCCTGATCATTTCGGCCCTCTGCAACGCGCGGCAGACCGGCGCCATGAAGCGCATCATCCTGCTCTACCTGCTGAGCACCTTCCTGGCCGGCGTCGTGGCCGTGCTCGCCTGCAACCTGGTGCCGCTGCACCTCACCCTGGCCGACGCAGTCGACAAAGCCGCCCCGAGCGGCATCGGCGAGGTCATGACCAACCTGCTCACGAGCGTCGTGGCCAACCCGGTCGACGCCCTTGCCAACGCCAACTTCCTTGGCATCCTCACCTGGGCCATCCTGATCGGCGTCGCCCTGCGCGCCGCCAGCGAGACCACCAAAGAGGTCATGGGCAATATCGCCGACGCCGTGCAGACCGTCGTGCGCGTCGTGATCGCCTTCGCCCCCTTCGGCGTGCTCGGCCTGGTCTACAACGCCGTGTCGACGAGCGGTCTGGGCATCTTCACCGAATACGGCATGCTCCTGTTGGTGCTCGTGGGCTGCATGCTCATCATGGCCTTCGTCGTCAACCCGGCGATCGTCTACGCGCAGATCCACCGCAACCCCTACCCGCTCGTCATGCGCTGCCTGAAGGATTCGGCCATCACCGCCTTCTTCACCCGCAGCTCGGCGGCCAACATCCCCATCAATCTCGAGCTCTGCAAGAAGCTCGGCCTTAACAAGGACAACTACTCCGTGTCGATTCCGCTAGGCGCCACGATCAATATGGGCGGCGCCACGGTGACCATTTCCGTGATGGCTATGGCCGCCGCGCAGACGCTCGGCATCCAGGTCGACTTCATCACCGGCGTCATCCTCTGCGTGCTCGCCGCCGTCTCCGCCTGCGGCGCTTCCGGCGTGGCCGGCGGCTCTCTGCTGCTCATCCCCGTCGCCTGCTCGCTTTTGGGCATCCCCAACGACATCGCGATGCAGGTCGTGGGCATCGGCTTCATCATCGGCGTGATCCAGGACTCCTGCGAGACCGCCCTGAACTCTTCCTCCGACGCCCTGTTCACCGCCACCGCCGAATACGTGCGGTGGAACAAGGTCGGCAAGGACTACGTTCCCGGCCACGACAACACGCCGCTCGTCGAGGCGTAACGCGCGCACCGCATATCCTGCCTTTGAAGGACCCCGAGCGATCGGGGTCCTTTTTTCTTGCGCGACGCCCTTCACGGCCGCAGCCGAGTCCTCGCCGCTTGCTGCGGGCGCGCCGGGAGCGTCTGGTCGAAGCGCCTTGCAGCCGAAGCGACGGCGCATACGAAAAGCGCCCCGCTTCGTTCCTTGCGGACGAAGCGGGGCGCTCGGCACAGGGCCTTGTGAAACGCGAGCTAGACGCGCTTGATGAAGCGGCCGTCACGGGTGTCGATCTGCAGGACGTCGCCCACGTTGATGTACATGGGGATGTTCACCACGGCGCCGGTTTCGAGCGTCGCGGGCTTGGTGCCGCCCTGGACGGTGTCGCCCTTGAAGCCCGGGTCGGTGTCGGTGACTTCGAGCTCGACGAACATCTGCGGGGTGATGCTGATCAGTTCTTCGCCGGCGTACTGGAGCGTGACCTCGTCGTTTTCCTTGAGCCACTTGGCGGTGTCGGCCACCACGTCGGCCGGGATCGACATCTGCTCGTAGGAGTTGGGGTCCATGAAGTAGAAGTCTTCCCCGTCGTTGTAGAGATAGGTCATCTTGCGCTCTTCGAGACGGACCGTGTCGAATTTGGTGCCGCTGTTGAACGTGTACTCGACCACGCGACCGCTGCGGACGTCGCGCAGCTTGGTGCGGACGAAGGCGCCGCCCTTGCCCGGCTTCACATGCTGGAACTCGTTGATGGTCCACAGCTTGTTGTTGTAAACGATGCACATGCCGTTCTTGAAATCGGCGGTCGAAATTGCCATTGATCCTCCTGGTGAAATTAACAAACGGTTTTACAGTATAACCATATCGTGCGTAGACCTGGTGAAGACGTCGTAGCCCGTTTCGGTGATTACGCCGAAATCTTCCAGCCGCATGCCGAATTCGCCGTCGAAGTAGACGCCCGGCTCGACCGTGACCACGTTGCCCGGCACGAGCGGCTCTTTGTTGCGCGGGGCGAGCACGGGCGATTCGTGGATGTCGATGCCCACGCCGTGGCCGAGGGCATGGCCCATCTTGCCTGCGAACCCGTGGGCGGCGAGCACCTCTTCGGCGCGGTTGTGCGCGAAGGCTCCCGTGACGCCTGGAGCGAGCAGGGCCTCGACCGTTTCGTTGGCCTCGCGCACGGCGGCGTAGGCGTCGCGCAGGCGGGCGCCGGGCTCGCCGATGAAGACGGTCCGCGTCATGTCGGAACAGTAGCCCTGGGAACGGGCGCCGAAGTCCATGACCACGCACTGGCCCGCCTCGAGACGGGCGGGTCCGGGAATCGCATGCGCCATGGCCGCATCGGGGCCGGTCGCCACGATCGAAGAGAAGGCCAGGCCCACCGATCCGTGACGGTACATGAAGTCTTCGAGCTCCACCTGGACCTCGCGTTCGGTCATCCCAGGACGGATGAAGGCCGTGATGTGGGCGAAGGCGGCGTCGGTGATCGCCTGGGTCGCCCGCATCCGCTCGATTTCCATCGCGTCCTTCACGGCGCGCAGGCGGGGCACGAAGTCGGCGGTTTCCACGACGCGCGGGGCGATGCCCTCGTCTGCGAAGGCGGCCTCGAGGGCGCGGAACTCGCGAAGGGGCAAGTCGTCTTCGATGCCCACGACGCCCGATGCGCCCGCCGCCTTCAGACGGCGTGCCGCCCACTTTGCGTGGGAGACGCGATCGTCCTCGACGTCGACGGGTCCGCCCGCAGCCGCCGTGCGGCAGGCGAGCGCATAGCGCGAATCGGTGTGCAGGGCCGCCGCATCGGGCCCCACGAGCACGGCATGCGCCTGCTCGTCGTCGAACACGTCGTCGAAGGCCGTCATCCAGGCGATGCTCGACGTACCGCGCACGTAGAGGGCGTCGATTCCCTGCTCGCTCATGGTCGTGCGCGTCCGCTCGAGGCGGCGCGCGCTATAGTCGCTGTTGTTCATACCTTGCTCCTTGCAGAAACGCCCGTGCTGACAACCGGGGCACGGACGAGAACGATACCGAATCGATTGCGCGCTATTGCCGGGCCCGGGCCCAGGCACGCACGTGCTCGCGCAGGACGCTTTCGTCCACGCGGTCGAAGCTCCACTCCCCTACGTCGCGCGGGAGCAGGAAGGCGGGCACGGCGCTCTCGCGCACGAGCTGCCCCGTGAGCTCGTCGGCGTCGGGCGCAACGGACACCGCCGGCAGGCCCAGATCGTCGAGCAGGGCGTCGAGCGCGTGGACCGCGTCGACCGAAAGCCCTTCGACCTCGACGCCCAGACGGGCGGCGAACCGCATGCCTTCGGCGCGGAAGGCGGGCGGAATCGCGTCGAGCCCCTGGGCGCGGGCGAGCGCTTCGCCGAACTCTTCTCCGAAGGCGCCCGCGTCGAGCAGGCCCGGAGCGCTCGCGAAGGCGTCGGCTTCGGCCACCGCGCAGCGGGCGATCGCCTCGGAGGCGTCCGCGTGGTCGCGCTCGGCGAGCGCGCGGGCATGGTCGCCCAGCCAGAAGAAGAAGTCGTCGGAATCCATGAAGGCCCAGGCCGCGATGTCGGCGAGGCCCTCTTGCCAGGACGCGTCGGAAGTCGAATCGAGGGCGCGCACGTCGGCGCACACGTACACCGGATCGCTATGGACCGAGAGCACGTCGCGCTCGTCGCGCACGTCGACGAAGGACCGGGCGCCCACGCAGCGGCGCACCATCGCGTGCACGGTCGTGGGCACGAGCACCACATCGAGCCCGCCTTCGTAGGCATGGGCCGCGAACCCCGCGATGTCGAGCACGTTGGCTCCGCCCACGGCCACCACGACCGCGTCGGAGGCCATGCCCTTGGCCGCGAGCGCCTGCCAGATCTCGAGCGCGCATTCGGCGTTCTTCGATTCCCGGCCCGACGGCAGGGTGATGTCGGTCACTTTCAGGCCCGCCTGCGAAAGCTGGGAGCGCGCCGCCGGCCCGTAGGCTTCGGCCACGCGGGCGTCGGTGATGAGGACGGCCCGCCGGGCGTCGGGCGCGCAGGCGGCGCAGCGCGACCCCAGGGTATCGGCCGCCGTGTCGCCGATGCGCATGTCGTAGCTCGTGCCCTCCGGCAGGTTCACCACTACTTTGATGTTTGACATAGCACACCCCGTTTCAGAAGAATGCAGCGGATATCCCACGCGAGCTTGCCCACCGAAGCGCCCTTGGTGTCGACGGTCACGTCGGCGAGCTGCTCGTAGTAGGGCAGGCGCACGCTCGAGGCGGCGCGGAAGGAATCCATCGATTCCAGGAAGGGCCGCGTGGAATGGTCGCTGATGCGGGAGGCGCTCTCTTCGGGCGTGACCTTCAAATAGACCGCGAACCCGCGCGTGCGGATGATCTCGCGGCTGCGGGCGCCCATGACGATCCCGCCGCCGCAGGAGATGAGCAGCGGGTCGCCTTCAACGAGCTCTTCGAGCTGGCAGGCTTCGAGTTCGCGGAAGCGCTCTTCCCCGCACTGGAGGAAGAGCTCTTTGGCCCGCATGTCGAAGGCGCGCTCGAGGCAGCGGTCGACGTCGACCGAAGCGAGCCCGCACATGCGCGCGAGCCGGCGCGTGACGGTGGTCTTGCCCGCCCCCATGAACCCAATGAAGAAGACTGGGCGCTTCAGCTGGTAGGTTTTCTTCGACCCCACGTCGCTCCCCCGCTTACTTAGAGAGCGTCTTGATGCGGTCGAGATAGTTGTGCATGTTCGCCTTGATGTCGTCCATGTTGTCACAGCCGAACTTCGCAAGGTAGGCGTTGGCGAGCACCATGGCCACCTCGGCTTCGGCCACGACGGCGGCGGCGGGCACCGCGCACACGTCGCTGCGCTCCTTGGAGGCCTTCACGACCTCCATCGTGTCCATGTTGACCGTGTTGAGCGGGGTGCGCAGGGTGGGAATGGGCTTCATGCCCACCGTGAGGATGAGCGGCAGGCCCGTGGTCATGCCGCCTTCCAGGCCGCCCGCGTTGTTGGACGCGCGCGAGAAACCGGTTTCGGGCGACTGGATGATCGGGTCGTGCACCTGGGAGCCGGGACGGCGCGTGGCCTCGAAGCCCAGGCCGAACTCGAGGCCCTTCTGGGCGGGGATGGAGAAGATCGCCGCGGCCAGCTGGCTCGTAAGGCGGTGGGGGCCGGCGTCGAAATCGCCCAGGCCCGGGATGAGGCCGGTGACCACGACGCGGTAGATGCCGCCCAGGCTCTCGCCCTGGACCTTGGCCACGTCGATCATCTTCTTCATGCGGTCGGACGCTTCGGGGTCGGGGCAGCGCACTTCGCTCGTTTCGATCTGACCGGTGGTGTAGCGGGTCGCCTGGGCAGGGTCGTCGTCCATCGCGGCCGACCCGATGCGGACGACATAGCTGTGCACGTCGACGCCGAGCGCCGCCAGGAAATCCTTGGCGATGCCGCCGGCGGCCACGCGGGCGGCCGTTTCGCGGGCGCTCGCGCGTTCGAGGACGTTGCGGCAGTCGTCGGTGTTGTTCTTCAGGGCGCCCACCAGATCGGCGTGACCCGGACGCGGGGTGACCTCGCGGCGCATCCGTTCGGGACGGTCGCCGAACTGGGCCATGATTTTGGTCCAGTGGGCCCAGTCGCGGTTGATCACCTGCAGGCAGATCGGCGTGCCGAGGGTTTTGCCGAAGCGAATGCCCGACTGGACGACCACCTGGTCGGATTCGATCTTCTGGCGACCGCCGCGGCCGTAGCCCGACTGGCGTCGCTTGAGGTCGGCGTTGATCTGCTCGGTGGAGATGGGGAGGCCGGCGGGCACCTCGCTGACGATGGCGGTGAGGGCGGGACCGTGGCTTTCCCCAGCTGTTACGTAGCGCATGCGGCAACTCGTTTCTTCTCGCGTTTTACTGCGATTCTACCAAAGGCAGGCATGCCTTACGTGCCGTCCGCATACATTTAGCCAAAGCGCAAACAAGAAGCCGCCGAAGGGCTGAGCTTCGCCGTCGATGCGCCCTACCAGACCTGGGCGAAGGCCTCTTCCAGGCACCCGTAGAGGTCGTTCCAGCTAGGCAGGCCGTCGACGGAGACCAGGCTCACATGGGCCAGCGTGGCGCAGCAGGCCTGCGAGGCCGTTGCGCGCACGACGCTGCCGCTCGCCATTTTGGCGTTGGGCGCGCCCAGTTCGAGCACCTTGCAGGCAGGCGCGAACATATCGTGGGGCATGGGGGCCCCGTAGGGGTGCAGGACGAAATCGGCCCGGCCGAGCGCCGCCTTCGACGTGACCGACGATGCGAAGAGGAAGTCGGTGTCCTCGTAGGCTTCCCGCTCGCTCTTGGGGAAGGGGTCGTGCGAGCCCAAGTCGATGCCGCCCATGGCTACCTGGCGCAAGCGGTCGAGGTAGTCGTCGAGGGCGACGCGGGCCCGGTCCTTCGACTCGTCGGCCAGGATGATGCGGCGCGCGCCCGAAAGGGCCGCCGCATGCACGCCCGAAAGCGAGATGGGCTCGCTGCCAAGCACCGCCACGCAGGAGCCGGCGAAGTCGACGCCGTCCCGGCCCATGCGCCAGGCAAAGCCGGCGCTCGCCAGGTCGCTGCCGAAAACGGTCCCCTTCAGGTTGATGAGGAAGTCGGAGCGCTGGGAGACGAGCGCCGAGGCCGCGTGGCGGTCGCAGAGCGAGAAGGCGTGACGGGCCCAGCCGGGAGCCACCACGGCTGAATCCCAGGCCCGGGCCGACACCGCTCCCCCCACCGAGCCCATATCGTCGCCCGGATGCGGGGCGATCTTCATATCGAAGCCGTAGGTGCTGACGAGCACGCGCAGCATGCGGGCGATCAGGGTGTTTTCATCCGATCCGATAAGGGCGCAGGTGCTCACGGGCGATCCTTCTCTCTGCAGGCGTTTGCGGGGTCTGGCCCCTCGGGCGTGCCGATGATTGCGCGCTCGAGGGCGCGCACGAAGCGGGTGTGCCCCGGCTCGCCTTCCTCGACAAGCGGCGCGACCAGATAGGAGCGCATGCCAGCCAGATGCGCCCCGAGGACGTCGGTGCTCGGCTGGTCGCCCACGACTACCGTGTCGGCCCGCGTGCCGCCGATCTTCCGACTCGCCACCGTGAAGCCCACCGGCAGGGGCTTCATCGCCTTGGCGACCACCGGCAGGCCCAAGGCCTCGCCGGTGGCAAACGGCGTGCGATGCCAGTTGTTGGACAAAAGGCAGAGCCGGATGCCGGCCCGTTTCGCGTCGCCGAGCCATTTCATCACGTCGAGGGGGACGCTGTGGGTCGCCCGCGACAGAATCGTGTTGTCCATGTCGAGCAGGACATGGGTGTAGCCGCGGGCGAGCAGGTCGCTTTCAAGCGAGATCGCCGACACGCGGGAAAAGTAGTTGTCAGGTTCGAGCAGGGACACTAGTTGTTCGACCCGTCCTGCTGCCCGTCGCTCCCATTGTCCGAACTCGCAGCATCGCCGGACGATTCCGACGACTTATCGGAGCTCGACGAACTCGACGAGGCGCTCTTGATGGCCTGCAGGTGCTCGTCGTAGGTCTTGCTGAAGTAGTAGTTGAGCGAGCCGTCGTCGTTCTTGGTGAAGTAGAAGTAGAGGTAGTCGGTCTGGTTGGGCTGGCAGGTCGCCTGCAGGGAGTCGAGCCCGGGCGAGCAGATCGGCCCGGCCGGCAGGCCCTTGTGCTGGTAGGTGTTGTAGGGGCTGTCGACCGACAGGTCATCGTGGGTCGGATCGTGCCCCACCACGTAGGCGATCGTCGCGTCGCTCTGCAGGGCGGTGTTGGCGGCCAAGCGGTTGTAGAAGACGCTCGCGACGTCGGCGCGCGTGTTGGCGTCACTCTCGCGTTCGACGACCGACGCCAGCTTGAGCACGTCGTAGGCCGAAAGCCCCTGCGATTCCGCATAGGAGTAGTCGAGGCTCTGCACTTCCTGCTCGTACTGGTCGAGCATCATGCGAACGATCGAGTCGGCGGTCGCATCTTTGGGCAGGGTGTAGGTCTTGGGAAAGAGGAAGCCCTCGAGCGAGTTGTTGTAGGCGTCGGCCACGAAGGGATAGTCGTCGGCGTAGGCGCTCGCGTTGGCAGCGGCCGCCTTGAAGTCGTCGGCGGTCACCGCCCCGTCGGTGGCCTTTTCCACCGCATCGGCCGTACGGGAGACCGTGTAGCCTTCGGGGACGACGAGGGTGTTGGCGGAAGGCCCGGACACGAGCATGCTCACGATGTCGGCGGCGCTCGTGCCGCCTTCGATCTGGTAGTCGCCGGGCTTGAGCTGGGAGGCGGCGTCGGAGGACTTGACCGCGTCGGTAAACTCGGATGCGTTCGCAATCAGCTTGGCGTCGACGAGGGCCTGCCCGATCTGCTGGGCGCTCGCGCCGTCGGGCACGGTGACCTCGACCGTGGTGCCCGGCTGGACCAGATCGGTCGACGAGCAGCCCCGGCTACAGGAGGGCACGGCGATGAGCAGGACGATCGCCATGACGACCGCGATGACGATCGCGATCAGCGTGGGGCCCTGCGGCACTTTCGACCGCGGGTTGATGTATGAGGTGTCGTAAGTGCGGAACTCGCGGCTCCCGCGCGCGTGGGCAGACCGGGCCGCATGGGTCGAATGCTTGGAATAGGTAACCTGGCGTCGTCTTACCATGGGCGTGCCCCTTACTTGTGCGATTCGCTGGAATGCTGCCTATCGAGCCACGCCTGCAGGAAGAGGCTGGCGGCAACTCCGTCGACCTTGCCGCGCATGTCGCGCTCGGAGAGCCCCTGCTCGCGCAGGATGCGCTTGGCTTCGCGCGAGCTCAGGCGCTCGTCGGCGAAGTCGAGGGGAAGGCCGGTCTGCCGGGAGATCTGCTCGGCGGCGGCGCGAATGCGCGCGGCCTGCTTGCCCACCTCGCCGGCCATTGTTTTGGGAAGGCCCGAAAGCAGCAGGTCGGGCTCCCAATCTTCCAGCACGCGCCGGAACTCGGGCGCGTTGGCGAGCACCGCGCGCGTGGGAAGGACGGTCACGGGGCTTGCAATCGTACCGCGCGGGTCGCTCACCGCGATGCCGCAGCGCACTTCGCCGATATCGATTGCAAGCACCCTCATATACGCTCCTAAAGAAGGATCTCGCGCGCCTTGGCGAGCGCGTCGTCGATGCCGGCGGCGTTC
>Ga0214929_100330_pt1 | contig 11980 bp, 10 predicted proteins | sample Stichaenrichm17X_FD_168613 | JGI IMG/M metagenome (GOLD analysis project Ga0214929, IMG submission 168613) | Xylose enriched microbial communities from anaerobic bioreactor in Madison, Wisconsin, United States - 17X | ecosystem: Engineered > Bioreactor > Anaerobic > Unclassified | place: USA... | reverse complement strand
TACGCGGTGGACGACCCCTGGGAGCACTATGGCGAGCGGGCAATGGCCGAATACGTGCGCCAGCTGGCCCGTCTTCGTGGAATAGACGTGCCCGGCCGATGCCGCAAACTTTCTGACGTTCGTGCGGGCGAGACCATTGAGTACACGGGCAACTCGTGGTCGTTCGGCGGGTCCTACGACGTGGTCCGGGAGAGCGACACCTACGCCGATTCCGCAAGGCCAGCCTGGGCGGGCGATGCGCCGGTCATCGTCGAATTCATGAACGACGACACGCCGATGTTTTTCAAGATAGCCGATCTTAAGGAGTCCGAGTGGGCGTTGGCAGACGGTCCCATCGCGGCGGAGGCGGCTCCTGAACCTGCGCTCGAAGAAGTGGAGTGCGAACAGCCCATTGTGTCCGAGCATCCTTTTCCCGCCTGCTACCACGGCCCCGACGGTCTCACGACCGATAACGTCGGCTACGCGCAGGGCATCCTCTCGGACGGAGTCCCCTTCGAAGCGGAAGAATGGCTCCTCGACGACGAAGTATGGGCGACGGTAATCCTGCCAGCGGGGATACTCCCAGAACGCTGCACGTCGGCTGAAGGGCCGGCGTCGCAGTCCCGGGAAGAGGTGGCTTACAGCCGGCGCGGCTCCAACCTGACGCTCGGCATGGCAATCCTTGGCGAGGTCACGGATTTCGACGACATAGTCTGGCTGGTGGAGTACATGGAGCGAATGGGGCTCGTCGAGTTCTTCGGGCGCGAGCGCAACGCCTCGGTGCGAATGCTCGCCGATGTCGAGGGGAACGTGCTCCTCGCCGCCGACATCTGCTTCGGAACCGGGTACGAGGAAGCGGAGCTGTGCGTTGAAATGCGAGAATTCCCGTGTCGCAAGAGCTCCCGCGTGCGGGGCGGTTGTCCAGTGCTGCAATTTGCCGACTATGCAAATGACAAGCAGAAGGATTAGAGAATCCGCATGTGCAGTCCTCAGAAGCGAAAGGAGCCCACGGTGGACAAAGCGATTGAAGTGATCGGTGGTTGGGTCTACGAAACCAGTGAGGACAACAAGTACAGGTACGTACTCGGGAAGCCCGGCAGGAGTAACCTCGTCTGCGTGGGCGTCAACCCCAGCAGAGCGAAACCTGGCGATCTCGACCCTACGATGGTGCAGCTTAAGAACCGGGCGGCGGTGAACGGGTACGACGGATTCATAATGGTGAACCTGTGGCCGGAGCGATCGACGGACCCAAATGGCATAACCGACGAGCCTGACGAAAGCATCTTTCGGAAAAATGCCGAGTACGTGCGCAAGGCATGCCTGTACGGCGACTTCGTTATCTGGGCTGCATGGGGGAATCTCATCGAAACGAAACCCTACCTTGTGAAGGGACTCCGCGAAATCGTAAGCGAGCTAGGCGATCTCGGGTTTGACAAGTGGCGGCACGTGGGTCCCCTCACCAAAAAGGGCCACCCGCACCACCCTCTGTTCCTTGCAACGAACGCCTCCTTCGAGCCGTTCGCTATCGAAGATTACCTCCAGAAAATCGACGCTGGGAAGCGCCCGAACGTATAGCGCTATCTCGAACGTAAACCCAAGTGCACCTCCAACGAACCCGCTTCGAGACCCTCCACATCCCGAAACGGCGGACGGGCGCAGGGCGCTCGCGCCTTGCCGCGGGACCGGGGCGCGCAGCCCCGGACGACAGGGCGGGGAAGAGCATCCTCCAGCCTCCCTCCTATCGCGAGCCCGCGCGCCCCGCGCAACTGCACGGGGCTCGTCGTGAAACGTCACCTGTCGGCATCGAGTGCGTGGGTCTCGAGCAACGTCTCGACATCGCTGCGCGTGAACCTCAGCGCCTGTCCGATGCGCCTGCAGGGCAGTGCGCCGTCTTTGACGAGGCGGTAAACGGTCGTGCTGCTCACCCGCAGATGACGGACGACCTGCGCGACGGTGAAGAGCGGCTCCAGACCAAGCTCATCAGCCAATATCGCCCCGGCGGGCTGCTCGGTCTTTTCGCTGTGCCTGTTCATCATTTCGATCACTCCTTCGTTGAGTTGAGCCAGAGAGCCGCCCCCTGACCTCACGAGCTCAACAATCGTTGCTGGTGTCGTCGTCGATTGCAGTTCTTGGCAACGCTTCTGCCCGGTAATGGCTCCTCCGCCGTCGATGGAAGAGTGCGGGGCGCATCCGAATGCGCACGAGTGTTACGTGGAGGCGTTGGTCGTTGTGTCACGCCATAGGAAGCTTGCTAGCTAGGATATAGAAGAATAGGACTATTCTATGGTCTAAAAGGCTCCTGAGGGCTTATACGGGCTTAAGAGTAGCCCCTCGGCAGCGATCTCGTTGCCGAGGGGCTATCGTGTTTAGCTGGGGAAATGTTCCCTCTCGTCACTCCCACTCAATAATTAATAACGAGCACTTTTGCAGTTCTAACCCGGGCTTTGACCTGGGTTTTTCATTATTCCCAGTTCCCGGAAATGGCCGAAAACCGCAGTACCACCGCGGTACCGGGGGTGGTACCGCTGCAGTACCACCCCGGACCTGCAGTAGTTGCCGGTACTGCCCGACGGCCCTTCCCACCTGCGGAAACGCCGAAAAGGAATAATCGCTGGTACTGTAACCGGGCTTGGGAGCGAATCCACCCGTTAAGACGTTTTCACGGTCCGTGGAGAATAATCGGCAACTTTCTGGAATAATGGCGTTGAACTGCGGAAACGACAATTCTGGAGCGCGGTTTTCCGGCATCACCTGCAAGCCACCTGCAACTAATGGGATAATCTTGCGCCGACGGGATTCCCGCCTGCATGGGGCAATGCCCGTTCCCATCTCCCAACTCCGATCGCTCGTCCGCGCGGAGGCGGCCCGGCGAACTGCTAGAATCCCCCTATGGCGCTTTGAAGGGAGGCGGTCATGCCGACAGGGAACCACGACGCGAGGAAGCCCCTCCTCACCGTCGGGCAGCAGATACAGCACCTCAAGGACAAAGGGGTGTCGTTCGACCTCTGCCCCGAAGACGAGGCTGGGCGGTACCTCTCCGAGAAGTGCAACTTCTTCAAGCTCGCGAGCTACCGCAAGCTCTTCTCCAAGCGCGAGGGAGGCGAGAGGGACGGCGAGTACGTCAGCCTCGACTTCGGCCAGCTGCGCTTCCTCGCCGAGGCCGACCAGCAGCTGCGCCGCGTGCTGCTCGGAATGACGCTCGACATCGAGCACTTCCAGAAGGTCGCGCTCCTCGGGCGGATGGAGAGGCTGGGCGAGGACGGGTACTCCATCGTGTCGGACTACATGCGGTCCCTGAGCGACGCCAACAGGGAGTACCGGCTGCGCGAGCTCAGGATGAGCGGCAGGAGCCCCTTCAGCGCGGGAATCTACGGCAAGTACTCCGATGACCTGCCCGCCTGGGCCTTCTTCGAGCTCACGTCGTTCGGCACCCTCATAGACTTCGTGCGGTACTGCAGCTCGCGCTGGGACGACAGGCGCCTGAGGAGCGCCCACTACGATCTCAAGGGCGTCAAGTCGGTCAGGAACTGCGCGGCGCACGGGTCGTGCATCTCGAACTCCTTCTCGGAGCGCGGCGCCTCCAAGGCGTCCGTCACAAGCTCGGTCGTGAGGGCGGTATCCGGGGCGGGCCTCTCGAAGGCCACCCGGTCCAAATGGATGGGGTGCACGGCAATGCAGCAGGTCGCGACGACGCTCGTCGTGTACGCGCGCGAAGTGCCGCCAGGGGGATCCCGCGCGCGCTCGGAGGCGGGGCTGGGAGAGCTGATCGGGACGGTCTGCGGCAGCGGGTCGCCGCTGCCATCGAACGGCCCGGACTCGACGGCATGGGCGGCCTTCCGCTTCATAGGGTCTTTATCGGAATCGCTGGGTTTGCTAGAATAGCCGTAGATGTCAAAACCCACGGGTTTTAGGGGCGGGATTGCGAAAGCGATTCTGCCCTATTTTTTTGCCATAGCCAAGCGGCCCGCCCACAAGGGCGCGAGTGCCAGGGCGGCAATCTCCCTTCCGAGGGCCTTCCCAGGTTCCGATTTCCGTCTTCGATGCGTTTTGCTGACGGCAAGCGGGCAGAAGGGCCTGCGGAAAAGCCCCGAACCGCAACGTCGGCATGAGGCGAAGACGGCACAAACAAGGTCCACGCCAACTGCGGTGCCGCACATGCGAAGCGGACAGCCCGCGATTACCTTGCGCTATGCACACCATCAGTTACGATTGGGCGAACAGATAAGCTGTTGACGAAGCCGAGAAATTTCAGGCATGAAAACTGTTTGCGTTGCGTACGAAATAGCTCCCATCGGCTACGCCGATGGCTCCGGCCCTTCGGGCGCATTCGACGACACGACCGGCTCGACGTCCACTACTTCGGCCTCGACCACGATGGCCTCATCTTCCGTCCCCGATTTTCTTGCTGAACCATCCGCCTGCCTCGCAGGATCCGCCAACGGAAGACCCGCGAGGTAATCGCGCAGCCTCGCCGACATGGGGCGAAACGTTGCTAAAGTGATGCCTCCCGAGACAACGCCGCCGACAACGGGAACGACTTTCCCGACGCCCTTGGCGAACGTCTGCTTCGTCATCTGCACGCCCAAATACGAGGCCACCTTCTTCACTATCGGGTAAACAGCGCCCTTCGTCAGGGCTATCTGGGGAAGCTTCTTCATAAGGTTATCAGCGAGCATTTTCGCCACCTTTTCGACTCCTTTGCCGGCCGCTTCCGCCCCGAACATGATTCCGAGAAACAGCGTCAGAATGCCCCTCGTACCATCATCCATCTCATCGTTCTCATCGAAGAGGCTCGGCCAGCCATAGAGATAGGCGAGCTTTTGCGCTACGCGAAGAACGTGCGCATAGTACTGCGCGAGGTCGGCGGGAACCGTACCGAGCATCGCCAGACCGCCCGGAATGCCCGCCGCCGCAGACAATGCAGTAGCCTTCGCCGTTTCGAAATCGATTGACTCGTTGGCGATCTTCCTGATTAGCTGCAGTGAGATCCCCGCCTTTGCCGGCGTCTGCTCTATGGCCACATCGACTGTCGTCTCGTCGAAGTACTTCTTAAACGAGTTCCGCAGAAACGCCTCCCTGTCGATGCGGACGCCTGGCATGCTCGCAGCGGCGGCAAGTGCATCTTCGAAGGTCTGCTCGGGATTCGCAATCTCTTTGGCCATGATCTGGTTCCTTTCCTAATGTCGGAATAAGATTATACGCGCGCGGCGCTATAGAGCCTGCATTCTGATTTATTCGAGGAAGTGCGGGCTCCCGTAACAGGGCGTGTAATTCTTGCGAGACCGATGCGAGGTCTCATCGGGAACCTCGCAACAGCCGCTTAGGTTTGCCGCATAGGGAAATCGGGCCGATTTTCTCTGCCGCTCCCGCAACCGGCAAGCCAGTTCGGGGCATGAGGGGATGAGAACGGTAACGGAAATGCCGAGGGCATCAAGACGGCACCGAAGATCTTGCGTCCAAGCTCTTGCTGGCCCAGCTGTCTGTCGTGGCATTTTCGGCGCGAGCGCTGAATCCCGGCGCGACCGAGGATTCAGTCAGGTCAGGCGCCGTGTTCCGGTACACAGCCATCGAGATGCTCGACTGCATCGAGACCTTCTACGACAGGCCTAGGATCTACTCGGCGCTCAGCCGGACGGGTCCGACGGAGTTCGAGAGCATGATGTACGGAAAGGGAGGCACGGAGACGGTATAGCACCCATCAACGAAAACGGGGCAGATTCAGATTCAGAGAACCCAGGCGCCTTCAGCTTCACGCCGTCACGACACCGTCTTGGAACCCATTCCCAACAGTGGCAGAATGGCATTACCGAAAGGCGCAAGCCCGAGGTGTCAGATTGGCGAGGTTCGTACCTCGCCATTTCCTTTTTCAGGAGACCAATCTTGTCGGGACGCTTGAACCTCCACATCGACGAGTCCGGGGACCAGGACCTCTCCGAGGGCATCTGCCTCGTCGCGGCCGCCGGCCCGCCCGACGTGCCCTTCCACGGCAAGGACCTCCTCCACGGCAACGAGGGCTACCGGGACGTCTCCCCGTGCGACCGGAAGCGCCTGCTGGCGCAGTTCGCGCGGCTCGTCAGGTCGCTGCCCTTCACGTACGCCGTCCTGTGCTACAGCTCCTCGGACGTCCACGACAGGAGGGAGCTCGAGTCGAGGATCAGGCGCGACTTCGCCTCCCTCGCGTGCGACCGCCTGGGCTTCTTCCAGAGATTCGACACCATCTCCGTATACTACGACGACGGGCAGTGGGCGGTGAGCGCCGCCCTGCACGACGCCCCGGACTTCGTCCTCGCCCGGAACGTGGCCGACTACCGCGACGCGGACCACGGGGCGCGGAGGCTGCTGCAGGCAGCGGACTACGTCTGCACGGTCGAGCGAGCCTCCATCGCCTACGGCCGCGGGTCGCAGTCGAGGACGCACGAGCGCTTCTTCGGCACGCGCCGGAGCTTCATGCAGTCCTACATGAAGCAGCTCGCGAGGAAGCGGCTCCCCTAGCGGGGCCGCGCGAACCAGGCAGACGGGACGAGCGGGCGATTTCGCAAGCCGTCTGGCATGAGGCTGCCGCTGATACCGCTTGGCGTCGGAGCTCGCCGACGGGTTCCGCCCACGGAAGCTCCGACTCCTACGGCATCTTCCAGATCACGCCATACGCCGGCTTCCCTCAGACCGGCGTATGGCGGCAACGCTCCGCCGGGGGCGGATCCACCGGAGACGAGGCCCCAGCCGTACACCCGAGCACAGCGAGCGAGGGCCATGTTCGAAAGATGCATTTCACGAGGAGGATGCATGGATAACGTCAATCATCTGCTGAGCGACGAGGAGAGAAACCTCGCCGCCTCGCTGGCCGGCGCCAGGATCGAGTACATCGAAGGCTACCGCCTCGATGTCTTCGACGGCTACGTCCTCCACCGCACGGCGCGCATCGGCATCGCAGGTCGAAGCCCGGTGGACGCGATCAACGGCTTCGTTCCCCTCCAGCTGCCCAACGGCTGGAGGGAGGACGCCGGCGCGCTCGCGCTGAGGCCTTCCGCAGGAGACCTCTGGCTTCCCGAGGGAACCTCGCCCGCCAAGCTGCCCGTCGGGGAAACGGTCCGGCGCGTCGCGATCGTGGACGACAAGGACGTGCTCTCGAGCGGCGGCCGGACGGAGGCGGCGGTCTCCTTCACCCAGGCGATAGTCCTCGAGCTCGAATCAGGGTTCCTGGCGCTCGACAAGGGGGACTGGACGGACGACTACGTGCACGTCAGGCGGGGCGGCGACCCGGACGCCCTCCTGACGGACTGTTCCGCCCCCTGGATCGAGGGGGACGGCTGGTCCGACGCGTACCGGCGCAGGACGACCTGGCTCTGAGGGGCTGAGACCCGCCCGTTCCCCACGCGCGTGCGAGGGGCCGCTCCGCCTACGGGCGGGCGGAGCGGAGGACGGACCTCGCGCGCGTTCCGAGCCCGAGGTCATGGCACGAAGCGCTTGCTACCGCTTGGTACTGCTTGTCGGCGCCTCCCGTCCGCCGACGGCTCGGAAGCGGGCTATAAACGATTTCAAGAGAGCCCGCGCGGGATGCGGGCATCAGCCAGTCGGAAGGACATCCAGTAGAGAGAAGCTGAATCCAGGACATAGAAGCGAGCGGCGGGCGCGGGAACCGTTGTCGGAGGCCCCAACGGGGCCGCAAAATAAAAAAGCCGGCTCAGAAGAGCCGGCCAAGTGGAGCATACTGTCTCGGGCTCACTCCCACTCGATCGTCGCGGGCGGCTTGGACGTGATGTCGTAGGCCACGCGGTTCACGCCGGGCACTTCGGCCACAATGCGGCTCGAGATCTTCCCCAGTACCTCGTAGGGCAGCTTGGCCCAGTCGGCGGTCATCGCGTCGCTGCTTTCCACGGCGCGCAGGATGATCGGGCGCGCGTAGGTGCGCTCGTCGCCCATCACGCCCACGCTTTTGATATCGGGCAGCACCGCGAAGTACTGCCACACGGAATGTTCGCTGTTGCGCTCCCCCGTCTCCTCGAAGAGCTTGGCGTTGTAGGCGTCGAGCTCCTCGCGCACGATCGCGTCGGCGTTCTTCAGGATCTCGAGCTTTTCGGGCGTCACCGCGCCGATGATGCGGATGGCCAGGCCCGGGCCCGGGAACGGTTGGCGGTACACGATGTGGTCGGGCAGCCCCAGCGCCGTGCCCAGCGCGCGCACCTCGTCCTTGAAGAAATGATCGAGCGGCTCGATCAGGTCGAAATGCACACCGTCGGGGAACGGGATCAGGTTGTGGTGGCTCTTGATCGTCGACGCCTTGCCGCCGGTCTTGCGCGCGCCCGACTCGATGATGTCGGGATAGATGGTCCCCTGCGCCAGGAACTTCACGCCGTCGAGCTTCTGCGCCACAGCGAAGAATTCCTTCCAGAACTGCGTGCCGATAATGCGGCGCTTCTGCTCGGGTTCGGTCACGCCGTCGAGCAGCTTTGCGTAGCGCTCTTCGGCATGCACGTGCACGAAATCGACGTCGAACTGCTTGGTGAAGACCTCTTCCACCTGCTCGGGCTCGTTCTTGCGCAGCAGCCCGTGGTTCACGAACACGCAGGTCACCTGCTTGCCCACCGCGCGGCTCATGAGCGCGGCCACCACGCTCGAATCGACGCCGCCGGAAAGCGCCAGGATCACGCGGTCGCCGCCCACCTTGGCGCGGATGTCGGCCACCATCGAATCGATGATGCCCTCCATGGTCCAGTTGGGCTCGAGCCCGCAGATCTTGAACAGGAAGTTGGAAAGCATGTCCTGCCCGTTGGGCGTGTGGCGTACCTCGGGGTGGAACTGGGTCGCGTAGAGGTTGCGCTCGGGGCATTCCATCGACGCCACCGGGCAGGTTTCGGTGCGGCCGGTGACCTTGAAGCCTTCGGGCACCGCGCTCACGGCGTCGCGATGGCTCATCCACACCTGCTGTTCCTGCGGGGTGCCGTCGAGCAGGCGGCTTTCACCTTCGCGCGTGAGCGTGGCGTGGCCGTACTCGCCCTTTTCGGTGTGGCCCACGGTGCCGCCCAGCGTGACGGCCATGATCTGCTGGCCGTAGCAGAAGCCGAGAACGGGAAGCCCCAGCTCGAAGACCTTGGGGTCGACCTTGGGCGCATCTTCGGCGTACACGCTCGCCGGGCCGCCTGAAAGGATGATCGCCGACGGACGCTGCGCCATGATCTCTTCGGCGGACGCATCGCACGGCATGATTTCGGAATACACGTGCAGATCGCGCACGCGGCGGGCGATGAGCTGCCCGTACTGGGCGCCGAAATCGAGAACGATGACCTTCTGATCGGTAGATGCAGTAGCCACAGATTGCTCCTTTTTGAAACGGCGGCACGCGCGTGCCGCAGCAGGGTATCTGCACAGCATTCTAGCGAACTTGCCCGCCGCGTGCGCCCCGCACCCGCGCGAGCCCGCGCTTTCACCGCAATTGCGCAGGAGCGGAGTGACAACATCACGCGCCCCTGTTGTCACCCGTTCGCGTGACAACATCACGCGCCCCCGTTGTCACACGCGCCCCGCTGTCACCCGGTGTCACGTGTGCGAGTTTTCGGGTGGCGCCTTCCACCGACAAAAAACGCACATCCGCCCATGGTACGATTGCTCGCCCGTGGGCGGATGCGCCCGCGTTTCGTCCGTCGCATCTATGAAAGTCGCAACCGCATGATTATCGAAGTACTGAAAGCGCTGTTCCTCGGCTTCGTCGAGGGCATCACCGAATGGCTGCCCATTTCCTCGACCGGCCACATGATCCTGGTCGACGAGTTCTTGAAGCTCAACGTGTCCGACCAGTTCCTCGCCATGTTCCTCGTGGTCATCCAGATCGGCGCAATCATGGCCGTCATCATCCTCTACTTCACCAAGCTCAACCCCTTCTCGCGCAAGAAGACCCCCGAACAGCGCAAAGGCACCTGGCGCCTGTGGGGCATGGTGCTCATCGGCTGCATCCCGGCAGCGGTAGTGGGCCTGCTGCTCGACGACTGGGTGCACGACCACTTCTACAACGGCATCGTCGTCGCTTCGATGCTCATTCTCTACGGCATCGTCTTCATCATCATGGAACGCCGCAACCGCCGCTTGGAAGCCCAGGCCGCGGTCATGCCGGCGCACGGCAAGCACGCGCGTCCCGGCTCGGACGCATCGAGCATCTTCCGCACCGCGACCGTCGACGATATCGACATCCCCACCGCGCTGAAGATCGGCGCCTTCCAGTGCCTGGCCATCGTCCCCGGCACGAGCCGCAGCGGCGCCACGATCATCGGCGGCATGCTGTCGGGCTGCTCGCGCGTGGCCGCGACCGAGTTCACCTTCTTCCTGGCCATCCCCATCATGTTCGGCTGGGGCATCGTGAAGGTCATCAAGTTCCTCGCCGCCGGACTGACGATGTCGCAGACCGAAGTCGCCGTGCTCGTCGCCGGCGTCCTGTGCGCGTTCGTCGTGTCGGTCATCTCGATCAAGTTCCTCATGGGCTACATCAAGAAGAACGACTTCACCGCCTTCGGCTGGTACCGCATCGTCGTGGGCGTCATCGTGCTCGGCTATTTCGGCGCCAAGGGCATGGGCCTGTTCTAAGAGTGCGGGCTACGCGAGCGGCGCTCAAGCAGGCAAGACGACCAGCGCGCACATACGCGAACCAAAGCGGCGCGGGGCGATTCGTTCGCTCCGCGCCGCTTTTCGTTTGGGAAGGCAAAAGCGCAGGAGGGCGCGAGGGTTGCCATCGCAAGCAGACGCTTCCTCATCACCGGCACGCGAAAGGAGCATGTATCCGTCACGGGGCCCAGCCCTGCGGAGGGCGCAAGCGCCCCATCACGCGCCCGCTTGCGCAAGCGTGTGGATTCCCCGCGCAGGAGGCAGCAGCGCTTTAGCAGGGTGGAGCGCTTTGCTATGATGGCGGAAAACCACCGCGAAAGAGGCACGCCATGAGTCAGAATTCCGAAAACATCGCCCAGATCGAAGCGCACCGCAAGGAAATCGACGCGCTCGACCGCAGAATCGTCGACCTGCTGAACGCGCGCGCCCGCCAGTCGCTCGCCATCCGCGCACTGAAGCCCGGCGCCGGCATGAACCTCTACGACCCGGCGCGCGAAGAGCGCATCTTCGAAAAGATCGCCGCCGAAAACGGAGGCCCGCTGCGCGACGAGGACCTGCGCACCGTCTACGAAACGCTGCTCACCGTCATGCGCAGCGTCCCCACCCCCGCAAGCGACCGCTAGGCCGCTGCCTGCAGAATGCCAAAAGGGCGGTTCTCTTCGACGCGCTTGTCGAGCGCCGAAGAGAACCGCCCCGCCATATCTGCGACGCGCTCGCTACTCGATTTCGAGCAGAATGGGCGCGTGATCCTGGCGCGGACCTGAATCTACCATGTCCGACCGCACGACCCGCCCCTTCATGCGGTCGCTCACCAGGAAGTAGTCGATGCGCCAGCCCGCGTTGTTGATCTTGCTCGTTTTCACGCGCTGGGCCCACCAGGAATAGGCGCCCGTCTCGTCGCCGTGCACGTAGCGGAAGGTGTCGACGAAGCCTCGCCCCAGCAAGTGCGTGAAACCGGCGCGCTCTTCGTCGGTGAATCCGGCCGACATATGGTTGGCAGCCGGATTGGCCAGGTCGATCTCCTCATGCGCCACGTTGTAGTCGCCACACGCGATAACCGGCTTGCGCGCATCGAGCTCGGCCAGGTAGTCGGCGTAGCGCGCGTCCCACAGCTGGCGCTCGCCCAGGCGCTTGAGCCCGTCGCCGGCGTTCGGCGTATAGACCAAATTGAAATAGAAATCGGGCAGCTCGAGCGTGATCAGGCGCCCCTCTTCGTCCATGGGCTCGGGCGCCCCGATCGCCGGATAGGCCGGCGTCACGTCCAGCCCCTTCTTGTAGAGGGCCATTGTGCCCGCATAGCCCTTGCGCGCCGGCTCGTGCGAGCTCACCCAGGCGGCGTCGTAGCCGGGGAAATACGCCTCGAGCGCTTCGGCCTGCTTCTTGTTCATGCCGACGGCCGGCAGCTTGGTCT
>Ga0214929_100328_pt1 | contig 11994 bp, 9 predicted proteins | sample Stichaenrichm17X_FD_168613 | JGI IMG/M metagenome (GOLD analysis project Ga0214929, IMG submission 168613) | Xylose enriched microbial communities from anaerobic bioreactor in Madison, Wisconsin, United States - 17X | ecosystem: Engineered > Bioreactor > Anaerobic > Unclassified | place: USA... | reverse complement strand
AAGGTCCAAAAGGAGCTTATCTGCTTCGTGCCCATCGGCTTCATTCACGTATGCGGCAAGCGACCTGCCTTTCGAAAGCTGATATTTCTCGCACAGAGGCACGCCTACGCTCTGCATGGTGAACATGTCGAATTCGGCGGTAGTGAAATCGAGGACATACCCCCCGCGATTGAAGAGGTTTAGGAATATCCCTTTCTCGATGTTGCTAATCAATGCGTCTCACCTGTATCCCCAGCACCTTGCGGGCGGCGATCACGACGTCGCCCGCCCTGGTAAAATTCGGGCTCACGTTGCCCGCAAGTTACATCGGTGCGTCCTGCAATCGAGGCACCGCCTGAAATCGGTCTCATTCTACTGCAGCAAGCCCGATTACGGCTGCTGGACGCGATTGGCAGCCATCGGGCTTGCCGCCTCTGGGCGGGGTTCCGTCGGCACAGGATTATTCCGCTTGTAGCAGGTGGCTTAGAGGTGATGTCGGGAAATCGCGCTTTCGAAAGAACGTCTTCGCAGGTCAACGCCATTATTCTGGAAAGTTGCCGATTATTCTCCACGGCCCGTGAAAGCGTGGTAATGGGTGGATTCGCTCCCAAGCCCGGCTACAGTACCAGCTACTATTCTCTTTCTGCGTTTCCGCAGGTGAAAGGGGCAGTCGGGCAGTACCAGCTACTACTGCAGTACCAAGGGTGGTACTGTAGCAGTACCACCCCTGGTACTGCGGTGGTACTGTGATTTTCGGCCTTTTCCGGAAGCGTGGAATAATAAAATGCCCAGGTCAAAGCCCGGGTCGGTACCGCGAACTGCGCTGTTTTTCATTATCGAGTGGGAATAAAGTTCCGCCCGAAACACCCTGTTGCGCAAGGTGACGGAAACCAACGAAACCCCAGGTAGGATTACCTATCTGGGGTTCTTTGATGTCGCGTATCCAAACCTGACAAATCGTCAGACAATTTGTCAGGTTGAGCGCAGAGCGTGGCGGGAGCTAGTGTTTGAATGCAACAACCTTGCAGCCCGCGCAGTGCCAAGCTTCCACGCTCGTTCGGCATCCTAGTTTCGGTTCGGTGATTTGCACGAAGCCCTCGGCATTCCGCGCGTTCTCGAAAACGCCGGGAACCCGACTTGCGAACCCGAAAGCGCCGTCTTTGCTGGCAAACAACCAACCTTGTTCCATACTCGCGCCACATTCAGGGCAGTTCATAGCTGCTCCTTTCCATGCATTTTGTTATCGGTCGGGCTTACAGCGCAATAACTCTCGCGATTTCCACGACCACGATCTTCACGGCAACGCCTGACGCCATAAACCAAAAACAGAGTTCTTTAGCCTGTTGCGAGTTCGCGATGAGCATGGCGATTGCAGACGCGATTATGACAAGGGCGCCAATGCACCCTACAACGGTTGGGATACTGACCAACGGGAACAACCCAGCCGCACAACTCCCATCGATGGAGGACTGAATGGTCTTGTCCAAGCCGTCGCGCGCCGCCGCGAAGCAGCAAACGGCAAGGCCGAACGCAAAGAGCAGCAGCCCCCGCATTCCCCAGTGCTGGACACTGCCGCGGTTGACGATCGTATAGCCGATGAAGACGACAAGGGCGAGAATCATGAGCGTTGTGGCTATGGTGGTCGTATCGCCGAAGTAAAGTTTCGTCATCGGGAGTCCTCCTTACCTGCTGCGCAGCAAATCCTTCCCGCTTCCATCTGGTCGATGAATCGGCTTACATGATCGTCCAGCAGCTCCATTACGCGCGCTTCGCTCATCCCCCCGTCGGACAAGCCGTATAACAGGAATATCGGCCCATAGAACTCCAGCGAAAGCTGCCAAGCCGCGTCTTCAGAGCCTGTAATCTCACCGAACACCGACGCCATGTATTCAACGGGGCCGTCCGCCAAGTACTTCTGGTACAGCTCGGCCATGCCTGAATCTCGATACTGTTCCAACGTCAGCATCTTGCGAAAACGGGAGGGGAATTCCTCCTCTGTCCAATGCAGGAACTGTGCTCTGCTGTATGCGCGGATCTTCTCGGCGGGAATCTCCTTATAGGCAGCAGTGCCGCCCAGCTCATTCCCCGGCATGGAGAACCGCTGCGACCGCTCGGTGTCCAGCTCATCCATTCGCGCAACAATACAATCCAAAATGTCTTGCTTGCAGGCGAAATGCTTGTAAAGGGCGGCCTTCGAGACCCCGACCTGCTTCGCGATATCGCCCAAAGACGTACCCAGATACCCTTTTTCGGAGAACAACTGAAGCGCTGTTTCCGTGATCCGGTCCTTCGTGCTCGGCTCCATATCAGTCCTCTCTCTACTAGGTGACCGAACGGTAACCTGTCAAGGGATGCACGGTCCCCCGGCCATCGGAGATTAGCGCCATGTTGGTTATGCGCGCATGATGCCTGCGACCCGTTGCCGTTCGGCTGTGCTCGGTTGTATACCGCGCCCGTCGGGGCAATCTTGCTCCGCGTAAACGCATCTTAGGGGATGTCTTTTTGGTCATTGTTCTTTAGGGAACGGTTAATCGCAGAGCGCTTTTGAAAAGGCCGCATCAAGGCCTTGTGCTTTTGCGCCGTTCCGCACCTGTTTTCATCATCAGCTCAGCAAACAGGAGTAACAATGAACAACTTCCCAAAAGCGAATAGCTTTGACGTCAACCTCGTCCGATCGAAGATCATGGGCCCCAATCCGCTTAAGCTCTGCGAGGAACTTCTTCGCGGCGTGAGTATCGCGAGGGGGTCGCGCGTGTGCGACCTCGGCTCCGGCACTGGTATAACAAGCGTGATGCTTGCGCGCGAATACGGGCTCGACGTGTACGCCGTCGACCTGTGGAGCGACCCCGATGAGAATCGCGCGTTCTTTCGAGAGATGAGCGTGCCGGACGAGCGGATTCATCCTGTCAAGGCCAACGCCGCGGAAGGCCTGCCTTTCGAGCCGGAGTTCTTCGACGGCGTGGTGAGCATCGATTCGTATAACTATTTCGGACGCGATCCGTACTATCTGGGGGAGAGGCTGCTTCCGTATGCGAAGTCTGGCGGAAGGATTTACCTTTCCATCCCCGGCATGGTGCGCGACTGCCATGACGCGCTGCCGGCATGTCTGCTCGCATCCTGGGACGCAGAACAGCTCGATTATATGCACGATTTGGCTTGGTGGCGAGACATGATTGGCCAAACGAGCGGTGTGATTATCGAGGATATGCACCAGATGACGTGCACGTCCGAGGCATGGGCTGACTGGATTACCTGCGATACGAGTACGCTCAAGGCGACCGCGCAGCCGTTGAGGCGGGTGCGCTCGAGTTCTTGAATACCATCGCGGTCACGCTTGTGAAGGCCTAGTCTAGGTAACTGAAAAATGGGGCGCCGGGCGCTCCTCGTGCGTCTTGCTACGCGTGAGAGCCTTGGCGCGGCAATCATCCGATGGTAAAAGGAAATCGGTCACCTGGAAAATGCCGGGGGATTCCCCCGGCATTGTCTTTGCCTAGGGAGGTTTCGCATGAGGGAGCTCTCGGCTCCAAGACGAAGAGGGACCTGACCCTCCTGCTCTTCGGCAAGCTGGAGACCTTGCAGGCCTACGACATCGTCTGACAAATCGTCAGAGCATTTGTCAGATGCGCCCCTAGACCTGACAAATAGTCTGACGATTTGTCAGGTCATGCGATTCGTCCGATTGCCAACGGGCCGGCCGAATTCGATGTGGTATTCTGCCGAAAACGCAACCCCCTGCCTGCCCAATCGCCTTTCGACAGGAGGCCGCCATGAAACGATATCTGCTGATGGGGCTCGGATTCGTCAGCTTTGGCCTGGGAATGGTCGGCGTGTTCGTCCCTGTTCTGCCCACCACGCCGCTTCTGCTGCTCGCAGCCTTCCTCTTCTCGCGCAGCTCCGCGCGCATGGATGCGTGGATCAAATCAACGCGCGTTTGGAAGTCGTACGGCCAGCCGTTCAAGGACTCCGGCAGCATCGCGCGGCGCAAGAAGATTCACATTGTGGGAGTGTCGTACCTGGCGCTGGGCGCGAGCGCGTTTCTGGTGCAGAAGCCCATCGTTTGGGGCGTCCTCGCCGCCGTGGCGCTGTTCCTCGCTTGGCTGATGCTGCTCCGCATTCCCACCGTGGAGAAAGACGGCATTGGGAAGTTCGTCGATCCGGAGCCCGAGATCGAGGCGATCGGGGAGGTGCTCGCGGAACAGCGCGCGCACGCCGCGTCCGCCAACGCGGTCGAAGCCGGCGTCAAGCAGGTCGCTGAGTAGCGGCTCCTTTCCGGAAAATCCCGATTCCTGACAAATACTCTGACGATTTGTCAGATGCGTGCCAGCGGCGGCTCGTCGAAACCTGACAAATAACCTGACAAATCTGACGATTTGTCAGGTTATTTGTCAGGTAGATGCGACGCTATGCCTGCTCGATGCGCAGCAGCGTCTTGCCCTGCGAATGGCCCGTGCGCACGCGTTCGAGCGCGTCGTTTACTTGGTCGAGGGCGTACGTGCCGTCGATCGACACGGCAAGCGGCCGCTCTGCTGGGAAGAGCTCGGCGATGCGCTCGAGCTGCGCGCCATCCTCGTGCACGAAGATGAAATCGTACGTTTGCTGCTTGCGCGCGGCCATCTTGTCGAGCTTGCGGCCCGCGAGGCCGAAAAGCGCTCGCTTGAACAGCGGAAACCCCTCGCGCCTGGCGAAGCGCCCGTTGGGCATGCCGCGCAGCGACACCAGGTGCCCGCCGGGCTTGAGCACGGCGAACTCGTCGGGCAGCTCGCGCTCGCCCAGGGTATCGAGGACGCAGTCCACATCGTGCAGCTCGTCGACGTAGCGCTGGGTCTTGTAATCGATGAACGTGCTTGCCCCTAGGCCGCGGACGCGCTCCTCGTTGCGCGCGCTGCCGTTGGTAGCCACGGTGAGGCCCATGCGCGCGGCGATAGGTATCGCCATGGCGCTCATGCTGCCCGTTCCGCCGGAGATGAACAGGGTCTGTCCGGGCTGCGTTTCCATAAGGTCGATCGCCTGCAGGGCCGTGAGTGCGGTCAGGGGCACGCAGGCTGCCTCTTCCATGGATAGATAGCCGGGCACGTGCGCGAGCGCGGACTCGTCCACGGCGGCGTATTCGGCGAAGGCGCCGATCTTTGCGAGCGGCATGCGGCCGTACACGCGGTCGCCGGGTTTGAACCTGCCGGCGTCGGCACCCGCACGCACTACGGTGCCGGAGAATTCGTTTCCCATCACGAGCGGCGTTCGATAGGGGACGATGAGGCGCACGTCTCCGCGGACGATCATGTTGTCGAGCGGGTTCACCGCTGCCGTGTGAATGCGCACGAGAACCTCGTGCGGCCCGGGTTCCGGGGTGGGGACGTCCTTCACGACCAGGGTCGTGCCGTTTTTATCGTATCGGTCCAGTACTGCGGCTTTCATTGGCTTTTGCCTTTCTATCGGGTGATGTCCTTCGGGGCGCGTTCGTTGGTCTCGATTCGCTTGCGCATCTGCGCTATGCAGTCCGCGAGGGTCGTGTCGGCAAGCTCGCGCTCGAGGACCTGCTCCTCGTGGCGGAACATCCCGTTGAGCACGGGGCGAATGTTGCGTCCCACGATGCATTCGTCGCTGGGATTCTGGTGGACGTCGAACACATGGACGTTTTCGGTCTGCTCGACCGCGCGGTAGATTTCAAGGAGCGAGATGCGCTCTGGCGTTTTCGCCAGGGAGAACCCGCTGACGCCGCGCCTGCCCGCGATGATGCCGGCCCGGTTGAGGCGTGCGGCGACCTTGCGGACGTAGCTGGCGTTCGTGCCCACGCTGTGGGCGATTTGTTCCGAGCTCATGGGGGCGTCGGCTTCGGACACCATGATCAGCAGGTGAATAGCCGTGGAAAATTTTGCGTCCATTGATCGCTCCTTTCGTGGGACGGGCGCGTTGCGGGCCATCGATTCGTCGTTCGTAATGTATCAGAAAGTGATACAACTAGCGACCAACTCACGGGAATCGCATCACCTGACAAATCGTCAGAGTATTTGTCAGATGAGTACTGGCGGCGGCTCGTCAAAGCGTCCGGAATCGCCTAAGCTTTGCAATCGCAGACAGTCACTATGCGGCCGATTCGGCGGGCGCAGGAGAGAAGCGATGGGCATGAAGGTGTTCTATTTCACGGGAACGGGCAACGGGCTCGCCATTGCGAAGGCGATCGGCGGCGAGGCGATTTCGATCCCACAGGCGCTGAAGTGCGGACGCACCCGCTACGAGGACGACGCCATCGGCATCGTCACGCCCACGTATGCGGGCAATCCCGCGCGCATCGTCGTCGAGTTTCTGAATCGCGTCGACCTCGTTGCCGGCTATCGCTTCGCCGTGGCCTCGTACGGCGGGGGAATGGGCAACCCCCTGAAGCCGCTCGCCAGCGCGGCGGCGCGCAAGGGCTGGCGCTTCGACTACACGGCCAGCATCAAGATGGTCGACAATTACCTTCCGCTGTTCGATGCCGACGAGGAACGGAAGGCCAAGGACGAAGCGGCGATCGGCGTCGAGCTGAAGCGCATCGCCGGCGACGTCGCCGCCCGTACGCGCTCTCTTGCGCACGTCGGCGCCGGCAACGCCCTCTACGGCGTGGTGGGCCGCCTTGCCTACAACCGAATCGCGGGCCCCGAAATGGCGCGCAAGACTTTCACCGTGAACGACGCCTGCGTGTCCTGCGGTATCTGCGCGCGCTCATGTCCCGGCGGCAACATTACGGTCGAAGAGGGGCGCCATCCCGTCTTCGGCTCGTCCTGTCTGGGATGCTACGGATGCGCGCACGTCTGCCCGCATCACGCGATTCACGCCAAGGGGGAGAAAAGCGCCGCCCGCTGGCGCAACCCCGCCGTCACCGTCAAAGAGCTCATCGCCGCCAATGACCAGCAGTAGCTCGCCGCGTTCCAAAACCTGACAAATGCTCTGACGGTTTGTCAGGTCGGGAGCAGCCCGTTTCTCGGATTCCCACCTGCTCCGTCCCCCATGACTGTTAGTATCTAGTACCTGAAGAATGAGCCACAGCACCGTGGGGATGCGAACTATGAGCGACATTTCATCTGGCGCCTACGTCATCGATGACGACTACACCATCGTCAGCTTCAACAAGACGATGGGGGAGCTCTATCCCCAGCTCAAGCGGGGCGAAAAATGCCACAAGTGCCTCATGAGCCTCGACGAGCCCTGCCCGCCCTGCCCGGTAGCCAACCGCGTCTACGGTCCGCAAACCTATCTCGACCCCATTCGCGACATCCACGAAACCGTCGACTGCGTGGAAATGGTGCTCGAAGACGGGCGCGTCGGCCACGCCCTCATCGTGAGCACCGTGGGCGAAAGCGAGGTCATTTCCGCGAAGCTCCCGCGCACCGACGACGAGCTCCAGCGCCTGCTCGAGCAGAAATTCTACGATTCGGTGACCAGCGGTTTTTCCCGCCAGGGCTTCATCAGGGAAACCGAGCGCGTGTTCGAAGAGGTCGACCGCACCGGCTATGCGGTCATCGTCTTCGACATCTTCAACTTCAAGGCGGTCAACGACACGCTGGGCATCGAAGGGGGCGACCGGGTCCTCTCCTTCGTGTTCGACACGCTGAAGGACAGCTGGATGCACCCGGTGGTGTCCGCGCGCCTGGAATCCGACTGGTTCGTGTTCCTGGTGAAGCGCGAAGTGCTCGAACAAGGCGACTTCTCCCGCCTGCTCGGCATCGAATGGGATCGTGACGGCCAACGGTTCACGCTGCACATGCGTTGCGGCGTCTACTGCGCGGAGGGTGACGACGTGCCCGTGTCGAAGATGATCGAGCGGGCCGTGATCGCGAAAGGCTGCGCCGGCCGCGACGGTCGCAATTCGACCGTGGTGTTCGAAGAATCGATGCTCAAGTCCTACATTAGCAATGCCGAAATCACCGCCCAGTTCCAGAACAGCCTGCAGAACGCCGATTTCAAGGTCTGCTTCCAGCCGATCGTGCGCGCAGCGGACGAAACCGTCTGCTCGGCCGAAGCCTTGGTGCGCTGGGAACATCCCACGCTGGGCACCGTGGGGCCGGGCGCGTTCGTTCCGGTGCTCGAGCGCGGCAACCAGATTTCGCAGCTCGATCGCTACGTGCTGCGGCAGGTGCACGATTTCCAAGCTCGTCTCGCGCAAGAGGGCAGGGACCTTGTGCCCATCTCGATGAACCTCTCGCGCCAGGACTTCTACAGCGACGGCCTCATGAACGAGATCTTCGAGCTCGCCTCCGACGGCACCGTGCCGTCGGGCTTCGTGAATTACGAGGTGACCGAAACGGCGGTCGCCATCCTGCAGGACAACTTCACCTACTTGCTGCAGCAGATCAGGGACACGGGCGCGAAGATCTTCCTCGACGATTTCGGCAGCGGGTACTCCTCGCTCGGCATGGTGGGCAGCTATTCGTTCGACGTCGTGAAGATCGACAAGTCCTTCGTCGACGAAATCGAGGCGAAGCTGCCCGTGCGCGCCGTTATCGCCTCGACGATCGAGATGTGCCACCGCATCGGGTTGAAGACGGTCGCCGAGGGCGTCGAAACGCGCGCCCAGCTCGACTTCCTGCGCGAGAGCGGCTGCGATTTCATCCAGGGCTACTACTTCGCCAAGCCGATGGACCGCGACGCCTTCCTCGCCTACCTTGACGCGCATGGCCCCTCTGCGGGCGATACGGCTGCGTGCGATGCGGTCGAGCCCCAGCTCGACGTCGACCTGTTCAACCTCGTCGATCTGGTGGACCATTCCGGACAGTTCATCCAGGTGTGCCACCCCGAAGACTACACGATGGTGTTCGCCAACGAGCAGACGCGCCTGGTGTCGGGTCATCCCGACGAGCCCTATCAAGGCAAACGGTGCTTCAATTACATGCTCGGGCTCGACGCGCCTTGCGGCCACTGCCCGATGAAGCAGATGGGCGACGAGACCGAAAAGACCATCGAGGTCGACGACGGCGAGCACGTGTTCCAGCTGAAGGCGCGCTACGCCATGTGGAACGGCCGGAAGGTCTTCATCGAATACGGCCGCGACGTGACCGCCGTCAAGGCGGCTCAGCTGCGCTACGCCCGCCGCATGCGCGCCATCATCGAAAACATCCCCGACGGCCAGGGCGTCTTCCACGTCGACCTCACCGCCGACGAATGGCTGAGCTCGAGCGGCATCGCCGAAAACGCGCAACGGATGCAGAACGTCCGGAGCGTCGACGCGCTCATCCGCATGATCGCCGCCTTCGTGCCCGACGAAGCGGGGCAGAAACGGTTCTTCGACACCTTCTGCCGCGACCGCGAGCTTGAAGAGTTCGCCAACGGAAAGCACCAGATCATTCTGGAAACCGAATCGTATTACGACGACCGATCGATTCGCTGGTCGCGCATCACGGCGCACCTGCTCGAAAACCCCGGCAACGGTCACGTCGAGAGCGTCATTTACGGCATCGACATCTCGCAGGAGCGCGCCTACGTCGCGTCGCTCGAACGCGAGAAGGAGCGCCGCGAACGCGAAGGGCGCGGCAGCGAGTGCGGGGGGTCTTCCAGCGGCATGGTCGGCGAGATGCAGGAAGTCTGGGGCATGTACGCCCAGGCCGACCGCGACCGCCGTCGCGACTACCTTACCGGGCTCAACAGCCGGCTCGACCTCTACGATGCGCTCAGGCGCTCCGAGGGTGGCATCGACGCCCCGATCACGGCGGTGTTCATGGTCGATTTGGACGATTTCAAGGCCATCAACGACGCCTACGGCCATTCGGCGGGCGACGCCTGCCTCGCGGCGCTGGGCAACCTGCTCACCGGGTTCGGGGCGAAGCACGACATGACCTTCTATCGTTTTGGCGGCGACGAGATCATCGGCGTCGCGCGCGAAGACGTGAGCCGCATCCCGCAGATCGCGGAAGACCTGCTCGAAGCGGTGCGCGGCATGACGGTGCGCTTGAAGTCGGGCAACGAGCTTCATGTGACCGCGTCCATCGGCTACACCGTGGAATCGCGCGGCTGCCAGGAGGCCATCGACAACGCCGACCGGGCGATGTACGCGGCGAAGCGGCGCGGGAAGAACCGGGCGGTCTGCATCGACTAGCGCATCGATTGCGTAAGGAGGACGATCTCATTCCGGTGCGTTTGTGACGCAGCGACCGTCCCGGCGCATTCCGTTCCGTGTGAAACTGTCACGTTTCCGGTGCCATATCTCGAATAGACCGCTGACCTGGTCGTTAGCATTGTTGCGGCTGTGAGTGAATTACGTGTTGGAATGGTTACATCGTCAGGCAACCGTCTGCCTCGTTGCCGCTTGACACTATAATGCGCACAGAGTATTTGGTGATCCGTTCGGAATTGGGCGCAGCATGAAGAACAGCAAGAATCGCGATATGGGCACGAACGCGCACGGCGGCAAGAAGCGCAAGAAGTCGCTTGCCGGCTTCGCGGCCGCAACGGGCGCGGTGTTCGGCGCCGGGATGGTCGTCCCGGGCAACACCGTGTATGCGTCGGAGCTGGATTCTGCCAGCTCCGAGAGCATGGAGTCCGAACTGGAAAGCGGGGCATCGGCCTCGCAGTCGCAGTCGGAATACGTGGCGCCGTCGCAGAGTGGGCAGGAATCCCAGGCCAAGCGGGCGTCGGCTGCGAAGGCCGCGACCGCGGCGACCGAGAGCGGGAGCGCCTCCGCGGCGTCGCAGGAAGCGCACACCGGATTTGCCGCGAGCGTTGCGCAGGCGTCCGACAGCGGCGACGCGCAGGCGAGCGCGGAAGATTCCGCTTCGGCGAGCGCTTCCGAAAGCGCGTCTACGAGCCGTGCGGCCTCGCAGGAGGGGTCCGCTTCGATGAGCGCTTCGGTCGAGGCGAGCGTGTCGACCGAGACGAGCGCGTTCGTTTCCGCGGTGGCAAGCGAGCAGGCGAGCGAGAGCGCATCGCTTGAGGCTGCGAGCGCCCAGGCGAGCGCGTCGGCGGCCCTTTCCGCGAGCGCCGTGCAATCTGCGTCGGCGTCCGCTTCCGTAGCGCAGTCGCAGGAGGAATCCGCCCTCGCGAGCGAATCGGCTTCTGCGACGAGCGCTTCCGCGTCGCAGAGCGCGTCGCTTTCAACGGTGGATTCGGTCGAGACCTCGCGCGCCCAGAGCGTTTCGGCGAGCCTTTCCGAAGCCGTGAGCGAGGCCAATTCGGCGTACGCTTCGGTGTCGAATTCGTTTTCCGAAGCGGGCTTGCAAAACGAGTATCTGGAAAACCTCATCGCCCAGATCGAGGTGGCCAAGCAGAACCTGCAGAACATCCAGGATGCTGCGGCTGCGTCGGGGAAGTCGCTTGCGAACAATTCCGCCTACTGGAGAGCCGGCGACGTGCTGGCCAACCTGCTGGTGCAGTACAGCTTCTACCAGGACAGCGGCGTGACGAGCATCGAGTACGGCACCTGGGATAAGAATTCCGGCAACGGCAACCACGTGCACGTCGTCTACATCGACGAGTACGGTCGGCAGCAGGACGCCTATTTCGACTACATCACCGTCGACAAAAACGGCAACGCGCTGATGACCAGCAGCGGGAAGCAGATGTCCGGGTACAGCGACGCCTCGCAGGTCGCCGGCATCATGGTCCTGAAGAAGACGCCGACGTACAGTTGGTGGGACGGGAGTCTGAACGGATTCACGGGCGACCGATCATCTGCCGGGTACTACACGAACAACGCCGGCGAGCAGAAGTGGGGCTATTTCAATACCAAGGGCAACTACTACTTCTCGCTGAACGATTACGAAAAGGGCAAGGACAGCTACTCGCATGATCGCAGCGAGGTCACGTCGGTGTCGCATTCGGCGAGCGCCCTGCAGTCCCAGGCGGATTCCGCGAGCGCGTCGACCGCGGCGAGCGAGAGCGCGAGCGAATCGGCCAGCGAATCGCTGAGCGCGAGCGCCAGCGGGAGCGCATCGGCGTCGGCGAGCGCATCGGAGAGCCGCGCGACGAGTTTGAGCGAGTCCACGAGCCAGTCGGCGAGCGCGTCGCAGAGCGCCAGCGAATCCGCGAGCGCCAGCGCGTCCGCATCGACGA
>Ga0214929_100324_pt1 | contig 12162 bp, 12 predicted proteins | sample Stichaenrichm17X_FD_168613 | JGI IMG/M metagenome (GOLD analysis project Ga0214929, IMG submission 168613) | Xylose enriched microbial communities from anaerobic bioreactor in Madison, Wisconsin, United States - 17X | ecosystem: Engineered > Bioreactor > Anaerobic > Unclassified | place: USA... | reverse complement strand
TCTCGCGGGAGGTGCCGACATGCGCAGCGTGCAGGAACTGCTAGGGCATGCCGACCTTGCCACGACGCAAATATACACTCATGTAAGTATCGATCGTCTCAAGGATGCGACGCGCAAAGCCCACCCGCGCGCTGAGTAGTGACTGCCATGGGCAGCAATCCTCATGTGAAGACCATTTAAAGACGCTGAATATACGCTGGGCGCAGTGCCTAAATTTGTGAAGTGCTATACTTTTTAATCGTTGTGCAACCGCATGACAGACTACGCACGCGCAGCTACTTGGGAACCATGGTGCTTGCAACTAAGCCAGGTTGCAGGTGGTTTCCTAGGAAAGATACTGCGCGGAGGATTAACCAGGAGGCATATATGGCTGCGAAGATCACGATTCAAACGCTGCTTGAGGCGGGTTGTCATTATGGACATCAGACCCGTCGTTGGAACCCAAAGATGAAGCCGTATATTTTCGGCGAGCGCAATGGCATCTACATCTTGGATTTGAAGCAGACCATCATTGATGCAGACAAGGCATACACCTTCCTCAAAGAGACTGCCTCAAAGGGCGGCACTGTTCTTTTTGTTGGCACAAAAAAGCAGGCCCAAGAGGCGATTACCACACAGGCTCAGCGTTGCAACATGCCCTATATTGATCAGCGCTGGCTAGGTGGCATGCTCACCAACTTTGTAACCATGCGCTCCCGCATTGATCGCATGGAGGAGCTTGAGGCAATGGGCGAGGATGGCCGCATGGCTACGCTTCCCAAAAAAGAGCAAGCGCTGCTTGGCAAGGAGCTCGAAAAGCTTCAGAAAAACCTCGGTGGCGTTCGTGATATGAAGTCATTGCCGCAAGTCCTTTTTGTGGTTGACACCAAAAGAGAAGAGATCGCAGTCAAAGAGGCCAACCGCCTTCATATCCCCGTGGTCGGGCTTCTTGATACCAACTCTGACCCTGATCTTATTGACTATGGCATTCCTGCCAATGATGATGCTATTCGCTCTGTGGCGCTGATCTGCGAGCTGGCTGCTGATGCAATATTGGCAGGCTCTGGCAAAGAGCAGATTTCAGCCGAGGAGATGGGTGGCGCTGCTGACGCTGCGCAAGCAGCCTCTGCTCCCTCTCAACCTGCCCAAGAGGAAAAAGCTGGCGTTCCTTCTGTTGAATAATCTCAACGAGATAGTAATTTCAAGACAATAATTTGATCCAAGGGGAGGTACTATGGCACAGATCACCGCTGCACTTGTAAAGCAGCTCCGCGAGATGACAGATTCTCCAATCATGGAGTGCAAGAAGGCCCTTGTTGCTACCGATGGGGACATCAATGCCGCTGTGGACGAGCTCCGCAAAATGGGCGTTGCAAAGGCAGTAAAGCGTGCCGGTCGCGTAACTAATGAGGGCACTATTGCAGCCTATGTCTCTGATGATGGCAAAACAGGGGCGCTTCTTGAGCTTTCCTGCGAAACCGACTTCGTCGGAACAAATCCAAAGTTTACGGGCTTTGCCGCCAGTCTCGCCAAAGTTGTTGCCGATAATGACCCTGCTGACCTAGACGCGCTGAAGAAGTGCTCCATGGGGACAGGAACGGTTGACTCGGAGCTTACCGAAATGATCCATGTTATCGGCGAGAACATGAAGATCATGCGTTTCCAGCGCATCGTGTCTTCTGGGGCGCTTTCTAGCTATATCCATCTTGGTGGCAAGCTCGCGGATATCGTGAGCTTTGAATTTGGCGACCCTGCAACAGCCCAGAATGAGAACTTCAAGGCGTTTGCCCATGATGTGGCCATGCAAGTTGCCGCCGCCAACCCTGTTGCCGCCCGGAGGGAAGATGTGCCCGCTGATGTGCTTGAGCATGAGCGTTCGATTTATGCGGCCCAGGCGAAGGAATCCGGCAAGCCTGAGTTCGTCCAAGAAAAGATGGTCGAGGGTCGCGTTAATAAGTACTACAAGGAAAACGTCCTTACCGAGCAGATCTTTATTAAAGACTCCAACACCACGATTTCTGAGCTCGCCAAGAAAACTTCAAAAGCTGTCGGTGATGACATCAAAATTGTGAATTTCTCCAGGTTTGCTTTCGGTGAAAACGCGTAAGCCAGTTCGATATGGTCAAGGGGAGGTCGACGCGAGTCGGCCTCCTTTCATATGTCAAGGTTGTCTATCTGCCTATATGCCGTCTCTTGATGAGTTGGCCTTTGGTAGAATCGCGTTCGGACGAATTGTACGCAAGGGAGCTGTGGCCTGAAAATGGGATGGAGGACAGGCGTGTCCGAATACAAATATAAGAGGGTACTTTTGAAGTTGTCTGGCGAGGCGCTGATGGGCTCAAAGGAGTTTGGCATTGACGCAAGTATGCTGGAGCACATAGCCCGCGACATCAAGCCTGCTCATGAGGCTGGCATAGACATTGCGGTCGTCGTTGGTGGTGGCAACATTTTCCGTGGGCTCACAGGAGCGGCTGCAGGGATGGATCGTGCCCAAGCAGATAACATGGGCATGCTTGCCACCGTGATAAATGCCCTTTCGCTGCAAGACACTTTTGAGAAGGCAGGTATGGATTGTCGCGTGATGAGCGCAATCGAAATGCACTCGGTAGCTGAGACATACATTCGTCGGCGTGCCATTCGCCATCTTGAAAAGGGACGCATAACCATCTTTGCCGCTGGTACCGGTAATCCATACTTCACGACAGACACCGCTGCTGCCCTGCGAGCCTGCGAGATCGACGCTGACATCTTGATGAAAGCAACCAAGGTTGATGGCATCTATGATCGAGACCCTGTCGTTTACCCCGACGCGAAAAAGTTCAATGAGATAAGCTACACAGAGGTGCTGCGACGGGACCTGAAGGTCATGGATTCGACTGCTACGGCGCTCTGCCACGATAATCATATGCCCATTATGGTGTTTAGCCTTGACACCGAAGATGTTTTTGATCGCGCGCTCAGAGGCGAGCCTGTAGGAAGTATCGTAGTTGAGGAGGACAAGCAATGAGCACGTATACCAATTCTGCTCACAAGCATATGGACAAATGCATTGAAAATCTCAAGATCGGCTTCTCAAAAGTGCGCACTGGGAGGGCAAACCCTCATATTCTTGATTCGATCAAAGTAGATTACTATGGGCAGGCTACTCCGATCACCCAGCTTGCAGGAGTGAAAGTCCCAGAGGCCTCGACACTTGTCATTGAGCCGTGGGACAAAGGTTCATTGCGTGCCATCGTAAAAGCAATAGAGTCATCTGATCTTGGAATTACGCCAAATGAAGATGGCAGCTCCATCCGGCTGCCCTTTCCCAAACCCACCGAAGAGCGCCGCCGTGAGCTTGCCAAAGAGTGCAGCAGAATTGCAGAAGAGGCGAAAATTGCCATTCGAAATGCTCGCCGAGATGCAAATAACGCCGCTGAGCGGGATGAGCAGCTCTCAGAAGACAATGTGAACCGCGAGAAAAAAGCCATACAGAAGTTAACTGACGAGTACGTAAAGAAAGTCGATGGTCTGCTAAAGACCAAGACTGCCGAGGTCATGGAGATATAGTTGGAACGCGACGAGGCAAAGCTAGCCCAATATTATGACAATGCACCAGCAGACATCTGCCTTTCAGATGTTGACCTTAAGCGCATTCCGCGTCATGTCTCTATCATTATGGATGGCAATGGGCGATGGGCCACAGCCCGTGGCCTAGATCGTTCTGAAGGACACGTTGCAGGTGTCGACTCGCTTCGCGAAGCGGTGACAACGAGCGTGCGGCTTGGTCTTGACGTTTTGTCGGTTTATGCGTTTTCCACTGAGAATTGGCGCCGTCCTCAGCATGAGGTCAATCTTCTCATGCATTTGTTTGCAACAACCCTTGTGAAAGAGATGCCACTTTTTCATCAAGAAAATGTGCGGCTTCGCTTTTTTGGTGACCTCGAGGCGCTTCCAAAGGAAACCTATGATGTTTTCGAACGAGGTCTTGATGAGACGGCCGATCACACAGGCATGACCTTTGCCCTTGCAGTCAATTATGGATCGCGTGCTGAGATCGCTCGTGCGGCCCGCATGCTTTCAGAGCAAGTAGCGGCAGGCACACTTGAGCCCGCAGACATCAACGAGCAGGTGCTTGCCTCGAAGCTCTATACGGCTGGCCTCCCTGATCCTGAGCTTTTGATACGTACCTCAGGTGAAAGGCGCCTCTCTAACTACCTGCTTTGGCAGCTCGCCTACACGGAATTCTATGTTACTGACGTTTACTGGCCGGATTTCTCCCGATGGGACTTTTTGCGAGCGATTAAAGATTTCCAAGGCAGGAAGCGGCGTTTTGGGGGAGTGGTCAACAAGTGAGTGGCAACGAGGAGGAAAACGCAAAAAACAGTAAGGCATGCCATGATGGAGCGGGCATCGACAGAGGGATCGACCGTCTTGAGGAGCGTCGAAGCTCGAAGGCGGATAAGCGAGCTGCCGGCGAGCTTCGAGGACAAAGGGTGCGCGGTGGAGCAGAGAAGGTCCTGGCTCGTACGACCTCGGGTGCCATCTATGCGATCCTCGTTCTTGTCTGCATCTATTTAGGCCCCTTTGCCACCGCCTTGATTGTTGCTGCGATGGCATGGCTTTGTTGCTCTGAGTTCTTTCGCATGGCACGGATGACAGGCCGTATGCCAAATGAAATCGTGGGGCTTACAGCAGCGGTGGTCTTTCCTTTGGCCGAGCTTTTCGGCGGTCATGAATGGGTGTTTTTGGCTGTGCTTCTTCTCCTCGGCTCCTGTGCGATATGGTATGTCGCAACCCCACGAGCTACCGTTAGCGATGTAGCTCTCTCTGTTTTTGGCCCGCTTTATACCTCATTGATGTTTTCTTGCATCGTGCTCATTCGGCAATGCGACCCAGGCTATGAAGGAGCGCTTCTCACAGTTGGCGTCATGGGCTCGGTGTGGCTCAATGACGCCACGGCGTACTTTGTTGGTTCTCGCTTTGGCAAACACAAGCTTGCGCCAAGGATATCTCCCCACAAGTCAATTGAGGGCTTTTGGGGAGGCTTAGCAGGGGGTCTTTGCGTTTGGATCATCGTTGCCTTACTCGGCGTTCGGGGCATTGAGCTTGCCGATGCCATTCCCATTGGGCTTCTTGTGGGGGTCTCAGGAGTCATTGGAGATCTTTTCGAGTCTAGGATTAAACGTGGCGTAGGCGTTAAAGATTCGGGCAATCTCATGCCAGGGCATGGTGGCATGCTTGACCGTTCTGACTCTATGCTTTTTGCTGGAGCGATGGCTGCTCTTTTGTTGCTGGTCGAAGGAATTATATGAGCATTTTCGAAGATACGGCACCGAGGGCGTCAAGAAGGCGCCCTTTGCGCATCGCTGTATTAGGCGCTTCTGGCTCCATTGGCACGCAGACGCTTGACGTGTGCCGCAAGCATAGTGACAAGATTAAGGTAGTTGCCCTTTCTGTGCGCCGTTCCACAAACTTTTTGGTGTCAGCTGCGCGAGAGTTCGGCGTCACGCATGTTGCTGTTACCGAAGACGAGCATGCCAATGACTCCGTAATGGAAGATTTGCCAGCAGGCTGTGAAGTCCATAGCGGATATGACTCTATCGTAGACCTCGCTTGCCTGGATGAGGTGGACTGCGTCGTTTCGGCGGTCGTTGGCTTTGCTGGCATTAAGGCGGGCTATGCTGCCATACAGGCTGGCAAGGTGTTGGCATATGCCAACAAAGAGACCATTGTGGTAGCCGGTGACCTTTTGATGCCACTTGTGAAGCCGGGCCAGCTTATTCCCGTCGACTCCGAGCACAGTGCCATCTATCAGTGTCTTGTTGGGGAACGCACGTCAGATGTACATTGCATCTGGCTTACGTGCTCCGGCGGGCCATTTTATGGCATGAGCCGCAGCGAGCTCGCTGGCGTTACGGCTGCAGATGCCCTAAAACATCCGACGTGGAAGATGGGCCCAAAGATCACCATCGATTCCGCGACACTCATGAATAAGGGGCTTGAGGTGCTTGAGGCGCATCACCTGTTCGACGTTCCCATCGATAAAGTGCGCGTACTGGTCCAGCGCCAGAGCCGCATCCATTCCATGGTGGAGTTCGCAGATGGGGTAGTGAAGGCTCAGATGGGACCCTCTGACATGCGCATCCCTATTCAATATGCACTCAGCTACCCACAGCGCTGGGAAAGCCCTGTGCAGCGCATGGACTACTGCAAAGAGCCACCGATTTCTTTTGGCGAGGCTGACGAGGAGACGTTTGCCTGCTTGGCGCTTGCCAAAGAGGCAGGACGTCTTGGCGGCACCATGCCGTGTGCGATGAACGCGGCCAATGAGGTCGCTAACAAGGCGTTTCGCCTCGGAGATTGTGGCTTCCTCGATATTGAGAATACCGTGCGGCGCGTTATGAGCTCCACTCAGGTTGAGCCGGTGGAAAGCATCGAGCAGCTTGTGTGCATAGACGCCGAGGCTCGTCAGCGTGCTCGCAGACTGCTTGGTCTCAACAAAGGTGAGTCATGACGGTACTGTCGGCCATATTCTGGGGAGTGGTCGTCCTTTCGCTCCTTGTGATGCTGCACGAGGGCGGGCATTTTTTGATTGCTCGCGCCTGCGGCATGCGTGTGACAGAATACTATCTTGGTATGCCTTGTAAGCTGCATGTGGCTTACAAGTCAAAGAAATATGGCACTGAGTTTGGCATCACGCCGATTCTGCTGGGCGGGTACACGCGCATCTGCGGTATGGAGACGTTGGGCGATGAGAATCTGGCGCAGGTACTTGCCTGCGTGCAGCGCTCAGGCACGACAAACGCCTCGCGCATCGCCGCAGAGCTCTCCCTTGATGTGGATGATGTCATCGATGACCTGCTTGCGCTTAGCGATTGTGCCTCCATACATGCGCTTGGCGATGGTGGCAAGGGCAAAGAGGCCCTTGAGACGTATGAGACCTGTCGTCGTGATGTCCATATGCTGACTGAATACGACCGGGGACACAACTTTGCGGCTCAAGGCACAACCGAGGCAGGCGTCGCGCGTCCCGTTGATGACCCAGCAGACTTTCTTAGGTCAGAGCAATCCCATACCTATACTGGAAAGGGATTTTGGAGACGCTTTTTCACGCTTGTTGCCGGAGCTGCGGTCAATATCGTTTTAGCTTTTCTCATTGTTGTGGCCGTGGTCATGTCCGTTGGCTATGAGACAATTGTAGACTCCAATGTCCTTGGCGGGGTGCAACAGGGCTCACTTGCCGAGGAAGCAGGTATACAGGCTGGTGACGAACTTGTACAAGTCGACGGCGTCGCTTGTTCGAATTGGACGGACATAACAGCTGCGGTAGAGCAAGCGCTCGACAAGGCGCAGCCCTTTGAAGTGGCCTATCAGCGCGACGGGCAGACATACGATACTATGATTGAGCTGCCAGAAGACGGCAGCGCAACGGCTATAGGCGTCCTGGCGTCGACAATGACCTCTTACCCAGACCTTCTTGAGGCGTCGCAAATGGCGGTTTCGTATGGATGGCTTGTTGCAAAAGCTGCGGTAGAGCTCATCATGCCTCAGCATACGATCGAAATCCTCAATCAATCCACCTCGGTCGTTGGCATCTCGGTCATGGCCTCAGAGGCAGCCAGCAGCGGCATAGAAAATCTTCTCCTTTTTGTGGCAGCCATTTCAATGTCTCTCGGCTTTATGAACCTTCTTCCCATCCCTCCTTTGGACGGGGGGAAGATCCTCATAGAAGTCGTGCAAGCCATCACTAGAAGGCCCCTATCGCCAAAGGCGCAAATTGCCATTAGCTATGTAGGGCTGGCCTTTTTCGTGTTTATTTTCCTCTATGCGCTTCAACATGACATTGTGAATTTTGTTTTGGACTAGGGAAGAGGACCTATGTGCGATCACACACAGCAGCTGCCGCGCGAGCAGACCCGGCAGGTGCAGGTAGGCGCAGTTGCCATCGGCGGTGGAGCACCGATTCCGGTGCAGTCCATGTGCAACACCAAGACGACGGACGTCGCCGCCACGTTGGCACAAATCCGCGATCTTGCAAAAAATGGCTGTGACATCGTGCGGGTGACAGTGCCTACACAAGTAGCGGCAAATTCGTTCGGCCAGATCTGCGCTGCAAGCCCCCTTCCGGTTGTGGCTGACATCCATTTCGACTGGCGTCTCGCAATCTCGGCTATTAAATCCGGGGCTGCGGCAGTGCGCATAAACCCAGGCAACATCGGCTCTTTTGACCATGTCGACGCCATTATTGACGCGGCTGGTGAGGCAGGCGTTCCTATCCGTATAGGAGTTAACGCAGGCTCGCTAGACAAAGCAATTGCAGAGCAAGACAAGCTGAGCATAGCTGACAAGCTTGTGCGCAGCGCAATTTCATTTGCCAACCATCTTGAGCGTCGAGGATTTTATGATTTCGTCCTTTCAGCCAAGGTGCATGGCGTATCAGAGACAATTGAGACAAACCGCAGGCTCTCCCAAGAGCTGCCTCATGTGCCTTTGCACATCGGCGTAACTGAAGCTGGAACGCGCCGCCAAGGCACTGTCAAAAACTCGATTGCCCTTGGCGTGCTCCTTGCTGAGGGCATCGGTGACACCATTCGCGTCTCTCTCACAGATGACCCCGCCGAAGAAGTGCGTGTGGGCTGGGAGATCCTTTCGGCCATAGGGCTCCGCAGACTGCATCCCGAACTGGTGAGCTGCCCTACGTGTGGGCGCACGCAAGTCGACCTCATCGGCATCGCACGACAAGTGGAACAGCGTTTGCAACAGGTACGCACGCCTATCAGCGTTGCCGTAATGGGCTGCGTCGTGAATGGACCAGGAGAGGCAAGGGGCGCCGACATCGGCGTCGCTTGTGGCAAGGGGCAAGGTATGATCTTTGTCAAGGGCAAGACGGTGCGCAAGGTAAAGGAAGATGAGATCATCGATGCCCTTTTTGAAGAGATCGACCGCCGCTGGCCTTCTTCCTGACGCCCTGTGCTTTGAGCCGAGGCTTTCGCCTTCTCCTTAGGCAGTTGGTTAAAAATAGCTTCAATCATTGCAATGGTAGTGAGCGGCATTAAAATCGTGCAATGTCGAGCTTCATCTTGAAGGGATCTGTGCCTTGAAAAAATATATGAGAATGACCAAACTTTATGCTCCCACGCTCAAAGAAGACCCTGCTGAGGCTGAGTTGGCAAGTCATCGGTTGCTACTTCGTGCCGGCATGATACGCAAGGAGGCTGCTGGGCTTTATAGTTACTTGCCTCTCGCTTGGCGTTCCATTCTCAAAATAGAAAACATTATTCGCGAGGAGATGGCTGCCATTGGCTGTCAAGAAATGATGACACCTATTCTTACCGACGCTAAGCTTTGGAAGCAATCCGGCCGTCTCAACGCCTATGGCCCCGAGCTGATGCGCATCAAGGATCGCCATGATCGGGAATTTTGCCTTGGGCCGACGCACGAGGAGACGTACACTGACCTCGTGCGAGGAGAGCTGAGGAGCTACAAGCAGCTTCCCTTGATGCTTTACCACATTCAAGATAAGTTCCGTGACGAGCTGCGCCCCCGCTTCGGCCTTATGCGCAGCCGCGAGTTCATTATGAAAGACGCCTACTCTTTTGCAGCCGACCAAAAGAGCTCTCGAGCTTGTTATGAGCAACAGAAGGCTGCCTATGCACGCTATTGCGCGCGCTGCGGCCTTGTCGCCTTGCCTGTGGTTGCTGACACGGGCGAGATCGGTGGCGACACATCTGTAGAGTTCATGGCTCTTGCCGATGCTGGTGAGGCTGAGCTTGTCTATTGCGATAACTGCGGGTTTGCGGCCGATGTGGAGGCTGCGAGCGCTACCTGCGCTATCGTCGAAGACGTCCAAGGGGAGATGAAGAAGATAGCAACTCCCGGAGTGGGAACGATAGCTGAGCTTTCTGAGATGCTCGGCGTGCCTGAGGCGGTGACACGCAAGGCCATGGCGCTTGTCGATGGCGAGGGCCTGCCGTGGATCGTCGTCGTGCCTGGCGATCATGAGATGAACGAGTGCAAGGCAGCTCATGCTTTTGGGCATTACCATTTGATGGGTGACGCTGAGCTTGTCTCCTTTGGTCTGCATAAGGGCTTCATGGGTCCTGTCAAGGTGCCTGAGGGAGTGCATGTGGCCGCAGACGTCTCTCTTGAAAAGTCCGAATGGTGGCTTGTCGGCGCAAACGAGGAAGGCTTTCACCTACGCTCTGCCAAGCCTGGCAGAGACTTTCAAATTGAAAAGTGGGTTGATGTCATTACAGCCAAACAAGGGGATCTCTGCCCGAAATGCGGCAAGCCTCTCAAGGGCGCACATGGCATTGAGTGTGGTCAGGTCTTCCTTTTTGATGACAAGTACTCGACGCCTATGGGAGCTACGTTTACTGACATTGACGGCACGCAAAAGCCATTGCTCATGGGAAGCTATGGCATAGGGGTGTCGCGCACACTGGCAGCTATCGTTGAGCAGCATCATGATGACGCTGGCATCATTTGGCCAGTTTCTGTAGCGCCCTATGAAGTCGAAGTCATTTCGCTTGACGCGAAGGGTGAGGTGCTCTCTGCAGCTGAGTCAATGGCCTCTGATCTCACAGCCGCAGGGCTTGATGTTGTGCTTGATGATCGCAAGGAACGCCCTGGAGTTAAATTTGCAGATGCTGACCTGATGGGCTTCCCGTATCAAGTGATCATAGGAAAGAGAGGTTTAAAGGGCGGGACGGCAGAGCTTAAGAGCCGCGCAACCGGAAAACGCTATGACGTCGCGCTTAACGCCGTGGTAGACGAGCTGTCAAGGAAAGTTGTCTCGCAGCGGTCTGACCTTGCTAAATAGGTGGGCTTTTGCAAATTACTCAGCTGTTTTGCTTGACCATAGGTTCTGCTCTGGTATAGTAACTACCGCACCAACGCATGGGGATATAGCTCAGTTGGGAGAGCGCATGACTGGCAGTCATGAGGTCAGGGGTTCGAACCCCCTTATCTCCACCATGAGAAAAGCGGGCGGCGGAGGTTACCGTCGCCTTTTTTTCTACAAGCGTTAACGGGCCCGTGGCGCAGAGGTCAGCGCAGGGGACTCATAATCCCTGGGTCGTAGGTTCGAATCCTACCGGGCCCACCAGGAAGCTAAGGGCTATCGTGCATTTGCGCGATAGCCTCTTTGCGTATAAGAAGCATGGATGCAAGGGGCTGGGAGTGAATCTAAAAAAGCTTGCAAGACAATTTGTTGATTTCGCTACAGTTGGCGTGATAGCTTTTTTAATCGATTACGGCATTTTGATGTTCCTGTCGCAAATCGTTGGTTGGAATCCCGTCTTCTCCGCATTTATCTCCTATGTGATATCTACCATATTTAACTACGTGGCATCAATGCGCTTTGTCTTCACCCATCGCGCCGACTTGTCTAGAAGACGGGAATTTATCCTGTTCGTCATTTTTTCCATGATTGGCTTAGGGATGAATGAAGTTATTATTTGGGCGGGGACAGCGTCTTTTGGCAACGGCCCTTATGCGGTGACTGCTTCAAAGCTTGTTGCCACCTTAATCGTTGCCCTGTGGAACTTCTTCAGCCGCAAGCATTGGCTTGATGCTGGGGAATAGCTTGTTCGATCTGCCTAACCTATAGAGGCTAGGCGCAGGGGAGGGAAATTAATGACTGCGGAAAGCAAACGACTCAAAGTTACCTGCCTTATAAGCCTTTTCTTCGGCGTTGCTGGGATATTCTGCTCACTTATGCTGCCCATCGAAATCGGCGTCTCTGTCTTTGCTCAGCTCTCTGCCCTTGCAGCGAGCATTTTGTCCATAGTTCTAGGGATTCATGGCGCAAGGGCTGCCAACTTGCCTTCAAGGGCAAAGGGCCTGCGCAGCTTTGCTCTCGTAATAAGCATTCTTGCGTGCGGTGCATTCGTATTTGCCGTCTACAAGGGGCATGGCTTCACGTATTTTGCCGCCATGTGTTTGGTGGCAACTATCCTTGATCTTTTGGTTACAATTTTCGCTCATGTAGTCAAGCGTGCCCTTGATCGTGCATGATTGTAGGAAACGAAGGTATTCTCGCTGACATGCAAAAGCGACTTCTGATATAGTGACAAATCGTTTGGGCGACTAGCTCAGGGGTAGAGCGCTTCCTTCACACGGAAGAGGTCGCTGGTTCGAGGCCAGCGTCGCCCACCATAAAAGACAAGGTCACGGGCTATGTTTCCCGTGGCCTTTTTT
>Ga0214929_100322_pt1 | contig 12252 bp, 10 predicted proteins | sample Stichaenrichm17X_FD_168613 | JGI IMG/M metagenome (GOLD analysis project Ga0214929, IMG submission 168613) | Xylose enriched microbial communities from anaerobic bioreactor in Madison, Wisconsin, United States - 17X | ecosystem: Engineered > Bioreactor > Anaerobic > Unclassified | place: USA... | reverse complement strand
TCGCAGACCGTACGTCTGTGAAATCTCAAATACACAAATTTCAGCTCACACATAATAGCCGCTTGATAGCTTCGACGCACTAAGTCCATAAAAGACTAGGCTAACTTAAACCTTTCCTAAAAAATATAGCCATAAAACTTAATATATGGCACGGCGTACCTTTTGGGCTAAGACGCTCATCTCCTGAGGTTTTTCAGCTCCTTATGGGTAGGTAGAGCTCTTCTACATCGGCCTCAAACTTTGAGCTACAAAGGTATTTTTGCCTTACTTCACGCCAACTTAGCACCTGCACTAACTGTCTTCACGCCAACTTAACACCTCTGGCACTTAGATGGGTGAGCGTCCGAAGGAGGAAGCCCATGAGCTATATCCGCATTGTATTTGCCCTAGTAGCCGCAGCACTGCTTGTCTATTACATCTACATCCTTATGAAAGGCGGCCGGTGATGGCACAGACCGTTATTCAGTACGTGCTCTATCTTGCAATTCTTATGGCTCTTGCCTATCCACTCGGTGGATATATCTCCAAAGTCATGGGAGGCGAAAAGACCTTTTTAAGTCGCATCCTAAAACCAGTCGAGGAAGGCAGCTACCGCCTGCTACGCATAGACGGCGCAGAGCAAATGAGCTGGAAGCGCTATCTTGGCTGCGTAGGAGCCTTTTCTGTTGTGAGTTTTATTGTCTTGTTCTTGATTCTTATCTGCCAAGGATGGTTGCCAGGAAATCCCAATGGATACCAAGGGATGAGCTGGGATCTCGCTCTTAACACAACAGCAAGCTTTATTACCAACACAGACTGGCAATCCTACTCAGGCGAGCAGACGCTTAGCTGGCTATCGGAGGCCCTTGGGCTTACGGTTCAGAACTTTGTGACGCCAGCCGTTGGTATAGGAGTCCTGTTTGCTTTAATTCGCGGCTTTATAAGAACACAAAACAACGGCTTAGGAAGCTTCTGGGTTGATTTGGTAAGAAGTATCCTCTACGTGCTTTTGCCCCTGTCCATTGTCCTTGCGATACTTCTTGTCGCCGGTGGCGTTCCTCAAAGTATAGCCGGGACGCGCTATGTCAGCCTTGATGAGCCTATAGCTGTCGATTCCTCAGGCAATGTTATTGAAGGCGCAGATATTGACGAGTCGACAGGCACTGTTACCGTAGACGGCCAAAGCGTAAGCGATGCAACCATCATCACTGAAGAAGCAGTACCTGAAGGGCTTGTGGCTAGCCAGGTTGCAATTAGCATGCTCGGTACCAACGGCGGAGGTTACTACGGCACCAACTCAGCCTCTCCACTTGAGAACCCAACTCCTTTCACAAATCTCTTAGAGCTCATATCCATCTTGCTGCTCCCTGTCGCGTTATGTTTTTCGTTTGGCAGGTCAGTTGGCAATAAGAAACAAGGTTGGGCACTATGTGCCGCTATGGGCATATGCCTCATTATTGCCCTTGCCGCTATCACGGTAAGCGAGCAAAACGCAACAGCAGCCCTTTCACAGTCCGGCGCCGTCAACCTTACCGACATAGGCCAGGCCGGTGGAAATATGGAGGGCAAAGAAGTTCGCTTTGGCATTGCCTCGTCCAGTATATGGACAGCCTTTACGACAGCGGCCTCCAATGGCTCTGTCAATAGCATGCTCGACTCATACACACCTCTCGGCGGACTGGTAGCTATGGTCCTTATGCAGCTTGGCGAGGTAATATTCGGCGGTGTCGGTAGCGGTCTATATGGCATGTTGGGTTTTGTTATTCTTACCGTCTTTGTCGCAGGGCTTCTCGTTGGAAGAACACCAGAGTTCCTCGGCAAAAAGATAGAGCCTTATGAGATGAAGTGGTCTGTACTCATCTGTCTGGCAACTCCCATTGCGATCCTTGTTGGATCAGGCATCGCAGCACTTTTGCCGCAGGCTGCCAGCTGGCTTGAGAACTCAGGGGCACACGGATTCTCAGAGCTGTTGTACGCCTTTTCATCAGCCGGCGCCAACAATGGCTCATCTTTTGCCGGTTTCGATGCTAATAATGTATTTCTCAATGTATCTCTTTGCCTTGTTATGGTCTTTGCACACTTCCTTCCGATAGTCGCGGTACTCGCAATCGCCGGCAGTCTCTCTAAAAAGAAGAAGGTTGCTCTCACCGCAGGTACTCTCTCGACTACGGGTCCTCTCTTCATATTTCTTCTCATTTTCTTCGTTATTCTCATCGGCGCTCTTAGCTTCTTTCCTGCCCTCTCACTTGGTCCAATTGCTGAATATCTGGGCAGCGTGGCCTAAGGAGGTCTCCTAACATGTCTGATACGCATACAAGCACGTCCATTGATCCTAAAATCATGCGCTCTGCAGCCATAGATTCTTTTCGCAAGCTCAACCCCAAAGTGCAGACGACCAATCCCGTTATGTTTCTGGTGTATGTTTCGGCCATCTTGTTATCTATCTTGTGGCTTGCATCCCTTGCCGGCATAGGAGATGCCCCATCGGGCTATACCTTCTCCATCGTCGTGATGCTATGGCTTACCGTCTTGTTTTCGAACTTCGCAGAAGCTCTTGCTGAGGGCCGTGGTAAGGCTCAGGCAGAAACGCTTCGGGCGGCCAAGCACGACATTACCGCACACAAGGTCTTCTCCCCCACACAAACTGACAACGCAGTCGATGTGAGCTCCGCAGAGCTCATCAAGGGCGATTACGTTATCGTCTACGCTGGCGAGCAGATTCCAGCAGATGGCACGGTAGTCTCAGGCACTGCCTCTGTCGACGAGAGCGCTATCACAGGAGAGTCAGCCCCCGTTATTCGAGAAGCTGGTGGAGACCGCAGTTCGGTGGTCGGAATTACAACAGTCTTATCTGACTGGATCGTAGTCGAGATAGATAGTGAACCAGGCAAGAGCTTTCTCGACAAGATGATCGCAATGGTAGAGGGAGCCTCGCGCAAGAAGACTCCAAACGAGATTGCCCTGCAAATCTTCCTCGTTGCACTCTGCATCATATTTATCTTGGTTGTTATGGCGCTCTATTCTTATTCATCCCTTTCAGCCACGCTGGCAGGAGTAGATAACCCAACATCTATAACAACGCTTGTGGCACTGCTTGTCTGTCTTGCTCCAACAACCATTGGAGCCCTCTTATCCTCGATCGGCATAGCGGGCATGAGCCGGCTTAACCAGGCTAATGTCTTAGCCATGAGTGGCCGCGCAATCGAGGCGGCCGGAGATGTCGATATCCTGCTGCTTGACAAGACCGGCACGATTACACTCGGAAATAGGCGCGCAAGTAAGTTTGTCCCCGTTGATGGTGCAGACATTGAAGAGCTAGCTCAAGCAGCTCTACTTTCTTCCCTACCAGATGAAACTCCTGAAGGGCGCAGCATCGTTTCGCTTGCTCAGACGCAGTTTGGCCTCGATGCGGCTATGCCTCAAGACAAAAAAGCCAACTTTGTACCTTTTTCTGCAAAGACAAGGATGAGCGGCATCGATCTAGGAGACGACAAAATCCGCAAGGGCGCCGCTGATGCAATCTCTGGCTACCTTAGCCCCTCAGGCATGAAGTTATCTATGCAGTGCAAGCAAGCAGTCGAGACCATAGCCCAAGAAGGAGCCACTCCCCTTGTTGTTGTCAAAAATCAGAGTGTTCTTGGTGTTATTGCCTTAAAAGATATCGTTAAGCCAGGGGTAAAGGAAAAGTTCGCTGACCTCAGAAAGATGGGCATCCGCACCATCATGGTCACCGGTGACAACCCCACCACCGCAACCGCTATCGCAGCTGAGGCAGGTGTCGATGATGTGCTGGCCGAAGCAACTCCTGAGACGAAGCTTGAGACCATACGCCGCTACCAGTCTGAAGGTCATATGGTAGCTATGACAGGAGATGGAACCAACGATGCCCCTGCACTAGCGCAAGCAGATGTCGCTGTCGCTATGAACTCAGGCACCCAAGCGGCTAAAGAAGCCGGAAACATGGTCGATCTCGACTCGAGTCCGACCAAGCTCATCGATATCGTCCGTATTGGCAAACAACTGCTCATGACAAGAGGATCCCTTACGACCTTTTCGATAGCCAACGATGTAGCGAAGTACTTCGCTATCATCCCTGCCCTGTTTACCTCCCTCTACCCCCAGCTTGAAGCCCTCAATATCATGGAACTTCATTCTTCTATGTCAGCGGTCTTGTCTGCCATCATCTTCAACGCCTTTGTGATTGTCGCCCTGATCCCATTGGCTTTAAAAGGGGTTAGATACCGAGAGCTCCCAGCGTCCAAGCTGCTCTCCCATAACCTCCTTGTCTATGGCCTAGGTGGCCTCGCGGCGCCCTTCGTGTTTATCAAGCTTATTGACCTTGCCCTCGTAGGCCTCGGCCTCGCGTAATCAAAAAAGGGATGTCCAGATGAAAAGTTTTATAAAGTTGCTGCCCACGGCCCTTGTTGCCATTCTCATCTCCACTGTCGTGTTGGGCTGCCTCTATCCTTTAGCAATCACCGCTGTAGGACAGTTCTTCTTTCCCTACCAGGCAAACGGCAGCGTAGTTGAGGTTGATGGTAAAGAAGTTGGCAGTGAGTTACTTGCCCAGTGGTTCTCAGATGACGGGCATATGTGGGGCCGTATTATGAATGTAGACACCACGTCATTTACCGACGACAATGGATCTGCTGTGCTGTATGCTACTCCCTCTAATCTTTCGACAACAAGCCAGGAATACTCCGAGCTCATAGCTGCCCGTGTTGCTCAGCTGCGCGCAGCCGACCCTGACGAGTCTGATGAAGCGATCCCTGTCGATCTTGTCACGTGTTCAGGTTCAGGACTTGACCCTGATATTTCGCCCGCAGCAGCAGAATATCAAGTTTCACGCATTTCGCAGGCTACCGGCATCTCCGAAGATAAGCTTCGCTCTATCATAAGCGACTCCACAACGGGGAAGTTCCTTGGTGTATTTGGCGAAGAGCGAGTCAATATACTTGAGGTAAATCTAAAGATAGACGAACTTCTTGACCAGTAAAGTAGGATGAGAGGCCACTGAGTGTCTAGGAAGCCAGCATGAACGAAGATGAGATGAGACCTGATCCCGAAGAGATCCTCCACGACGTGACTAAGACCAATCGCCAACAAGGCGGTACGCTTAAGATCTTTTTTGGCTATGCCGCTGGTGTAGGCAAAACCTACGCTATGCTCCAAGCTGCCCACGAAGAGCAAAACCAGGGAATAGACGTTGTCGTAGGTTATGTCGAGCCCCATGTACGACCTGAGACCTCAGCTCTCCTCAAAGGACTTGAATCAATTCCTGTACATCGCTTTTCTCATGCAGGCCTTGTCCTTGAAGAGCCTGATATTAAGGCCATACTCGCCAGACATCCTGCTATCGTCTTAATTGATGAGCTAGCCCATACCAATGCAGAAGGCTCTTGGAACACGAAACGCTACCAGGATGTCCAAGAGCTGCTCACTGCGGGAATCGACGTTTATACAACCGTTAACGTGCAGCATCTCGAAGGCCTCAATGACCGTGTTGGCGCTATAACAGGAATTGCCGTCCAAGAAAGGATACCTGACCATATCTTCGATGATGCTGACCAGGTTGAATTTGTCGATATTGAACCTTCTGAGCTCATAGAAAGACTCCAAGAGGGCAAGATATACCAAGGACCACAGGCAGCACGAGCACTGAACAACTTCTTCAATACCAAAAACCTCACTGCACTTCGAGAGATCGCTCTACGACGCTGCGCAGACCGCGCTAATCTAGTGGTTGAGAGAATGCGGCATCTGCAGGGAGGCGGCTCATATGCCGCCGAGCATGTTCTAGCATGTCTTTCGTCTTCTCCCACCAACGCCCGAATCCTAAGAACCGCGGCAAGAATGGCACGGGCTTTCGATGCCCAATTCACAGCTTTGCTTGTAGAACCAGATGGGCTGGAGCTCCAAGATGAGGATACACAAAGACTCAAAGAAAACATGGATTTGGCCGAAAGACTCGGAGCCACAGTCGAAACCATACCAGGAGATGATATAGCACACCAGATATGTGAATACGCTCGCGTTGCGGGGGTCTCAAAGCTCGTGCTCGGCCGTAGCACTACCCAAAGACGGCCCTTTGGACGCAAGACACTCACAGACCGTATTGCCGCTATGGCACCGGATTTCGATATCTTTATCATACCGGACGAGCCTACACCGCAAGCACCGCAGCGCAGACAAGCAAGAAGCGAACGACCTTCAGGAGCAAATATAGCTAAGAGTCTCCTTATGCTGTCTGCGGTCACCGCTGTTGGCTACGTTCTCGAGTCAGTTGGTCTGTCGGTGACCACGATAGCCATCTTGTATGTGTCCGGAGCCGTCGTGGTTGCCATGCTAGTAGCTGAGCGAACATCCTGTCTTATATACAGTCTGTTGTCTGTCTTGTTGTTTAACTACTTTTTTACGGAGCCTCGCTACACACTTGTTGCCTGGGATCCACAATATCCGGCTACGTTCGCTGTTATGTTTCTTACCTCAGCCCTGATTAGCTCTCTCATGCGACGTCTTAGCTATCAGTCACGGGCAAATGCTGAGTCAGCCTACCGCACGCAGGTATTACTCGAGTGTGATCAGCTCTTACAGAAGGCAACGAGTTCCCAACAGATTATCGACGTGATGGTGGAGCGCCTCATGAGACTACTTCACCGGGACGTAGTTTACTATCCAGCGCAAGCTGGACATCTCGGGGCTGTGCGCAGCTACTCAGCTGGCGGGAGCAGTGTGGATGAGCGCTGCATAAACGATAATGAACGTGCAGTAGCAATTTGGGCCTTTCGCAACAACAAACATGCAGGAGCTACCACAAAAACGCTTAGCAGAGCAGCGTGTCTCTATCTGAGCATACGTTCAAACTCCACAGTCTATGGTGTGGTGGGAATCGTTATGGGAGCTTCTGCTATGGATAGCAATGAGCGCAATATCACCCTATCTATCCTTGGCGAGACCGCCTTAGCCTTGGAGAGACACTTAGCTCTTACAAAACGAGAAGAAGCAGAGGTCATAGCTAAAAACGAACGTCTTCGAGCTAATCTTTTGCGCTCTGTCTCCCATGATCTTAGAACCCCTCTGGCCGCCATAACTGGAAACTCTTCCCTGCTCATGAGAGATGATGTGAGTATTGACCAAGATGTGCGCCATAAGCTGGCAGGCTCTATATACGACGACTCCCTCTGGCTTGGAGATGTCATCGAAAACATTCTTTCGCTCACAAGACTTGACGAAGCAAACGTAGAACTCCAACTCGAGCCAGAGCTGGTCGAAGAAGCTGTCGATGAGGCAATGCGACATGTGAGTCGTGACATGAGCAAACACCATGTTGAGATAGAGCGCCCCACCGAACCAGTAATGGCAAAAATGGATGTCCGCCTTATTGTCCAAGTCGTTATCAATCTTGTGAATAACGCAATACAGCACACGCCTGAGGGCTCACACATCCGCATCTGTACAAGACAAGCCCAGGGAAAGGCCATTATCGATGTCGCAGATAATGGGCCGGGCATCTCTGATACTGATAAACTTCATATATTCGAACGCTTCTTCACGGCCAAAGATGGTGTGGCAGACCACAGAAGAGGCACCGGACTCGGTCTAGCGCTGTGTAAGTCGATTATGGATGCCCATGGTGGGGATGTGCAAGTATTCGATAATCATCCAAAAGGCACACTATTCAGAGTTACGCTACCTTTGGTAGAAGAAGATAACTTGTAAGTAGCAAGTTCGAAAGATTGCTGTGATGCGGAGAGGATATCTGCGATGGCCGGAGCAAAAAGCCCTTTGATCCTCGTTGTTGAGGATGACACGGCGGTAAGAAGCCTCATTGGTACCTCTTTGGACCTCGCTCACTACCGACACATGAGCGCAACCTCAGGCGCAGCAGCAATCGCTGCTGCTGCAACCCAAACAATTGATGTTATCCTTCTTGACCTTGGTCTTCCTGATATGGATGGTGTGGAGGTCATTAAAAAAATACGAAGTTGGTCTGAGGTACCCATCATTGTAATCAGTGCTAGATCAGAAGATTCAGATAAGGTCGTCGCCCTCGATATCGGAGCTGATGATTACATCACCAAACCCTTTTCAATAGAGGAGTTCCTTGCGCGTCTTCGCGTAGCCTTGCGTAAGCGTGATCTCAGTAGTGACGAGGAATCTATTTTTGTTGACGGAGAGCTGGTAATCGACTATTCCGCAGGTATAGCTCGCCTGAGCGGCAAAGAACTCCAGCTGACAGGAACCGAGTATCGTCTACTCTGCTTGTTGGCACAAAATGTAGGCAAGGTCCTAACGCATAACTATATCTTGAAAAAGATCTGGAACAGCAGCTCAAACAAAGACCGAGAGAGCCTACGCGTGTTCATGAGAAATCTTCGCAAGAAGATCGAGGATGACCCTTCCAATCCCCGCTACATACAGACCCAGGTGGGAGTCGGCTACCGTATGTTGCAGAGATAATCGCTACTACCCTAAGCGCCTATTCATGGCCTTCGATAAAGCTCTCGACTGCCTTGTTATAGATTTCAGGGAACTCCACGTTGCACAGATGGGTTCCATCTTCAATCAACAGCCAGTCCTCAGCGTGGGGCAGACGATCGTAGAACTCCTTAGCGATCAGAGGCGTGCACTCATCAAACTCCCCTGAGATAACAAGGGCGGGCTGGTTGATATTTTTCAGTTGGTCTTCGACATCGTAGCTTTTGAGGTTTCCAGTAAAGACGAATTCACTGGTACCCTGCATTTCAAGATAGGCAGGTCCGGGCTTATCAAAGCTCCTTTTGACACTATCGGGATAGTCTTCCAAAGAACAGACATGCCGACGGTAAAACTCTGCGGCGGCAGCTTGAACCTCAGGGCTATCATAATCCCCACTCACATCAGCCTCACTTAAGGCAAGCTGCATCTCAAGTGGAAGAAGGGCCTTAAGCTTAGCTGCCTCCCTAATCCAAATCTTTGCGCTAGGAAGGCCTGAGGAAATGATGATAGAAGCGATACTGTCAGGTTTTTCCTGCAACAAATAGAGCAGCATAAGAATAGTTCCCCATGATTGGCCAAGCAGATGTAACTTCTCAAGGTCAAGGGCAGAGCGAACAACCTTAAGCTCTTCTACGAAGAGCTGAGCGTTATAGTGCAAGGCTTCATCAGGTACTGCAGATCTGCCGCAGCCTATCTGGTCATAGTAGATAACCTCACGGCCTGATTTGGCCAGTTCGTCTAGGGTTTCCATATAATCATGGGACATGCCAGGGCCACCGTTGAGCACTAATAGGGGCAGTTTGCCTGCTTCGTTATGCCCAACAATGCGGTAGTAAGTCCGATAACCCTTAAAGGGGATGTAACCTTCTTTGATCTCAGCCATCTAAAGCCTCCTTTTTTATAAAATAATAGAGGTATTGGTTATCAGACTTGATGCTAGCTGGGATAGAAGGCAGAAAAACTCCTTCTAAAGGCTTGTTGTACTCTATCTTCTTTTTCATACGACTCCACTGTATCAGCAGTGGCACTCCTCAATACAGCGAAGTCTCAAAGTTTAGCTTAAGACCATCCCTACTGATCAAAGATTACAGAAAGATGGTAAGGATGCTAGACTCATGCAGAGCTAAGCCCCCCCTCTCAGCTAAGGAGAAAAGATGCCAGCGCATCCTTTTGATGATAGGAACTCAACAGATGAAGAGTGGGAGGCAGAAGAGCTTGAGGATCTGCTCTTTGAGCCTTCTCAACCTGATAAGAAAACATCCAGCAGTAACAACCACAAAAACACCAGTGGCTGCCTTGGAATCCTCTTGTTTATCTCAACCCTGATGGTTGTAGGTATTGTTGGAGCTGCCTACATTCTGATCTAACTTCTCTTTGTCTCATTTTGTTAAATACGAAGTCCAAAACATGCAGCACAACTATGTATGAATTTCTAAGGGATAGCTCTTTAAAAGCAGCTATTTACTCCCCTATAGTTATCTAGCAACAGAGCTATCTTTGCCTAAGCTATGTTCTCCCTCTTATCTAAAGCCGCAGGAACCATCGTCTCTATCAAGGCGATGGTTCCTGTTCTAATCTGTATTCTGTTCTTTACGTCCTGTACACCTACTGTGACCAGAAATGTTTACTCTGGATTCTTAGCGGCAAGAATAAGCGCAATCTCATCATCAGATAGATCATAGTTGAGATAGGTGGCATAGAAGTCGTGTACTTTTTCATTGATATTGAGATCGCTAAATAGGTCAGGATGCAGGGTCGCTGCCGCCCACTGGACCTGCAAAAGCTCCTCGATACCATAGCGATCCCAGCCGAAGACACCCTTCGGATTTACATATACCTGCTTGTTCTTGACTGCGTTGATATCAGCCCACGAGGAATCGGATAAAATCTCATCAACCTCAGCAGGTTTACCCGTGATAATAACATCGGGATTCCATCCGATTACCTGCTCAAGCGAAAAGGTAGCCTGGGCATTTCCGGTAGTAGACTCAGTGTTCGCATTTTTGCCACCGCCTACCTTGATCCAGTCGTCGATGATAGTTCCTGTACCATCAAGCGTGAGGGTGTAGAAGGAGTTACCGTGCAGTACACTCGGACGCTCATCATCTGTAAGTGCATCTGTTAGTTCTTGGACATCTGAGAGCACCTGGTCAAGTTCATCGTTGTATTTTGTGGCTAAATCTGGGGCGTCTCCTCCAAACACCTCGCCGGTAAGCTCAATAGACTGTTTCATTTCATCAAATGTCTTAAAGGTACAGTTCACAAGCGGAATATTTGCACTTGCCAGCTTGTCACGCAGGTTGTCAGTAGAGTCAAACACCACCTGCGGCTCTAGAGCTACGAGGCCCTCATAGTTGAAGTCGGTGCCAAACATCGTAGTGGCCTGATTCATATTTGGAGCTATCTTATACATCCAAGGATAGCTCGTAGGATCACAGTGCGTGGCAACCATACCCTCAGCTTGGTTGAACATGATCGAAACCTCATTATGCGCATACCAACCGTCAGCATATTTTGTAATCTCAGTTGGTAGTTCGACCTCAGTGGCGCCCATATCGGTTACCGTATGGGTATCAGAGCTAGTGTTTGTCTCATTGCTTGTGTTATCTGATGAGCTCTCTTGGCTGCCGCACGCAGACAGTGCAAGCGCGGCAAGACCAGAGGCGGCAGCGGAGACGCTCAGGAAACCACGTCTCGAAAGCACTGGTTCGTCTGAGCTATCAAAATCTTTATCCCCATTATGCATTATGGCTCTTTTCCCCGGGTTTTCCAGGACGCCTGTCTGACGCCCATGAATCTGACAGCACGGGCACGCATACACGCATCCGTGTGCCATCAGCTCCTGCGATCTCTCCGATTCGGACGCCCACACCATAGGTCTCAGCTAAGGCGTCAGCCTGTACGACCTCATCGACTGGCTCGCCGACGACGCTCTCAGAATGGCGATAACCAGAAGGCGCCCCTCATCAGGCCTTATACATCACAGTGATCACGGCTCGCAGTATCGCTCGCTGCTGCTCGGTAAGACGATGCGCGAGCACGGTATCAGACCCTCCATGGGGTCGATCGCCAGTCCCTGGGACAACGCACCGACCGAGAGCTTCATGGGAATCCTGAAGCGAGAGTGCGTGCACCGCAAGACGTTCGAGACACGCGAACAGGCACAGTTGGAGATATTCGAGTACATCGAGTGCTTCTACAACAGGCTGAGGATGCACTCGGCGCTGGGCTTCATGAGTCCGACGGAGTTCGAAGAGAAGATGACGAAGAAAGGAGATACGGAAAACGCCGCTATCGCGGCTTAAAGCCTGTCAACGAAAATGGGGTAATTTCACCTGCTCGGCCAGCTGGTGGCGCACGTACTGCTCGCAAGCGAGCGAGCTGGTGCGCCAGGAGTTGCGCACGCGGAAGGCGTCGAGCTCGCCCGAGACGGCGAGCCGGTAGGCTGTGGAGTACGACGTGTGCAGGTACTCTGCGGCCTCCTGCAGGGTCATGATCTGGGCGTCGGCGCCCTGAGTGGTCTGGGCTTTCATCGGCTTTCCTCGTTCCTATTTGGCTTCCGTGCCCCCGATTCTCCTAGCCGGGAAAGCCGCTGTCAGCAAAAGCTCCCAAGGTCGGATGTTTTTGGCAAGAGTTATTTTTCGGGAGGGGGATGCGGACGATAATCCGTACCAAACACGTCGTTTGGGGAGAGGTCGAAAGTGTATTCATATGAGGAAAAGAGAAGAGCTGTTGAGCTCTATATCCGCTACGACAAGAGTTGTGCAGCAGTGATAAACGAACTGGGGTATCCTT
>Ga0214929_100318_pt1 | contig 12300 bp, 9 predicted proteins | sample Stichaenrichm17X_FD_168613 | JGI IMG/M metagenome (GOLD analysis project Ga0214929, IMG submission 168613) | Xylose enriched microbial communities from anaerobic bioreactor in Madison, Wisconsin, United States - 17X | ecosystem: Engineered > Bioreactor > Anaerobic > Unclassified | place: USA... | reverse complement strand
ACTTCATGCGCGTACCCTCGCCTGCAGCGAGGACAATCGCGGTAAATGGCATAGAACGGCCTCCAACGAAGTTGCTATGCGTGAATCGTCAAAGCTGTGGCTGCTGGAAGGTGCTTGCTGTTCCTTGGCAGAACCCGAACAATCCGCAGCTAGGCTTATGATAGCGCAGCTATTGTGCCTGCAGCAGCACGAATGACGTGCTCATTCACATGACACAACCTTTTCAGCCATTGGTTGATTAGCAACTTCATCCGAACGCCCCATGGGGTGTTCGCAGACTGAAGCGAACATGTCCAGATAAGTCCGAGAATCTCCCTTGCACGGGGCGCATAAGGTCGCCCCATCCGATGGCTGGAGGATCTCATGGCAGGACCAAAGAAGTACTGCAGGCTCACCAAGGCAGACAGGCATGCGATACAGGCCGCGCTCGACACGAGGGGGTCATGCCGCTCGATCGCGGAAGGCCTCGGCAGATCCCCTTCCACGGTATTCTGCGAGGTGAAGAGGAACCGCGTGGTGAAGAGGGGCCCCGGCAAGGGGGAGAAGGCCGCGGACGTCCCGGAGGATGCCTGCCCGAAGCTGCTCTCCTGGCCCTATGTGTGCAATGGCTGCAGGCTGCGCAACTACCACTGCCCGAAGAGGTGGCAGGCAGAGTACAGGGCGGCCAGGGCACAGGCCCTGGCCGACGAGGAGCTCTCGGCCTCGAGGCGCGGCATCGACAAGACGAGGGAGCAGTTCGAGCACATCATGGGGTGCGTGAAGGAGGGCCTCGCGCGCGGCCTCTCTCCCGAGCAGATCGTCGCCTCATACGCCCTCGACGTGAGCCCCGCCACCATCTACCGATGGATAGAGGAGGGCTACGCCGGCACCGGGAACATCGAGCTCAGGCGCAAGCTCTCCTACAAGCCGAGGAAGAAGAAGGCAGCTCCCAGGAGCACCTCGCACGGGGCGGAGCGCTCCTATGCCGCCTTCCTCGGCCTCGGAGAGGAGGAGAGGTCCTCTGCCTGCGAGATGGACACCGCGATCGGCAGGGTGCATGACTCGAAGTGCCTGCTCACCCTATATCTCAGGCCCTGCAAGTTCCAGCTCATGCTGCTTCTCGGGGGGAAGACGGCAGAGGAGGCTGCACGGGCCCTGGACGCGCTGGAGGAGGCCGTGGGGATGGATGGCTTCGGCAGGCTCTTCGACCCGATCCTCACCGACAACGGGGCGGAGTTCTCGGACCACGGGCTCATGGAGCGGTCGGCCGGGGACAGCGCGGCAAGGCGTGCCCGCGTCTTCTGCTGCGACGTGAGGCAGTCCCAGCAGAAGGGCTCCTGCGAGCGCAACCACGTGGAGCTCAGGAAGGTCCTTCCCAAGGGGACGAGCTTCGATGGCCTCACGAGGGCCGACTGCGCCCTTCTCATGAGCCACGTGAACTCGGAGCCCAGGCCGTCCCTGGCAGGCCTTTCCCCCATCAGGATGTTCAGGCTTGCCTATGGAGGGCTCGCCGAGAGGCTCCTCGACGCCCTCGGCATCGAGGAGATAGGCCCCGGCGAGCTCAACCTCACACCCTCGCTCCTTGCCCATGAGGAAGGGAGAGGCATGACCATCTAAGCAGATTCCGCCCCGGAAAAAGGACCACAGCCAGACCTTTCGGATGAGTCTTGAGGCGACTGCCGGAGGGTTCTGGAATCATGCTCCGAAGTCATCGGAAAGGGCAGGCGCCGCCTTCCTGGGCTGGCCCTCCCCCGAGAGAGAGCGCTCGAGGCCAGAGGGGCGCGTTCCTCTGACCTCGAGAATCTCCGAATCAGCCCCGGGCGTTCGGCTGAGTTTTTAAATCAACCCTTTTCAGCCATTTTGGATTCCTTTGTCGGGGAAGTCCTGTCGAGCTCAGCTCGACAGAAAGATTCCGGTGTCGAGTTCAAAGGACAGGATGCATTCTGCTCATGCAGAGCAGGTGTCTGTGCGCTTTCTCTTGTTGCCAGGTTGTGAACCTGCTGCACTGAGGGGATGGGCCACGATACCCTTTATCCGAAACATTTTCTGGAGGAAGGACTTTGGATGAGAAAGCCGCGCATCGCAATCATCGGCAAGGGTGCTTTGGGCATGCTCTACGGGAGCATGGTGCAGGATGCGCTGGGTGCGGACGCCGTCACCTTCGTGATGGATCCGGCACGTCTTGCGAAGCATGCAGGCGATGTCTCAACCGTGAACGGGTGCGAATACCCGTTCCGTGATGCCGTGCCCGAAGAGGCGGGCGTACAGGACCTCGTGATTCTGGCCGTGAAGAGCTATGGGCTCGAAAGCGCACTCGATCTTGTGCCGTCCCTTCTCGGCGAGAAGACGCGCGTCATAAGCGTGCTGAATGGCATCAGGAGCGAAGAGCGGATAGCGGCGCGCTTCGGGTGGGAGCGCATCGTCCCCTGCGTTGCACAGGGTATGGATGCAGCGCATTTCGGCACATCGCTTACCTACTCGAAGGCAGGCGAGCTCCATATCGGATGCTTCGAGAAGACGCCTCAGGAGGCACTCCGTGAGGTCGAGGATATCCTCACCCGTGCTGGCATCGCGCATGTCGTGGAGCCATACATCAGGTACCGCATGTGGGCCAAGTTCATGCTCAATGTCGGTATCAACCAGACCTGCTGCGCCTTCGGTGCCACCTATGGAGAGGTCTACGCCGACAAAACCTCCGAGCTCTGGCGGACCTTCATCTCGGCGATGCGCGAGGTCGTGGCTGTGGCGCAGGCAGAAGGGGTGGCGCTCACCGAACAGGAGCTTTCGTCCTATGCTGCCCTCGAAGAGACGCTCGATCCTTCCTCGACGCCCTCGATGGGGCAGGACCGCATCAACCATCACAGGACCGAAGTGGACGAGTTTTCGGGAGAGGTCATGAGAAGGGCCCAGAAGCATGGCATACTCGTGCCGGTGAATGCCTTCCTCAACAAGCGCATACGTGAAATAGAGGCGGCGTACTAGATGGATGTCGAGAAGTGCAAGGAGTTCGTGGTTCTTGCCCGCACCAGGAACTATCTCAAGGCAAGCGAGCAGCTCTTCATCTCCCAGTCCTCGCTCTCCAAGCATATCAAGTCGCTCGAGCACGAGCTCGGAGTCACGCTCTTCGTGCGTTCGACCCGCTCGGTAGACCTGAGTCCGGCGGGACGGGTGTTTCTGCCCTATGCACAGAAGATCACGCGGGTGGACAACGAGATGCTGGCAGCGCTGTCCGATGTCCAGGAAAACGAGCTCCATGTCCTCGATATCGGCTCGATTCCGATCATGGTGCCCTATGGAATCACGGGCATCATGGCGCGCTACGAGCACGACAATCCGACCGAGCGGATCCGGCTCTTCGAGGGAGATGCCGACGAGCTCAGGGAGGCGCTCAGACAGGACAGGCTCGAGCTTGCCTTCATCCGTGAATGGGATGGGGATGCCTCGAAGGACTCGGGCGACGAGGAATTCGGCACCGTGCCGTATGACGAAGACCGGCTTGTCGCCGTGCTTCCGGTCGACCATCCTCTGGCAGGGCGCCAGAAGGTCATGCTCGGCGAGCTTGCAGACGAGGACTTCCTGCTTCTTCCCAAGGGTTCTGTCATGCATGCCCTGATCCTCGATGCCTGCGCGATCGAAGGCTTCGTGCCGCGTGTGCGCTACCAGGGACGGCGCGGCGAGAACATCATCGACCTTGTGGGGCGCGGCATGGGGGTGTCGCTTCTGATGAGAAAGCCCGCTGCCTATCTGGCGACTCCGGATGTCGTGCTGGTCGACGTGGAGCCGACGATCACGACCGAGATCAAGGTCTACTATCTCAGGGGCAGGGAGCCTTCTCCTGCTGCCCAGCGCTTCCTCGATGCGGTCTCCCGCTCCGGGGCAGCCGGTGCCTGATCCATCCCATCGGGACCTCTATATATCCAATATGGAATAAGACAGCAGACAAACAGAATTGTTGTGGAATATAAATCTCCCGTACACTGGAGCCAACCTGCGATACGGGAGGCAACAATGGTAATCGATGCAAACATGTACTGGTTTCCCGAGGAGCTCTTCGGGGACCGCGAAGCGCTGGATCGCTTCATCGCGGAAGCGCCCCGCGTCTATGGGACCAATGTCTATCTGAAGAAGGGCGAAGGGCCGACGCAGATCGTGGTCGAGAAGCCTGAGGGCTTCCCGAGCCTCAACTATGCAGAGGGAGACTACCGTCTCGAGACGATGCTTGCCGATATGGACGAGGCGGGGGTCGACAGGGCCATCCTCAAGGTGCCAGGCTGCAACGAGTGGCTGTCGCTCGAGATGTGCCGCCGCTTCAATGACGGGATGGCAGCGTATGCCGAGGCGTCGGGCGGGCGGATGGTGCCGCTTGCGGTCGTGCCTGCGACTGGCGGCCCCCGCGTGGATGCCGAGATCGACCGCTGCCTCGACGAGCTCGGCTTTGCCGGCGTGCAGCTCTGCGCCCATTACGGCACGCGCTATCTCGATGACGGGCTCTTTGCCCCGCTCTTCGAGAAGCTCGACGAGAAGGGCGCCACGGTCTATGTGCACCATGTGCCCATTCCGGTAGACGCTTCGTCGCTTCTCGACTACAACAACCTGCGGCGCTCCTATGGCCGCTGCGTCGACCAGACGACCGCTGTGGGGCGCGAGCTCTTCAGCGATTTCTTCGTCCGCTATCCCCATCTCAGGCTCGTGCACTCGATGCTGGGCGGCGGCATATTCGCGATCGCCGAGATGCTCCTGCCGAAGCCGAGCAGAAGAAAGGATGCGGTCCAGCGCTTCGAGACGGATGGCGGAGAGCTTGCCAAGCGCCTGCGCGAGCATCTGTTCTTCGAGATGTCCCATGCCCAGCCCTGGGGAAAGGATGCGCTCGAATGCGCCGTCAAGGTGCTCGGGGCAGACCATATCATCTGGGGCACATCCTATCCGGTCAGGAAGGAATGGCTGCTTGACGGACCCGCCTTCGTGCGGAGCCTTGCTCTTTCGGACGAAGACAAGGAGCTCATGCTGGCCGGAAACGCGAAGCGCCTCTATCATCTTGACTAGAAGGGACCGGCGCCATGGAGCATATAGCGGAAGCGCCCTGCCGGGCAGGAGCTGGCAAGGCAGACGTGGAGCTCGCAGGCATCCTGCCCTTCGACGGGTTCGATGCTGTCCGTCATCCTCTTGCGGTCCGTGCCTTGGTGCTCGAGGACAAAGAGCGGATCTGCGTGGTTGCGCTCGAGCTCACCTCGATCAGGCCCGATCTGCTTGCGGAGCTGCGTGCCCAGGCCAAGAAGGCTTCGGGCGTCTCGGGGGCGGCGCTCTGGGTCGTGGCGACCCATACCTTCTCCGCTCCCCATGCAAGGACTCCCCAGCATCTGGCGTCGGATACGCTCAGGCAGAAAAACGATGCGCTGCGTGCGGCCCTGGGAAAGGCGGTCTTTTCGGCGGTCTCCAAAGCGATGGATGAGCGCCAGCCTGCCTGCGTGCTTCGGGGCTCGGGTACGACCTCGGTGATGGTGAACCGCGATGTCGAGACCGAGCGTGGCTGGTGGCTGGGGAAGAACCCTGCAGGCCCGAGCGACCATCGCCTCTTCGTGCTCAGCGTGCAGACGCCCGAAGGCGGGCCTATCGCGACCGTCTTCTCTGCAGATGTCCAGTCCTCGGTCCTGAAGGATGCAAGGGATGCCGAGGGGCAGACCATGGTGTCGGGAGATCTGGCAGGTGCCGCTGCCGCGAAGCTCGAGCAGGCAGGGGCCGGCATCGCGCTCTTCATCGAAGGGTGCGCAGCCGATCAGGCACCACGCGAGAGCGTGGTGGCAGCCGAGGGACCTTCCTGTACCGGCGAGGCAGATGCAGTGCTTGGCCGGCTGGGAGGCGAGCTTGCCCGGGACGTGCAGGATGCTCTGGCCAGCCTCTCTCCCGTGCCGGGACGCGGCCTTGCCGCCTGTGCTGCCAAGGTGCTTCTGCCAGGAAAGGTGCGGGAAGACTTCGCGACGCTTGCGCCCCGCAGAAGCATCGTCTGGCGCCAGGACGCTCCTGTAGCCACGACCGTGAGCTTCCTGAGGATCGGGTCCTGCGTGCTTGCCGGCCTTGAGCCCGAGGTATCGAGCGGCTTCGGAGCATATCTCAGGGATGCTGAGGCGGGGCCGGAGGCGGTCTTCACGATGGTGAACGGAGCCCAGAAGTATCTGGCCGATGAGGAGGACTTCGACCTCATCACCTATGAAGCGATGAATTCAGGCTTCGCCCGCGAGGCGGCCTCCCAGCTCAGGCAGGCCGTGCTTCGGGGTACGGAGCGCATGAGAGAAGGAGGATGCGCATGAAGGTGGGATGCGCCCGGCGTGACATCACGCCCCAAGGAGATATCTATCTGATCGGCTACCGGGACCTGCCCAACCGTCTCGAGCCGGCAACAGCTGTCCACGACGATGTCTTCGCCAACGCCCTCTACTTCCAGGACGGGACGCGCGAGCTCTTCGTGCTGAGCGCCGATGTCCTCGAATTCGAGGAGAGCATGACAGAGGAGGTGAAGACGCTTCTGTCCTCCCGCTATGGGATCGACCGCGATCTGGTGCTGCTCTGTGCCACGCATGACCATACCTCGATCGCTGCCTACCACAAGAGCTGGTGGACCCACAAGTTCGACCAGCACTACTACGACTGGCTCCTCGAGACGATCTGCTCCTGCTTCGAGGAATGCCGCAGCAACGCGCGCCAGGCCACAGCCAAGGTCGGAAGCCAGATCGTCACCGGCTTCTACGGGAACAGGAATGTCCCGGGAAAGCTGGCGGACAACGAAGTCATCGTCCTCGAGTTTTCTGATGAAGAGGGCGTGCCGTTTGCCGGGCTCGTGAACTGGGCGGTGCATTCTGCGGTCGTCGGTCCTGACACGACGGAGCTCACAAGCGAGCTTGCAGGGCTCGTGAGCAAGAAGCTCGAGCCTTCTCTCGGCTATTTCCCTGCCATGATTGTCGGCGCTGCTGGCGACTGCTCCGACCGCAATTTCCGCCAGGGGAGAGGCATCGCGGAGGTAGAGCGGGTATCCGACGGGCTTGCACGCGCAATCTCCAAGATACGGCCAGAGCGCGCGGTGGCGCTGGACCGGATCGAGGTGCAGACAGCCTACCACACGGTCGCGCACGACAGCTTCCACCTCGACCTGAAGCTCGAGGTCATAAGCCTCGGAGGGCTCCATCTCTTCGTCTTCCCGAGCGAGCTTGGCGGCGACTTCGGCATCCGCATGCGCAAGGAATGCCCGGTCCAGGGTCTTGTCTTCGGCTATACCAATGGCTATTTCGAATACTTCTTTCCGGCATGGGAGTATGGCCTGTCCTTCGAGACCGAGCATACCCAGATACCCAAGGGAGAGCCCGAGAAGATCGTGGACAAGTTCTGCCAGGCTTCGAAGCTGCTCGGAGCCTATGACGGGACCCTGCGCCGCTGAGCGGTACCGCAATCCTGCGAGCGGCAGGTGCGCCTTAGGGCCTGCCGCCAAAAGGGCAGCTCATGGCCTTTGTATATCTCAAATGGAATAAGTATTCATCCAACAAGAATTGATACGGAATAATTCGCACCCTACACTGGGCTTGCCCAGCAGGCAGAAGGTCTGCTCAGGCAAGCGGCTATCAACAGGGCTCGTCCGGACTTCCTGACTGTCGACTAGGGAAGTGCACCGTCGAAGTCACCGATGGGGAGATTCCTCAGGGAGGATATCGCGATGAAATACCAAGAACTCTGCGAAACAATCATCGACAAGGCGGGAGGCAGGGAGAATGTCCAGGACGTCAGCCACTGCATCACGCGCCTGCGCTTCCATCTGAAGGACGAGGCCAAGGCCGATACGGCGGGCCTCAAGGCAACGAAGGGCGTCATCGACGTTATCCAGGCAGGAGGCCAGTACCAGGTCGTCGTCGGCTCTGCAGTCGAGGCCATCTATTCGGACCTCATCAAGATCGGCGGCTTTTCTGCCGAGCCTGCAGTCGATATGAACCCTGATGCCGCAAAGGACCTTGCACGCGAGCAGGACAAGAAGCAGGACCCGTTCACGCGCCTGCTCGGCGTCGTCTCCGAGATTCTGCAGCCGGTTCTCGGCGTCCTTATGGCCGGCGGCTTCCTGAAGTCGCTCCTTGCCCTGTGCTCGGCTGCGGGCTGGCTTGCAACCACAAGGTCCACCTATGTGGCGCTTTCCGCTATCGGCGACTCCGTCTTCTACTTCTTTCCGCTGATCATCGGCTTCACTTCGGCCAAGCGCTTCGGCCTCAAGCCGGTCATGGGCATGGCGCTCGGCGGCATCCTTGTCTATCCGACGCTCGTCGCCCTGATGTCGGGCGATCCTCTCTACACGATCGGTGCCGGCACCATCTTCGAGGCCAATGTCTACGGCGACATCTTCGGCATCCCGCTGGTCATGCAGGCCTACTCCTCGACGATCATTCCGGCCATCTTCGTGGTCTGGTTTGCCTCCAATGTCCATGCCTGGCTCATGGACAAGCTCCCGTCGCTTGTTGCCACCTTCCTTGCCAACATCATCACCCTGTTCTTCTGCGGCATCGTCGGCCTCGTCGTGATCGGTCCGGTCACCACGGTTCTCTCCAACATCGTCGCTGCCATCATCCTCGCGCTCATCAACTTCCAGCCTGCCATCGCCGGCTTCGTTATCGGCACCTTCTGGTCCCTTCTTGTCATGTTCGGCCTGCATTGGGGCATCATCCCGCTGTGGTTCATCGGCGTTGCCACCTATGGGTATGACCCGATCAACCCGCTCGTCTATGCCGGCGGCTGCGCTATCATCGGCGCCGTGATCGGCGTGATCGTCCGCTCGAAGGATGCCCAGGAGAACGCTGATGTCAACGTTCCGGCCCTAATCTCCTCGATCTTCGGCGTGAACGAGCCTGCCCTCTACGCAATCCTGATTCCGCGCAAGAAGCTCATGTGGGCAACCTTCATCTCTGCCGGCATCGGCGGCGCTATCGCCGGCCTTGCAGGCGCAAAGCTCTACTCCTTCGGCGCTTCCGGCCCGCTCGGCTTCCCCTCCTTCATCAACCCTGCTGGCATCGACGCCGGCTTCGTCGGCCTCATCATCTCCGGTGTCGTGGCACTCATCTGCGCCTTCGCAGCAGCGCTTGTCATCGGCTCCGCAAAGGATGCGGGCAACAAGGGCTTCACCCTCAAGGTCGAATAGCTTCTTCGAGCTCCAACAGAAAGACCCTGCGCAGAGCAGGTGCACGGGCGTGGCTGGGCATCCGGCCGCGCCCGTTTCGTATCTGAAGGCGATGCAGAAAGAGAAAGGAACAGGACATGGCTATGCAGATCGAGGATGCAGGAATCAGCAGGAGATCGTTTCTGGGCGGCGCAGGCCTTGCAGCAGGAGCGCTCTTCCTGGCGGGATGTGGGGCCCAGCCGGCAGCTTCCCAGGAGGCCGCATCTGCAGCAGGCTCTGGCAGCACAGAAGATGCGCAGGCCGCATCCGGGCTTGTCGTATCCCAAAGCAGGGCGAGTGCGGGCACCACAGACGATGTCGCTTCCTTCTATGGGCATGTCAGGTCCGTCACTGCCTTGGCAAGGACCTATCCGGCGGGAGAGAAGGTCATAGGTGCTGCCGTCGAATACGATGCTCCGCTCGATGCCGCATCTCTCGATGCCGGAGGCGGCGGCATCCAGCAGCAGGCCATACAGCAGGGGCTGGGCACCTACTATGTGCTCGGCAGGACGATCTCTGCGCTCTATGTGAACGATGCCCCGGAGCTCTCCGAGGAGGGCGGCAGCTCTTCCGGCACCTATGCGATCATCGAGCTCGACCCTCGGGATGCAGGCGCCCAGACCCTGCTCTTCCAGATGAGCAGAGGGCAGGTCGGCTCGAACGGACCGGTCGAGCTGGGGACAGACACGCTCAGGATCTGCCAGGTCAAGGACATCTCCTCCTCGTCGGGGGCTGTCTTTGCCGGAGATGCGACGATGACAAGATACATGGTCTCGTCCTCCACCTCGAATGCCCAGACGGCAGGATATGTGGCAGGGACCTTCGACGACGAGGCGACCGGCTGCCATGCCGCCTTCGAGCTGCTGGAGCCTGCAGGCTATGACAGCTCGAAGAGCTACCCTCTGGTCCTCTTCCTGCCGGACGCCGGTGTCACGACAAGCGACCCCGAGGTCAACCTGCGCCAGGGCCCGGGTGCCGTGGCCTGGAACGACGAGGAGGCCTACGTGCTCACGGTGGCGGGCACCACTGCCGATGTCGAGACCTGCCTCGATCTTGTCGACAGCCTGGTCGACAAGGGCTGCACCATCGACAGGGACCGCATATATGGCACAGGCGAGTCGGCAGGATGCATGGCGCTGATCTCCTATGCTGCAGAGCATGCAGACGATGACCGCTTCGCCGCCTATCTTTTCGTGGCAGGACAGGGCGATATGGCACAGATCAAGCAGACGCCCTTCATTGCCTTCGCATCCGAAGACGACGAGAGCTCGTATGGCGGGCTGAGCGATCCGGAGAAGGGCATCCCTGCCATCGGCGTTCCCTATGTGGAGGCACAGCTCGACTGCACCTACGACTTCGACGGGGAAGGGCATACCTCCGGCCGGTGGGTCGACTATGCGGCAACCGGCGAGAGCAATCCCTCGGGCAACCAGGAGGGTGCCCGCGCGGCTGACTCTGACAGGACGCTCGATGAGCTCATGGCAGATCTTTCTGCCGAAGCTGCATCCACGCTCGGCAAGGCTGATGCCGAGGGCGCGCATATCGTCTTCTTCCATATCGCCGAGGGCACGCTCGATGGGACAGACAGTTCGATCCAGGGCGGCAATACCCATAACTTCACCTGGCAGTATGCCTATAGCATCCCCGAGATCCGCAGCTGGATTCTCGAGCAGCAGCGCTGAGGGAAAGGCCTGGCGCAGTGCCTGGATGCGCAAGTCCAGGCGCTGCTGGGATATCGGGGCAGAGGGGCATGGAGCAGGAGCACCGCAATACGAAAAAGCCCTCTTCGTTGGAAGACGGAAGCTCGCTCACATGCACAAAGACGGGCGGGCTCCATATCGGATGCTTCGAGAGCACGCCTCAAGAGGCGCTTGTCGACGTGGACGCCATCCTTTCCCAAGCGGGCATCGCACATGTCGCGGAGGAAGACATCCGCTATCGCATGTGGGCGAAGCTCATGCTCAATGTCGGCATCAACCAGACCTGCTGCGCCTTTGGCGCAAGCTACGGCGATGTGTATGCGGATGAGACCTCGGAGCTCTGGCGCACGTTTATCTCTGCCACGCGCGGAGTCGTGGCGCTCTCCCAGGCAGAAGGGGTCGCGCTCACGGAGGAGGCTCTTTCTGCCTATGCAGCGCCCGAGCGTACGCTCGACCCTGCCTCGACACCTTCCAGGGGGCAGGACCGCACCAACTGCCACCGAACCGAAGTGGACGAGTTCTCGGGCGAGGTCATGAGAAGGGCCGAGAAGCACCATATCCTTGTGCCGGTGAATGCGTCCCTGAACAAGCGCATACGCGAGATAGGGGGTCCTGCCTCAAGGCATAGCATGGGAGCTGTTTGCTCAGATGGAATTGACTCAATAGGAATTGAGTCAAAGCTTATGTGCTCAGCAGCATCCAGGATATCCGTTCGCTTCTCAAAGAAAAAGCTCCCCTCCGAAGAGGGGGGGCTTGCGTTTCAGTGGCTGGAGCAGAGGGATTCGAACCCCCATTACAGGCACCAAAAACCCGGGTCCTAACCATTGGACGATGCTCCAAAGCTGGGAATACAGTGTATCAGGTCTTGGAGCTGCGTGCCAGATGGAAGCTACTTTGCGAAGGCTGCGCAGATGGCATCGAGCAGAAGGACTGCGAGCGTCTGGGCATCGCTTGTCGTGAACGTGCCATTGTAGTCGGGGCCGACCGGAAGCTCGATGCGCAGGATCGGCTGCTTCGCATCGGAGAGCTCGAGGGCGCTCCTGATGCGGGTTGCCAGCGTGTCGGTGTCATCGAGCGTGAGGTTAGCGACATTCGTCGAGTTCTCAGGCAGGGGAGATGCTGCCATGCTGAAGATTGCCTCGCAGTCGGGCGTCGCATGGTCGGGATCGTCCACGAGCTCGAGGCCAGAGTTGTTTGCTGTTGCGCTTGCGAGGTTGAACATGCGGCCGGCCACATTCCTCGAGATCGGATCCTCGCCGGTGATGGCGAGATGGGTGCCTTCGAGCACGTTGGCTGCGCGGGCATAGCCCATGACGCCCATGGGATGCGGGCCAGCTGCGGGCTTTCCGGCCCACACATGGTGCAGGCGCTCGATGGCATCGAAGGTCTCGGGGAATGCCATGCCGTCAGCAAGCTGGCCGACGCCTTCCTGGAAGGACT
>Ga0214929_100317_pt1 | contig 12389 bp, 7 predicted proteins | sample Stichaenrichm17X_FD_168613 | JGI IMG/M metagenome (GOLD analysis project Ga0214929, IMG submission 168613) | Xylose enriched microbial communities from anaerobic bioreactor in Madison, Wisconsin, United States - 17X | ecosystem: Engineered > Bioreactor > Anaerobic > Unclassified | place: USA... | reverse complement strand
CTCTCCGGCCAGCTTGCGGGAGGGAGGTACGTCCATACAAGGCGCGAGCTGATAGACATGGAGCAGCCCTTCTGGAGCTACTGGAAGGACCGGGCCGCCACGTCAATCAAGGTCTAACAGAGAGATAATTATACTCGCCTGCTATATATGCTGAAACTTGATGGCATGAGCCGATAAGATGGATGGCTGGTAATGGCCGCTGATGTCAACATCTGATTAGCGTTAGCCATTCCGTCAGACGTCATTCGAGAACTGGAGGCAAGCAGCAGAAACCAACGCAGGAAGGAGTGCCCAGCAGCGACGCAACCCTGCTTTAAACTTCTAAGCCACACTATCTACGAGGACGAATCTTGCCTTCCCTGCGCACGGGAGCTCGTGCATGTCGTTGCAGCAATCATCGAAATGGGTGCATATTTGCAACCAGGGAGACCTTCCTGTTCACCTTAGATGAGGTTTCCTGCACAACAATGCAGCTGTTATAAGCCAGGATATATGACACAAGCCATGGATTGGCAACGTCATGCGCAAGGAGGTCCTGGATGGTGCTGGGGCATCATACGTACATTCCCTCTTGCTGGAAGAACTCTTTGAAGCTCTTGGCAGAGAGTCCAGTAAGCTGATAGGCATCGGAATAGAGCAGATACTCAGACTTCAGCGCGACGAAAATGGTCTCGGGAAAGCGCTCGCCCAAGTGGTTCTTCTGCAGTGTATATAAGCGGGGATCACCACCAGAGCTTCTGCTCTCCTTCTTATGTGCAAGAGCTTCGCGGAGCCTGTTGCAATAATCGCCGTAGCGTTCAGTGAACTCAGCCCAGCTTATGTGCCCAAGATCTCTGGCACGCCTCAGAATGATGACCTCAGAGGTCTTCGTGAGCCTTCCCAGCCCTTCGATGGCCTCATCCTTTCCCATCGCATCGAATGTCTCATGCACGAGCGCAGCAGGGACAAGAAACTCGGCGGCGACAGCATCGCAGTCGGATTCCACGCTTCCATCGGAGAAGCCGAGCCCGATGTCATCCACACCAGACTCCCCGAATAGCAGGTGTGCAAACTCATGCGCAAGCGTGAAAAGCTGTGCAGAGCAGGTATCATTCGTATTGATGAAAATGACCGGTGCATACTCGTTCGAGAGCACGAAGCCACGGAACTCATCCACCCGAAGTGGTCGATTTGTGCTGTTGCCCACGTAACTGCCCGCGTAGACGCAGACGCCCGTACGTTCAATCGCCTCACGAAGCGAGCGTACCGCTTCATCGCGCTTCAGGCTTCTGGCCCAAGCAGGCTCCGAGGCAAGCAGAGAGCGCATCTTCGCTGCACAATCTGCCTTGTCCATGCCTTTGCACGAACCAATGAAATCCAGCTTGTCCGCGTCTTCATCCACAAGGAAGCCATGCAACCAATCCTGGCGGCTGAGGGACTGATTAATCACGTCGTAGAGCTCTGGGCTTGGCTCTTCGGGACATTTGGAATCAAGCGTGCGGAAGTCGGGAATCTGCAGGGGCAGCTTTGGAACGTCCTCCTCAAAGAAATACGGGACAAGCACATGCGTAGCCTTGGCAAGCTTCTCGAGCTGCTTGGCGGAAGGCCCTTTGCCCTCCCCTGCAATCCATTGAGCCACGCGAGGAGAAACGCTGCTCCTGAGATCTTCAGGACTCTTCCCACAACGCTTGAGCGCCCACTCAATGACGCGAGGATTGACCGTATCCCTCATTGTCGCAGCCTCCCTACCAGTCATTACCTTCAAGCCCTTGTTTCCGCAGGCTGCAGAGCATATGTAACACCGACAGCCTTATATGCTTCTAAACTGTCTCAAGTATCGGCTATCCTCATGCGACGCACAAATGTCAAACACTGGTCGACGGCAGACAATCTTCATCCAAGACATTGCAATCACAGAATCGAAGCACATGTCGAGACAGGAGACGGCTTCCACGCCCTACACCAAGTCTTGTTTCTTGTCGCCTGCCAGAATTGAACATCGATGAGCAGTTTTCCTGCCGTTGAGCAAAACAATCAATTGCTGCTCAACGTGGGCTCCGCGGCTGTAAAGCCAACCTCGAGATTGGTGACCTACACAACTGCTGCGCTGCTGATTATTGCCTCCCGTAGAATTATTGAGGTGCCGTCGGGCGCCTGCGTGTCTGCCAGAATCGGAGCAGATGCGCAGGCAGGCCCATAATGTGCTAAAGAAGGAATCAGAGGGATGATGGATGAATATGGGCAGCCAAGCCTTGTCTCTACGCGATAGGACCTGGAAGAAGGACCGCTACCTTTAATCCTTCTGCGGCACGGCAAAGCGTGCAACCAGATGCTCGAGAATCTCCACCGTCTTCTCCATCGACTGGACTGACTGAAGCTCCTTGATGCTATGGTGATTGAGCCCGCCATTCGTAATGTTGGGGCAGAGAAGCCCACGGTAGGTAAGCTGGGCCCCGTCGGTACCACCACGTATCGGCATCACTTCTGGCTCCACACCGGCTTCCCGTATGGCAGCAAGAGCATTGTCAATAAGGCATTGTCCTCCTTCCTGGCGAATGACCTCTGCCATGTTGCGATATTGCTCATTACAAGTGAGGGTCATGACCTCCTTGCCATAGCGCGCATTGATATAGGACGCAGCAGAATGCATAAGCTTCTCGCGCTCGGCGAACTTCTCAGCATCGTGGTCTCTCACGATGTAGCGGGCCGTGCAGCGATTCACGTCTCCCGCAATACTCATCTGATGGAAAAAGCCCTCATAGCCATTGGTATATTGTGGCCGCTCCTCCGCCGGCAAGAGCATATCGAATTCCTCAATAATACGGTTGGCATTGACCATTACATTCTTTGCGATCCCCGGATGTACGTTCAGGCCATGTGCCGTCACATCCCACATCGATGCATTGAAGCACTCATAATTGAACTTCCCAACCCGCTCGCCATCGACGGTGTATCCCCACCGGCAACCAGTCTTCTCGATATCGAGAAGCCTAGCACCATGTCCTATCTCTTCGTCAGGCACCAGAGCAAGCTTGAGCGTTGGGTGAGGCTTGGAAGGGTCTTCCAGAAGCCGCTGCGCAAGCTCTACAATCTCGGCCACAGCACCCTTGTCATCAGATCCAAGAAGGGTTGTCCCATCTGTGCAGATCACGTCCTGTCCAATATAGTCAGAAAGTCCTGGCGTCTCTTTTTCGTCAGTCGTGACCTCATTGCCATCGCTATCGAAACCGATATGTAGCGTCCCTCCCTCATAGTGCACGATATGAGGCTTCACGCCTGTCGCTTTCACATCAGGTGTCACATCATGATGGGCACAAAGCAGCAGTGCTGGCAGGCCCTCAGCTCCTGCAGAAGCCGGGATTGTGGCCAGAACATAGGCGTGCTCATCCACGCGTACATCTTTGGCACCCATGTCATCCAGATCCTTTGCGATGGCACGCGCTGTATCAAACTGCCCTGGAAGTGATGGTGTATGCGCGAGATTATCCTGATTCGAAGGCGAGTCGATTTTGACATAGGCTATGAAACGGTCCGCAACTCTGCTCATATGCTTCCCTTTCATCCGGAATTCTCAATATGACTCACACAACCCTAAAATGTTTTGTATTTCTGAAAAGTTAATATACGTAGCCGTATTGATACAACCTATTTTCATATGTCTAAGAGCTTCTAGAATGCGGACCGAGGCAAGCCAGAACCGACCGGAGCCGATCGGAATTCCGGCTATGCGCTGATATAAGCGTCACAAGGAGGCACCATGGTCCATACAAACCAGCAGCGTCCAAGCGAAAGCACCATCAAGGCCATGCTTGCAGACCATAGATTCGGAATGACACGAAGGCAGTTCCTTGGAGGCGCGGCAAGCGTTGCCGCACTTGGAGCCTTCGGCCTTTCCGGCTGCGGAAGCTCAGAGAGCTCGGATACCGGTAGCACAGAAAAGGTCTTGAATTTTGCCCAGACCAACGCAAAGAAGGGCCTCGATGAACATGTAATCAATGATCAGCTCTCATACTCCCTTGCAGATTGTGTCGCAGAGGCACCGCTCATGTGGACAGAAGACCTCGAGCTCGTCCCTTGTCTTCTCAAGGAGATGCCAACCGTTTCGGATGATGGTCTCACCTATTCGCTCACGCTGAAGGATGGCATCACCTGCCACGATGGATCGATCCTGAAAGCATCAGATGTTAAATGGTCGGTTGAGCGCATGCTCCTTCCGGCTACCGGCTACAAGAGCCTCTATATGCTCAACTTCATCGAAGGCGCACCAGACGTAATCAATGGCACCACGACGGACTGCTCAGGCATCGAAGTCCAGGATGACACCCATCTGACAATAAAGCTGCAGTATGCCTATCCCACCTTCATGAGCATCCTGGGATCGGAGTTCTTCATGATCTATCCCGAAGCAGCCGTCGAGAAGGTGGAGTCGGCTGGCGGCACTTGGGGCACTGGTACCGATCTGGTAGGCACCGGCCCTTACAAGCTCGTCCAGAATGACGATCAGACGGAGCTCGTCTTCGAGAAGTTTGACCAATACCACGGGGATCCTGTCAACATCGACAAGCTCGACGTACGCTACATCGATGATGCGAACACGAAGATGATGTCCTATGTGAACGGCGACATCGATCTGTGCGACGTGGACCCATCCCTTCTCGAGCAGTACCAGAACGATGCAACCGTCAGCAAGGAGCTGCACGAATACAATCCTCTGGGGACCTATTTCATCAATCTCAATCTCTCGAAGGAAAGCCTTCAGGATGTTCGAGTTCGGGAGGCCATCAACCACGCCATCAACCGCCAGGAACTTGTCGATACCATACTTCATGGTGCCGGAACTCCTGCATCCGAATACCTCAATCCCAGCCTCTCGGCACACGATGACTCTCTGCCTGTCATCGAATACGATCCGGACAGGTCAAAGTCACTGCTGGAAGAAGCAGGTGTCTCCGACCTCACGCTCGACTGTGGCGTTCGGTCGTCCGAGCAGGCAGTGGCAGTCGCGTGCCAGGACTACCTTTCGAAGGTTGGCATCAATCTCAATGTAAACATCCTCGATTCTGGCGTCTGGACAGATCGCTGGCGCAATGGCGACCTCGAGACCACAATCTTCTCCTGGAATATGATCTTCAAGGATAACTATCTCGCCTTCTACACCCTCTTCCATAGCTCCGCATCGAGCACCAAGGGCTCTTTCTACAATAACCCCGAGTTCGACAGCCTGGTCGAAGCTGGACGTTCCGAAGAGGATGAGGATAAGCAGATCCAAGACTTCCGACAGGCAGAACAGATTCTATGCTTCCAGGACTGGGCGACCTGCCCGCTCTATTATCCGAAGCGCTATTTCGCTGCCAAACCCTATGTCAGCAACATGAAGATTGGCAACCTCGTCTATCACTTCCGTGACGTAGATATCGACATGTCGCAGAAGCAGTAAAACGTTCAGGACAACCAGCTGCATCTCAAAGGGCGCGCCACTCTTGTTGGCGCGCCCTTTTCATCTAAGCGCTCTCCGGTACATTGGCAAGCCGGACTGACCATCTGCCCAACAGTATGCAGATCAGACCTTGCAAGCAACTGTCCTATCCAAATGAGAAACATGCTCACCGGCTGCGCCCACGTATGCATATTGGGGTGTGGCCGTATCGTATATTTGAAGACAGCCACATGCTTTAGGCATAAGACAACCCAAGCGAACATAGAGCTGTCTTATGACAGAACTTGAGGAAGTGGGCCAGAGCATTATCCATACATCATCTCATGGTCCGATATATGCTACTCCCCTGTGCTGGCAGCCTTCTTCTGCCGCTCGTTCTGGTAGCACGCTGTCGCCACCAGCATCGTGCCCGTCCCCTTGATCAGGGGCTCCAGGCTGCGGTTCACCTCTTCCAGGCTCTTCGTCTCGTAATAGCCAGAGAGTCAGTTGCTGTAGACGTTCAGTATCCCGTGCACGATGTAGTCGGTCGTGATGAGAGCGATGTCTGCCGCTTCCTTGTCGCCTTCGAACCCCTCCACGATATCATCATGGATGCGGATCCTCAGGCTGTTCTCGAGCGCCTCCATGAAGGGATTGGAGCTCGAGTTCTTGCGTATGGTCGTGATGAGGGTGCGATGCTGCTCCACGAAGGCGCCGATCTGGTCCAGCATCGGCCTCGGATTCTCGATGAAGGATATGTCGAACCAGGAGGATCCGATGCTCATGAACCTATCGACGAGGTGCTGCAGCACATAGCTCTCGAGCTCCGAGATGGAGCTGAAATGGGCATAGAACGTGCCCCTGTTGAGCCCACTCCCTCGTGATATCGGCCACCGTGATCTTGTCGACCGGCTTTCTCATGATGAGGTTGAGGTAGCTCTGCTCAAGCAGATGGAGGGACCGCAGGGAATTGCGGTTGTTGCCTTCCGGGCTCCGTTTGGCCTGCTTGGGTGCTGGAGCCTCGGGTGCCTTCTCCTCATTGCTTTCGGGCTTGTCCGCCATAAGCTTCTCCTTTGTGGCAGGCTCCTCGCAGAAGCCTGACTTTGACACACGAACCCTGTGAATCCAATTTCACACAGCCTTTCACATCATTGTCGCTTTTCCATCTGGTGTTCAGCATATTTTTAAATAAGGGTAGAAATTGCATAGATGTTCGTTAATGTGCAGCTGTTGGTATTGAAGTGTATCCATCAGGACACCCACATTTCAAGGAGGCTGGAATGGAGAGATTCTTCCGCGGTGTGCTGAAACACCGGAAGCTGGTGATAGCCTGTTTCATCGTGCTTGCGTGCATCTGCGCTGCCTGCATCCCGCAGGTGAAGATCGATGCAGACATGAGCGATTACCTGCCGGAATCCGCGCAGTCATCGCAGGACCTGGACCTGATGAAGCAGGTCTATGGGAATGACATCACCAATGCACGCGTCTATGTCACCGGCATCAGCCAGACCAATGCGCAGTCCTTTGCCGACGAGCTCAAGACCAAGCCTGGCGTCATCTCGGTCAGCTGGCTCGGTGACGAGGTGGACCTCTCGGAGCCTCTGGAGGTCCAGGACCAGGATATGATCTCAGACTGGTATGACGGGAACGGCTACCTGTTCCAGGTCGTGCTCACCGACGATGTGACACAGTCCGAGATCGACGATATCCGTGCCACGGCACAGACAATCCCGGGCGCCGAGCAGGTCGCAATCGATGGATCCGCTGCAGCCAATGCTGCGAACATGGCGACCATCAATACCGATATGGCGAAGATCATGGTCATTGCCGTCATCACCGTCTTCCTTATCGTGATGCTCAACACGACCAGCTTCCTGCATCCTGTCGTGATGCTCATCACGATCGGCATCGCAATCATCCTCAACATGGGCACGAACATCTTCCGTGGCACGATCTCCTCGATCACGCAGCTCGTGGCATCGGTCCTGCAGCTCGCCGTCTCGATGGACTACTCGATCGTGCTGCTCACGAACTTCGGCAAGGAGCACGAGAAGCAGCCTGACCAGTTCGAGGCCATGGTCCAGGCCATGACAAAATCGTTCTCGGTCATCCTCTCCTCGGCAGCCGTCACATTCTTCGGCTTCCTGTCCCTTGCCGCCATGCAGTTCCTGATCGGCGCCGATATGGGCATCGCCCTTGCCAAGGGCATCGTCTGCTCCTTCTTCTCGATCACCCTCTTCATGCCCTGCATCCTCTACATGATGCGCAATGCGGTCGAGAAGACCATGCACAAGCCGTTCTTCAAGTCCTTCCACAAGATGTCGAAGGTCTGCCATGCTGGCGCCATCCCTGCCCTCATCATCGCCCTCGTCCTGGCAGTCCCCGCCTATCTGGCGTCGGGCTCGGTGAGCTTCACCTATGGCGGCAGCTCGAACCTGGCCCCAGATTCCCAGGTGAACCTCGACTCTGACATTATCAACAGCTCCTTCGGCGAGTCCCAGACCTGGGCCATCATGGTCCCTGAAGGCCACTGGGCAGACGAGCAGGCGCTCGTCGACGACCTCAAGGCCCTGCCGACCACGAAGTCGGTCATCTCCTGGTCGACGATCGCCGGCAATGCGCTGCCGACCGGCCTCGGCGACGAGTCCCAGGTGAGCCAGCTCCTCTCGGGCGGCTATTCGAGGATCGTCCTGACCTCGAACATCCCGGACGAATCGAAGGAGGGCTTCGACCTCGTCGATACGGTCCGTGGCCTCCTTGCCAAGTACTACCCCTCAGACACCCATCTCGTCGGCAGCAATGTCTCCTACTACGATATCCGTGCCGTCACCTCGAGCGACTCGATGACCGTGCGCTTCGCCTCCATCGCCGCCATTGGCATCGTCCTGCTCCTGATGTTCAAGTCCATCTCGATCCCGATCCTTCTGATCGTCGCTATCGAGCTCTCGATCTGGATCAACGAGGCGGTCCCCTACTTCATGGGCAATACGGTGAACTTCGTCGCCTTCCTCGTGATCGATGCCGTGCAGCTCGGCGCTGCCGTCGACTACGCGATCATCTACACGGAAGACTACCTGGCGCACCGCAAGACCGCCCCGAAGCTCCAGTCCTCGGTCGATTCGGTCGAGCGCACGGCCCAGCCGATCATGACCTCAAGCTCGATCCTGATCATCGCCTGCCTCGGCATCTATTTCTCGGTCTCGAGCCCGATGATCCAGCAGGTCGGCATGCTGATTGCCCGTGGCGCCCTCATCTCCGTTATCGAGATCTTCTTCGTGCTGCCGCTCCTCTTCCGAATCTTCGACGGATTCGTCCGCCATACCACCTTGCACGCTGGCTTCTACACGGGCCCAGACAAAGACGAGCCTTCCGCCCCTGCAACATCGACCCTGCCCCAGGAGTCCTGAAGCACGACCTTCCCATCCCGATCGATAACATCCTAAGGAGTTTCCCATGAGATACGAATCATCAAAGAAGCCCGTATGGGGCAAGCGCATCGCCGTCGGCGCCGTCACGGCAGCCCTCACCCTGAGCACCTGGCCCGTCGCTTCAATCGAGGCCCTGGCCGAGGATGCGAATGGCACATCCTCTGACGATGCCGCCAGCGAGGATTCCGGCAACACCGTCTCCACGAGCGAGACCGCGAAGAAGGAGGTCGTCTACTCGAAGACCGATGCCTCCGGCAAGACGTCCGGCATCTTCGTCGTGAACACCTTCAATACGAAGGATGCCATCACCCTCTCCGACCCGGGCACCTACAAGGACGTGACGAACCTCTCGACGAACGAGGACCTCACGAACGCAGACGACAAGACCACGCTCACGACCTTGGCCGATGAGCCGACCTACTACCAGGGCAACCTCAGTGAGGATTCGACCCTTCCCTGGACCATCTCCGTCACCTATACGCTCGATGGCAAGCAGGTCACGCCTGAGGAGCTTGCAGGCCAGTCTGGCAAGCTCGATATCGACCTCAAGATCGACGGGCTGGACGACGATTCCAAGACAGCCGACTTCGCGAAGAGCTTCCTTGTCCAGGCACAGGGCACCTTCGCAAACGACAGCTTCACGCTCGACCAGGCGCCTGATGGCACCATAGCCCAGGTCGGCAACAACACCCTTGTGACCTATGTGCTGCTCCCTGGCCAGGATGGCGACTGGCACATCACGGGCGACGCAAAGGACTTCACGTACTCCGGCTGGCAGATCTCTGCCCTGCCGATCACGCTCGATCTCAATGTGAAGGACTACGACACGAGCGACCTCACTGATGCAGCCCAGAAGCTCCAGGATGGCACGAGCCAGCTTGCTGATGGAGGGACGCAGCTGAAGGAAGCCCTCGGCCTCATCACCGCGGGCGCCCAGTCTGCCCAGTCGGGATCTTCCCAGCTGGCCACAGGCGCCGACTCGCTCGCAGCAGGGACCGCATCGGCCGAGTCCGGCACAAGCCAGCTTGCCGATGGCGCAGGAACGCTCTCGTCTGGCCTTGACCAGGTGGATGCCGGCGCCAAGAGCGCAGCATCGGGATCTGCCACCTTGGCTTCCGGCACGACCTCCTTGGCTGCCGGCACAAGCCAGCTCGCTTCCGGCGCGAGCACCTTGGCACAGGGCACAAACTCCCTTGCGGCAGGCACAAGCCAGCTCTCGACTGGTGCGCAGACGCTTGCAGATGGCACGAGCCAGCTTGCAGATGGCACCCAGCAGGCAGAGGATGGCATGAAGAGCGCAGCGGAAGGCGGCGCATCCGTCTCTGATGGTGCCGCGAGCCTCTCCTCGGGCCTCTCGAGCCTTGCCTCCGGCACAAGCCAGGTGAAGACGGGCGCAGCCGGCCTCAAGGCTGCCATCGCAGAGAAGGATTCCTCCTTCGCTGCCCTCGAAGACGGCGCGAAGCAGGTGGCTGCCGGCACGGACCAGCTCTATCAGAGCCTGTCTGAGACCCTGCCGACCCAGCTCTCCCAGGTGCGCTCGCAGCTCACCTCGGCCAAGACATCGCTCTCGGCAATAGAGACCCAGCTCGGCCAGATCCAGTCCTCGAGCGCCACAGTTGCCTCTGATGCCCAGACTGCGCTCCAGCAGGCAGAGGCCGTGAAGACCGACCTCACAACAATCGAGCAGGGGATCTCTGGCCTCTCCGATGCCCTGACCACAGCAGGCACCGCTTCGGGCACTGCCGCCCAGACCGCTGCCACGGCAGCCCAGAGCGCACAGAAGGCAGGCACGGAAGCCACCTCGGCGAAGTCAAGCGCTGATGCCGCCTCCTCCGAGCTCACAGAGCTCCTGAACGATGACACGCTGACCGATGCCCAGAAGTCGGCCATCAAGGCTGCCCAGGCAGATGTCCAGGCTGCATCCACGAGCTCTGCCTCTGCCGCCTCCGACGCGACATCGGCTTCCACTGACGCCACGACCGCAGCCACGAATGCCAAGACCTCGCTCGACACCATCCAGAACCTCTCATCCTCGATGCAGAGCCTCGCTTCTTCTGGCCAGCAGCTCTCGACGGATGCCGAAGCGCTCAAGAGCGCGCTCACCGCAGTCGAGGGCACGGATTCCTCTTCAGGCATCCAGGGCGTGCTCGCCCAGTCCCAGACGGTCATGCAGGAATCCTCCAACATGGTCCAGAGCTCCGAGCAGATGCTTAATGGTGTCCAGCAGCAGCTTGATGGGGTGGACCTCTCGAGCCTGAAGGCGCTCGACGATGGCGCGAACCAGGTCTCGGGCTACGTCTCCGACCTTGTCGGCTCGCTCACTGCGACGACCGATGCCTCAGGTGCGCTCACGATCAAGGGCGCCGTCGATGCCCTGGCCGCAGGCTCCGACCAGACCGATACCGGTGCCCAGTCGGCACTTGCCGGAGCCCAGAAGATTGCTGGCGGTGCCTCTGCCCTCAAGAGCGGCCTCGACACGCTCTCTTCAGGTGCCACGAAGCTCAATACGGGTGCTCAGCGGGTCAATGCCGGCGCACAGCAGCTTGCTGCAGGGGCTGCGTCTTCTGACGCAGGCGCCCAGCAGGTCGATGCGGGCGCACAGCAGCTCGCAAGCGGCGCATCCGATGCAGATGATGGCGCACAGCAGGTCGATGCGGGCGCCCAGAGTCTGAGCTCGGGCCTTGCCACCCTCTCCGATGCGACGGGCCAGACTGCCTCGGGAGCAAAGACCCTGAAGGCTGGGCTCGACACCCTGCACTCCGGATCCACGCAGCTGAACTCCGGCGCACAGCAGCTTGACTCTGGTGCCTGGGAGCTCACGGATGGACTGGGCGAGCTGGCCAGCGGCTCTGCCCAGGCAGAGGATGGCGCCTCGACGCTCTCCAGCTACCTGGATCAGGCGAGGGACGCCGTGAGCGGCATCGACCAGAAGGTCCTCGACGAGGTGCAGCAGACCATCGACGAGAAGCTTGGCCGCAACTACCAGCTGCACTCCTATGTGGAGCCCTCGAACACGAACGTGAGCGAGGTCGAGTTCGTCTACGTCGTGTCCGGCGTCACGCAGGACGACGACACGAGCTCGGACAGCACGGAAGAGACCTCGGATACGCAGCAGAACCAGGGCTTCTTCGATAAGCTCGCCGCCCTCTTCACCAAGAAGGACGAGTAGGCAGAGGCACCCTGCCCCCTTTCGCATGAGGCCGGCATCCCGCTTTGAACTGCGCCCCAGTTCTTGGAGCTCATAAGTAAAGTCTAGCAGCTGGCTGCCGCTTCGGAGGCCTGGTTCCCGTACTCCACGGGGGTCAGGCCTCCGAGCCTTTTCTGCCTCCTCACCGTGTTCCAGTGGACGATGTATGCCTCGAGGTCGGCCTTGAAGGACTCGAAGTCCGGCCATGTCCGGTTCCTGAAGAACTCGTCCTTGATGTGCCCGAACAGGCCTTCTAATGCGCTGGATGCGATTATGTGCCGAGTGGGTGCCGGACGGCAGGCGGAGGGGCATATCGGCAATCCGCTGAGCACATAACGCTGTAACGTCTTCCCTGTCGGGACTGCATCCTGCAGAGAGG
>Ga0214929_100304_pt1 | contig 12870 bp, 9 predicted proteins | sample Stichaenrichm17X_FD_168613 | JGI IMG/M metagenome (GOLD analysis project Ga0214929, IMG submission 168613) | Xylose enriched microbial communities from anaerobic bioreactor in Madison, Wisconsin, United States - 17X | ecosystem: Engineered > Bioreactor > Anaerobic > Unclassified | place: USA... | reverse complement strand
CCACCTGCACGGCGTCAAGCGGCAGGAGCACATCGCGCTGGAAGACCGCGACGATTTCGCTCGCATCAAGCGCCTTTTCGGGGTCGCAGGTCACCGCGAGCAAGACCCCGCCGCGATAGACGAAGGCGACGGTTCCTAGACGGTGGAGCTCGCTCGAAAGAAAAGCCCGCCCGATCGCGCGGTCGGCCTCGTCGTCGATTGCCCCTTCCACCTGGGCGTACGCGCACACGATGCGCTCATCGAACGACGGATTCACGGCCAGGGCGCAGGCGCGCACTTCTTCGGCCGCGCACGACCGCCGCCGCGCGGCGTCGACGCGCCCCTGCACGAAGGTCGACGAACCTAGATCGCGCACCCGTTCGGACACGTCGACGATCACGTGGTCGAAGAGGAACCCATGCGCGTCGGCCACGATGAGCGGCAGGTTGCGCGCGTTGGCGTAGCGCACGGCCGCATCGGGAATCTGCAGATGCAGGACGTTTTTCACCACGAGCGCGCTCGCCCCGCTCGCCACGAGCGTGCGCACCGCCTCGCTGACGAGGTAGGAGTCGTCTTTGGCATAGAGGAAGGTCGACAGCACGAGCTGGCCTTCGGCGAGGTTGAGCCGCTCGTACTTGTCGCGCAGGCCGGGCATGAGCTCGTAATCGAGGATGCCCACTTCCGAAATGGGCCGCGCCAGGCCGCTTTCGCCCGCGATAAGGCGCACGGACCCGCGGTAGACCCGCATGAAATCGGACACGGTGAACTGCATGGCGCTCCTTGGTGAAATCTCTAGTTTCTTAGCAAATATTTTATCAATTTCACTATTAATTGCTGAAGATACCTCGAAAGCTAAGCTCATTTCGCCTAATTTACCCCATTTTTCTTGGAGTATTCTCCAACAAATCGTCCTCGCCTTTCCCACCGTCCAGCCCGTACTATGAGCGCATCGCACCGAGGAAAGGATCTCCCATGACACAGTTGCTCGTTCTTTCGGAACACGACATCACCAAGACCTTCACTATCGCCGACGCGATCGGCGCCGTCGAAGACGCCTACGTCCAAAAGGCAAAGGGCACGGGCGTCGCCTGGCCCATGGTCTACGAACAGTTCGCCCCCGGCGAAGCCGACATGGACATCCGGTCGGGCGAACTGGCGGGCAGCGGCCTGTTCGGCCTGAAGCTCACCGCCTGGTTCGGCGCCAACCCCGAGCGTGGCTTGCCCGAAATCTTCGGTACCGTCCTGCTCTGCGACGACCGCACCGGCGAGCCCCTCGCCCTGCTGAACGGCAGCGCGCTCACCGGCATGCGCACGGGCGCCGCAGGCGCCCTGGGCGTGGCGCACCTGGCCCGCAAAGACGCGCGCACCCTGCTCGTGTGCGGCGCCGGCCACCAGGCCGCCTTCCAAATCGCCGCGACCCTGATCCTGCGCCCCGCCATCGACCACGTCATGGTGTGGGACCCGCGCCACGCGAGCGCGCCCGTTGCCCGCGTCGAACAGATCGAAGCCCAGGTCGCCCAGCTGCTCGCCGACGCCGATGCGAGCTCGAGCGCCCGCATCGAAGCCGTGGCGGACGGCAAGGCGGCCGTGGGCGCCGCCGACGCCATCATCACGGTGACCCCGGCGACCGAGCCCTTCATCGAAGCCGACTGGGTGCGCCCCGGCACCCACCTGTCCTGCGTGGGCGCCGACATGCCCGGCAAACAGGAACTCGCGAGCGACCTGGTCGCCGCCGCCCGCCTCTTCTGCGACGACCACGCCCAGTCGGTGGCTTCGGGCGAATTCGAAGTGCCCGCAGCCCAAGGCGCCATCGCGCCCGAAGACATCGCCGCCGAACTCGGCGAGGTGATCGCCGGCACCGCGGCCGGCCGCACCGCCGAAGACGAGATCACCGTCTTCGACACCTCGGGCATCGCGGTGCAGGACCTCGCCTCCGCCAAAACCGCCTACGACCGCGCCGTTGACGCCGGCCTGGGCACCGCCGTCAACCTATAAACCCCGCACCACCTGCCCACCCCGTCTCAAGAAAGGACCCATCTTATGGAAATCAAGGACTTCGCCGTCGAACAGTGGATGAACGAATGGGAAACCAAGTGCACCTATAACGTCGCCGAAACCTGCACCTACTCCCTCACGCTCGACCAGCTCTTCGATCTCTGCGGGGGCGACCGCACCCAGTTCATGAACGACTTCGCCCAGCGCCGGCTCACCTACGGCGCCATCGAGGGCAACCCCGCCTTCCTCGAAGGCGTCTGCGGCCTCTACGAAACCGTCGAACCCGGCCACATCATCCCCACCCACGGGGCGGCCGGCGCCAACTACCTGGTGCTTTCGACCCTGTGCGGCCCGGGCGACCACGTGGTGTCGATCATGCCCACCTACCAGCAGCTCTATTCCATCCCCGAAATGTGCGGCGCCACCGTCGACATCCTCCATCTGGAAAAGGACGACCACTACCACGTCGATGCCGAAAAGCTCGCCGCGCTCGTGACCGACGACACCAAGGTCATCTGCATCAACAACCCCGACAACCCCACCGGCGCCCTGCTCTCGCGCGAGGAGATCGAAACGATCGTGGGCATCGCCCGCGACCACGACGCCTGGCTCATGTGCGACGAGGTCTACCGCCTGCTCACCCAGGACGACGACGGCTTCACCACCTCGCCTATCGACCTCTACGACAAGGCCGTCGTAACGAGCTCGATGTCGAAGGTGTGGTCGCTGGCGGGCATCAGGCTGGGCTGGGCCATCACCAAGAGCCCCGAACTGCGCCGCGACCTGCTCTCCCATCGCGACTACGACCTCATCTCCTGCGGCATGTTCGACGAAGCCGTGGGCGCCTTCGCCCTCGCGCATGCCGACAAGATCCTGGCCCGCAGCCGCCGCATCGTCCGCCAGAACCTAGCTGCCCTGGAAGCCTGGGTCGATTCGGAAGAGCACCTTTCGTTCGCGAAGCCCGAAGCGGGCACCACGGCGCTCGTCTACTACGACTACGACCTCGGCTCCTACGAATTCTGCACGCGCATGATTCAAACCACCGGCGCCCTGGTGACCCCGGGCGACGCCTTCGAAGAGCCCAAGAGCATGCGCATCGGCTACGCCTACAGCGACAACGTCGACGATCTGAAGGAAGGCCTCGCCGCGATCAGCGCCTTCCTGCGCACGCTCGAATAAGCCGCGCGCCCTGCCGCTGCCGGCGACAGGGCGCTCTTGCGACAGGGCGAGAGCGCCCTGTCGCATCCTTCGGCCCGGATCGGTCCGGGCCTCACCATATGCAAGGAGCAGCCATGAGCACCTTTTTCAACGAACGTTACGCGGGCATCGTCCCCTATGTGCCGGGCGAGCAGCCCCACGACCGGCCCTACGTGAAGCTCAACGCCAACGAAACGAGCGTGCCCGCCGCCCCGGGCGTGCGCAGCGCCCTCGACGACGACCTCTTCGCCGACCTCGGCCGCTACGCCGATCCCGCGGCCCTGCCTTTCCGCCGAGCCGTGGCTGCGCGCTTCGGCGTCGACGCCAGCTGGGTCTTCGCCGGCAACGGCAGCGACGAGGTGCTCGCCTTCTTCTTCCTGGCCTGCTTCGGCCCACGCGACCCGGTCTGCTTCCCCGACATCACCTACGGCTTCTACCGCACCTACTGCGACGCCTTCGGCGTGCCCTGCCGCGAGATCCCGCTCAAGTGCGATTTCAGCCTCGACGTCGACGCCTTCTGCGCGGCGAGCGAGCACGTGGTCATCGCCAACCCCAACGCACCCACGGGCCTTGCCGTCTCGCCGGCCGACATCGAGCGCATCTGCCGGGCCAACCCCCGCCGGCTCGTGATCGTCGACGAGGCCTATGTCGACTTCGGCAACCCCACTTGCGTGCCGCTCGTGGAAACGCTCGACAACCTGGTCGTAGTGCAGACCTTTTCGAAATCGCGCAACCTTGCCGGCGCCCACATCGGCTTCGCGATCGCCCGGCCCGATTTGGTCGACGACGTGCGGAAGGTGAAGATGTGCTTCAACCCCTTCAACATGAGCGCGCCGACGATGGCCCTGGGCGTCGCCGCCTTGGCCGATAAGGACTACTACGACGCCTGCATCGAACGCACCGTTGCAGAACGCGAGCGCACCGCCGAAGAGCTCGCCCACCGCGGATTCACCGTCCTGCCCTCGCACGCCAACTTCCTCTTCGCGTCACGCGCCGGCACAGATGCCTCAGCCTGGAACGCCTCCCTGCGCAGCCAGGGCGTGCTCTGCCGCCACTACAGCGAGCCCCGCATCGAAGACTGGCTGCGCATCACCGTGGGCACGCGCGAGGAGATGGACGCCTTCTTGGCCGCCACCGACGCCTTCCTGGGCGGCCGCTAGACGCCAGCCCCACCGCAAGCAGCGGGACGCCCGCCGCATGCGGCCCTCCACAGGGCGCCCACCCGGCGGGCGCGCGAGGCGGCAAGATGCTAGACTACGTGCGCACAGAAAACGAAGGAGCACACGTGTCCAAGCTATCCGACGAAATATCCTCGCGCCGCACGTTCGCGATCATCTCGCACCCCGACGCCGGCAAAACGACCCTGACCGAAAAGCTCTTGCTCTACACGGGCAGCATCCAGACCGCCGGCGCCGTGAAGGGCAAGGGCGCCGCGAAGCACGCCGTGTCCGACTGGATGGACATCGAGGCCGAACGCGGCATTTCGGTCACCTCGTCGGTGCTGCAGTTCACCTACCAGGGCAAATGCGTCAACATCCTTGACACCCCCGGCCACCAGGACTTTTCGGAAGACACCTACCGCACGCTCATGGCGGCCGACTCGGTGGTCATGGTCATCGACGGCGCCAAGGGCGTCGAGGCCCAGACCATCAAGCTGTTCAAGGTGTGCACCCTGCGCCACATCCCCATCTTCACCTTCGTCAACAAGCTCGACCGCGAAACCCGCGATCCCTTCGATTTGATGGAAGAAATCGAAGACGTCCTGGGCATTTCCACCTACCCGGTGAACTGGCCCATCGGCTGCGGGCGCAACTTCCGCGGCGTCTTCGACCGCGAAAGCCGCCGCGTGATCGCCTTCCAAGGCGACGGCCACGCCAACGCCACCAAAAAGGTCACCGAAATCGAAGCCGAGCTGGGCAGCCCCGAGCTCGACGAGCTCATCGGCGCCGACAACCACGCCACCTTGGTCGAGGACATCGAGCTGCTCGACGGCGCCGACAGCGCCTTCGATCTCGATGCCGTGCTCGCCGGCAAGCTCACGCCCGTCTTCTTCGGGTCGGCGCTCACCAACTTCGGCGTCGAGCCCTTCCTGCGCGGCTTCTTGCGCATGGCGCCCGGCCCCAAGCCCTACACCGACGTGCTCACCGAATCGCCCGTCGACCCGGTCGGCCGCGACTTTTCGGGCTTCGTCTTCAAAATCCAGGCCAACATGGACAAGCGCCACCGCGACCGCATCGCCTTCCTGCGCATCTGCTCGGGCAAGTTCGAGCGCGGCATGGCGGCCACCCACGTGCAGAGCGGCAAGAAGCTCAAGCTCGCCGTGGGCACTTCGATGATGGCCGAAGACCGCGCAATCGTCGACGAGGCCTACGCCGGCGACATCGTGGGCCTGTTCGACCCGGGCATCTTCTCGATCGGCGACACGATCTGCGCCGGCAAGGACCCCGTGCAGTACCCGCCCATGCCCACCTTCGCGCCCGAGCACTTCGCCCGCATCACGCAGATCAACACGTTGAAGCGCAAGCAGTTCATGAAGGGCTGCGAGGAACTGTCGCAGGAAGGCGCCATCCAGCTCTTCCGTCAGGTGGGCACGAGCACCGAGAGCATGATCGTGGGCGTGGTGGGCGTCCTGCAGCTCGACGTGCTCGAGCGGCGCCTGCAGACCGAATACGGCGTCGAGGTGCGCAGGCAGGGGCTCGGCTACACCCAGATCCGCTGGATCTTAAACGACCGGTCGACCTACCGCCTGGGCGACTTGAAGCTCACCTCGTCGACCTGCCGGGTGGAAGACATGCGCGGCAACCGCCTGCTGCTCTTCAACAGCCCCTGGGACGTGAACTTCGCCGTGGAGCACAACCCCACGATCGAGTTCTCCGAATTCGGCAACATCTCCTTCTAGCGACTGGCGCCCCGCATGAACGGGGCGCTTTTCTATGGCGGGTACTACGCGAGCGGAACGCGATGCGGATTTACGAACGCCGATGCACACCCGTGTAGCACGCGTGCGAGGCCGCGCACTCAACAAACGGGTAACCCTTGGCCGACGAATCGCCCTCCCCCGAAAAATCTCTTCCAAGGGGGCGCCAGAGGACTACGATAGCGACGTTGTCAGGTTCCCAGGAAAAAGGAGTCGCCCATGTGCACGGCAGCAACCTACACCGCGAAAGACCACTATTTCGGCCGCAATCTCGACCTTGAATACTCCTACCACGAGCAAGTCGCGATCACCCCGCGCAACTACCGCTTCGCCCTGCGCAACCTGCCCGACATGGAAACTCACTACGCCATCATCGGCATGGCCTTCGTCGTCGACGGATTCCCCCTCTACTACGACGGCATCAACGAAAAGGGGCTGGGCATGGCCGGCCTCAACTTCCCCGGCAACTGCCAGTTCCGCCCCGTGACCGAAGGCAAAGACAACGTGGCTTCCTTCGAGCTCGTCGCCTGGATTCTGGGCACCTGCGCCACCGTTGAAGACGCCCGCGCCAAGCTTGCCCGCGCAAACATCACCGATCAGAACTTCACCGACGATTTGAAGGCCAACCCCCTCCACTGGATCATCGCCGACAAGGAGCGCCAGATCGTCGTCGAGCAGACCGCCACGGGCCTGCACGTCTACGACGACCCGGTGGGCGTGCTCACCAACAACCCCACCTTCGACATGCAGATGACCATGCTCGCCAATTACCGCAACCTCTCCGTCGACCAAGGCGAAAACCGCTTCGCCCCCAGCGTCGACCTCGCCGCCTACAGCCGCGGCATGGGCGGCATGGGCCTGCCCGGCGACCTTTCGAGCGCCTCGCGCTTCGCCAAGGTTGCCTTCACGCGCATGAATTCGGTTTCGGGCGACAGCGAATCGGAAGCCGTGAGCCAGTTCTTCCACATCCTGGGCAGCGTGGAACAGCAGCGCGGCCTGTGCAAGCTGGGCGAAGACTCCTATGAGATCACGATTTACTCGAGCTGCTGCAACCAGGACAAGGGCATCTACTACTACACCACCTACGAGAACAGCCAGATCACCGCAGTCGACATGCACAAGGAAGACCTCGACGGCACCAAAGTGGTCACCTACGACCTGGTGAAAGGCCAGCAGATCAACTACCAGAACTAGCCCACAGCCGCGCAAACGGCAGCGCATACGTAACCGGGGCCCTGCGCGCGAACGCGGGGCCCCGGTTGTTTGATAGGGAACGGAAGAATCGAAACGCTATGCGCGAGCGTTTAGGCGCCCGGGCGCACCAAAGCGCACTTCAAGAAGGCGTCGCCGAAGGACTCGCCGGTGGCGCAGGCGCGCAGGGCGCGCGCAGGGTCGCCCACGATGCGGCCGGCCAGGGCGTCGACGCCGTAGTCGAAGAGGGCGGGCAGCATCGGCGTCGAGGGGCCGGTGACCACCACGGTCGCCCGCGAGGCCAACTCGAGCAGGCGCGGCATCGTCTTGTTGGTGAAGGTCGTGCCCGTCATGAGCACGAAATCCTGCTCGGGCAGGACGTACTCGCAGGCGGCGTCGGGCAGGTCGCCTTTACGCGGACGGCGTTCGAGCACGGTGAGGTGCGCAGCCGCCGCGAGCTCTTCCATATGGGGGAAGTGACCGATCACGCACACGTTCGGCCGCTCCTCGCGGGCGGCGACCTGCTTCATCACAAGGGAAAAGCCGTCGGAGCCTTCGCCTGTGAGCAGGCTGGGGCCTTCGAGCTTTTCCGCCGTCGCGTACCAGGCGTTCAGGGCCGCGGCCCCCAGCGACGCGTCCTCGAAGCACCACGATTTCACCAACGCCGCCACGTCGCGCAGACGAGCGCCCGCCACGTCGCGCACGCCTGCAGGAGCCACCCCGCCGTGGAAGGTGTAGGCCACGCCCGCCCCGCTTTCGGCCGCCACGCTGGTCCAGTTCGAGCCCACGCAGGCGTCGACGACGCGCACGTCGGCGGGCACCCCTTCGATCAGACGGTCGTAGATTTCCCATGGGTTGCGCACGTGGGTCATAGCCGGTCTCCTTTCCTGCGCAGGCGCTCCGCGCGCCACGGCCTTATCGCACGAGCGCCCGCAGCTGCCGAGCGCGTCTTTTCGCCCCACTATACGGCAGTTGCCCGCGCGCCGCCGCCGGCCCGCGCCATTCTGCGGGTTTCCCCCGCCGCCGCGTGAGGAAGTCCCGCGCGGGTCGCGCGAGCCCTCGCCTGCCGCCCCCGCAACTGGCGCCCGGCCCTCGCTGCCCCGCTCGCCCTGCGCGCCTGCGGCCTCGTCGCCGCCCCGCTCGCCTTCCGCACTTCGTTCCACCCTTGTGACCTGGTCTTTCGCTTTCGCCGAAAACCAGCGTTCAGATTCCCGAAACCCCGTTTCGCTTGACGCGAACACCCCTGCGGCATAACGTAGCACCTGAACTTATTCCTACCTCGTTACTAGGTTTTGCAAACTCGACCTAGGGCGGCCAAGAGAGAGAAGATTCGCATGACTGTGAAGGCTATCACCCGCATCGATCAGCTGATCGGCAACACCCCGCTTGTCAAGCTCAACGTGAGCGACAAGGCCAACGTCTACGGCAAGCTCGAAAAGCAGAACCCCGGCGGCTCCGTGAAGGACCGCATCGCCAAAGCCATCATCGACGACGGCATCGCCAAGGGCCTCATCAACAAGGACACCCTGATCATCGAGTCCACGTCCGGCAACACGGGCGTCGGCCTGGCCATGATCGGCGCTGCCTACGGCCTGAAGGTCATCATCTTCATGCCCAAGGGCATGTCGGTCGAACGCCGCAAGCTCATCCAAGCCTACGGCGCCGAACTGCGCCTCGTCGACGGCGGCGTGCCGCTGGCCAACGAAGAGGCCGCCAAGCTGCTGGCCGCCACCCCCAACAGCTTCGCCCCCAGCCAGTTCACCAACGAAGTGAACGTCCAGGCCCACTACACCACCACCGGCCCCGAGATTTGGCGCGACACCGAAGGCGAAGTCGACGCCTACATCGCCGGCGTGGGCACGGGCGGCACGCTCACCGGCGCTTCCAAGTACCTCAAGGAGCAGAACCCCGCCATCAAGTCCTTCGCCGTTGAGCCCGAAGAGTCCCGCATCCTCGAGGGCGGCGAAAACCACCCGCACAAGATCCAGGGCATCATGGCCGGATTCATCCCCGACATCCTCGACCAGAACTACTACGACGACATCATCCACGTCTCCACGGAAGAGGCCTTCGCCTACCAGAAGAAGCTGGCCGCCGAGCAGGGCATCTTCGTGGGCATTTCCGCCGGCGCTGCCGCCGCTGCAGGCGCCAAGCTGGCCGAGCGCCCCGAATTCGCCGGCAAGAACATCGTGGTGATCCTGCCCGACACCGGCGAGCGCTACCTGTCGATGCTCAACTTCGACGAAGAATAGCTTCCCTACCTTCATATTCATGCAAAGAGCCGCTCCTTCGGGGGCGGCTCTTTTTCATTTTCGCTAGAATGGGTGGGAACGCCACACGGCGCCCGCCAGCGCGCCGCGCCCCCATACGCCAGACCATCAGGAGGTTTCCCTATGCCGGAATCGAACGAGCGCTACCTTTCCCTGCTTGCGAAAGGGCTCCCGTCGAAAAGCGCCGTCCAAGCCGAACTCGCCCGCATCGCCGGCGAGCGCGCCCTGCCGAAGCCTCCGGAAATCTACGTGTCCGACGTCCATGGCGAATACGGGGCCTTCTCGCACGTGATCCGCAACGGCGCAGGCTCGATCCGCCGCACGATCGACGCCCTCTTCCCCGACATGAAGGACGGCGACCGCGCCGAGCTCGCCACGCTCATCTACTACCCCACCGAGAAAATCGCCCTGTGGACCAAGCGCGGGGCCAACGCGCAGAAGCGCTGCGCGAGCGCGATCAAGCCGCTCGCCCGCGTGCTCGCGTCTTTCGCGAGCGCCTATACCCATGAGCACGTGCGCTCCACGATCGAAGGCGAGCTCGCGCCCGTCGTCGAAGAGCTCATCTGCATGCCCAGCTCCGCCGCCACCGACGCGATCGTCGCGAGCGCCGCGTCAACCGGCTGCGCCGACGCGCTCGTGCTCGCCCTGGCGCACGCGATCAAGCGCCTGGCCGTGGCCCGCATCCACCTGGTGGGCGACATCTACGACCGCGGGCCCGCGCCCGAGCGCATCCTCGATGCCGTGGGGTCCCTGCCCAATATCGACGTCCAGTGGGGCAACCACGACGTCGTATGGATGGGCGCCGCCCTGGGCAGCGCCGGCTGCATCGCGCACGTGGTGCGCAACTGCGCCCGCTACGGCAACCTGTCGGTGCTCACCGACTCCTACGGCATCAACCTGATCACCCTGTGGCTGTTTGCGCTCGACGCCTACCGCGACGACCCCTGCGCGGCCTTCGGGCTCAAAGGAGGGCGTTCGGCCTACCCCGAGCTCACCGACGCCGAATACGACCTCACCGTCAAGGTGCAGAAGGCCATGGCCATCATCGAGTTCAAGGTAGAGGCCAAGATCATCGCCCGCAACCCCTCCTTCCACATGGAAGACCGCAACCTCCTCGGCGCCATCGACTTCGCCCGCGGCACGATTGATATCGACGGGGTCACCTATCCTTTGGCCGACACGGTCCTGCCCACGGTCGACCCGGCCCATCCGCTCGAGCTCACGCCGGCCGAAGCGTCGGTGGTCGAAAGCCTGCAGAAGGCCTTCACCGGCTGCGAGCGCCTGCAGGAGCACATGCGCACCCTGCTCGACAAGGGCAGCATGTACCGCATCGAGAACAACGTGCTCATGTTCCACGCCTGCGTGCCCCTGAACCCCGACGGGTCGCTTTTGGCGGTCAATCTGTTCGGAAAAACCTACAAGGGCCGCGCCCTCTTCGATGCGATCGACGGCTACGTGCGCGACGCCTTTGCCGCCAGCGACGCCCGCACCCGCCAGCGCGGCGCCGACCTGCTATGGTACCTGTGGCTGGGCCAGGGCTCGCCCCTGTTCGCCAAGAGCAAGATGGCCACCTTTGAAATCTACTTCGTCAACGACAAGAACGCCAAGAAGGAATCGCGCAACGCCTTCTACACCCTCTACGAGGACAAGCGCGTGCTCGACGGGATCTTCCGCGACTTCGGCATGGACCCGGCGGGCGCCCGCATCGTGTGCGGTCACGTGCCCGTGAAGGTGTCGAGCGGCGAGAACCCGCTCAAATGCGGCGGGGTCGTGATCGACATCGACGGCGGCATGTCCAAGCCCTACCAGAGCAAGACGGGCATCGCCGGCTTCGCGCTCGTGAGCGACGGGCGCGGCCTGGTGCTCAACGCCCTCGACCCGCTCGAGTCGACCGAAGCGGCCGTGCGCGACAACCTCGACCTGCACCCCACGCCGACCGTGGTGAGCGATGCGCCCGTGCGCGTGGCCGACACCGACGAAGGCACCGCGCTCGCCCAGTGCGCCGAGAACATCAAGGCCCTCCTGAGCGTCTAGTGACAACAGGGGCGCGTGATGTTGTCACACGAGCGTCTGGTGACAACAGGGGCGCGTGATGTTGTCACACGCCCCGCTCGGAATGCAGGCTTGCCGCAATCGGCTGCTCGTTTTGCACGGTTGGTGCACGGAATTTCGCGTTCGGCCCCCGTATTCGGGGGCCGCTGCTCGTTTCGCAGGGTTATGTCACGCCGAACGTGAACATCCCGCTCGTCTTGCACGGTTGCTGCACGATTCTGCTCGTTTCGCACGCTTGCACCAGAATTTTCCCGCAACAACCCTGCGAAACGAGTTTCCGACGGCCCCTTTCCCGTTCGGCCTGCAACAACCATGCATTCCGAGCGTGACAACGGGGGCGCGTGATGTTGTCGCAAAATGTGACAACATCACGCGCCCCCGTTGTCACCCGCTGTCAGACGTAGCAGTCGTAGCGGACGGCCTTGCCCTGCAGGGAATACGACGGCGCCGCGCCCGCCAGATGGGGACCTTTGGGCGGGCGCTTCACGACTATCTTGCGTGGAAGCGCCGCACGGGCCGCGGCGAGCAGTTCGGCCTCGTCGGCGCAGGGCCGCTCGAGCCGATGGATGAGCTGGAACTTCTTCTTCACCGCCGCGCTCTTGCGCCGCTCGGGAAACATGGGGTCGAGCAGGACCACGTCGGGCGCCGGGGCCTCCCAATGGACGAGCGCCTCGATGCTGTCGCCCTCCACGAAAGTCATCCGCGCCGCCGCGTTCGCCGTACGCTCGTCGGCGACAGCGCGATCGAGCGCATCGGACAAAAGGGCCGCGATCACCGGGTCGCGCTCGAAGAGGGTCACACGGAAACCCGCGGCGGCAAGCAGGAAGGCATCCTCGCCCATGCCCGCCGTCGCGTCGACGACGTGCGGTGCGGCGACCCCCTTCACTTTGGCCGCCCGCACCAGAAGCTCGTGCGATAGGTTGGCCGGGCGCGTGCGCTTCGCCATCGCAGCGAAATCGCCCCGCATCCGCATCCCGTCGCCGAAAAGCCACAGGCCGCTGGCGTCGAGCACGAGAGCGAGCGCGCCGTCGGCGGGCGCGCCTTCCTGCACCGAGCAGCCGAGCGCGCGTGCCAGGCGGCCCGCGCGCCGGGCGTCGCCTTCGGGCGCGCACCAGATGCCGTCTACCTGCCCGCGCGTTTCGCCCGTTTTGCCCATCGCTGTCCTTTCCCTTGGTGAGTTTCCCTCACCATACAGGAATTTGGCTGCCTACGTATATACGCTAGTCGCGCGGCATCCGGGCGAGCTCGGCTTCGGTGAACACCGGCCCC
>Ga0214929_100291_pt1 | contig 13325 bp, 8 predicted proteins | sample Stichaenrichm17X_FD_168613 | JGI IMG/M metagenome (GOLD analysis project Ga0214929, IMG submission 168613) | Xylose enriched microbial communities from anaerobic bioreactor in Madison, Wisconsin, United States - 17X | ecosystem: Engineered > Bioreactor > Anaerobic > Unclassified | place: USA... | reverse complement strand
GCTACACCTGTCCCCTACCATCACGGCGTCCTTCGACTGAAGACCAAGCTCGGACAGCACAGTACCTATGGTCACGGACTTCGAGGAGAGGCGGTCGTCTTGCTTGCCACACACCAGCGAGAAGTACGACTCGATCCTTGCATCCTTCACGCAGCGCTTGAGCAGCTGGTCTCTTTTTGATGAGGCAACCGCCAGGACACGCCCGGCTGCCTGCAAATCGCCCAAGAGCTGTGGCATGCCAGCGAAGGCAGGCCATGCCTCAGGGCCGAGGGAGCCGTAGATCGCGCGGTAGCGACGCGTAACCTCAGCGGCATCGGATGCGGACAGGCCATACACGTCGCTGAATGCCTGGGGAAACGGTGGCCCCACCAGACGGCGCAAGTCCCCGAGTTCCCCTTCGGCAAACCCAAAGCCACACAGCACCTCACGGGCGACATTGACGATCGAGGGCATCGTGTCAGCGAGGGTTCCATCGAAGTCGAAGATCACGCAGGGTCTGCAGGACACGTCCTTGCAGCCAAGGGTTGCCTCTCTTTGGTCAGCGACTCTCGTGAGCTGTGTCATGAATATCCTCTCTCGTCTTGCGGCAGGACAACAAAACTTTTTTCCGCACCTATCTTAGGGCTATTGTTTACTATGATAGATGCCGTTCGTCTACAGGAGGAGGAAGGTTATACATGGCGCGTGTTTACAACTTCTCCGCAGGGCCAAGCTGTCTGCCGGAGGAGGTTCTTCGCCAAGCAGCCTCCGAGATACTTGACTATCAAGGCTGTGGCATGTCGATCATGGAAATGAGCCACCGCAGCCCCACATTCCAGCACATCATCGACGACGCAGAGGCGACGTTGCGCCGGCTGCTTGGACTGGACGACGGTTGGGACGTCCTGTTTTTGCAGGGTGGCGCGACGCTTGAGTTCGCAGCGGTGCCACTCAACCTGATGCGCACGCGCCGCGCCGGCTACGTCGTGTCGGGCAATTTCTCGAAGAAGGCCTGGCAGGAAGGCGGAAAGTATGGTCATGCCGAGCTATTGGCAAGCAGCGAGGACGTTAACTTCAGCCGCATACCGGAGGTCGGAGCCATAGACCAGACGCTCGACTACGTCCACATCTGCCAGAACAACACCATCTTCGGCACGATGTGGCACAGCTTGCCCGCATGCGGGTCTGTGCCCTTGGTAGCCGATGTCTCGAGCTGCTTCTTGTCCATGCCGTTTGACATGAGCCGCTACGCGGTCATCTACGCAGGCGCGCAAAAGAATGCCGGGCCTGCGGGGACGACGGTGGTCTGCTTCCGGAAGGACCTCGTCAACGACGGGCCGGCGCTATCCGTCTGCCCCACCTATCTCAACTGGCAGCTGCAGGCCACAAAGGACTCCATGTACAACACCCCCAACTGCTGGGGCATCTACATGTCCGGCCAGGTCTTCCACTGGGTCGAGGACCTAGGGGGCCTGAAGGCCATGAAGGAGCGCAACGAAGAGAAGGTCAAGCTGCTCTATGACTACCTTGACCAGTCGCGCCTCTTCCAGCCGACAGCCGAGCTTCCAAGCCGCTCAATCGCTAACGTGACATTTCGGACACCGAACCCCTCACTTGACGCAGTCTTTGTCGAAGGGGCAAAGAAGCGCGGGATCTGCGGCGTCAAGGGGCATCGTCTAGTCGGTGGTATGCGTGCAAGCTGCTACAACGCCGTCCCCAAACAAGCTGTTGAGGCCCTCGTGTCCTATATGTCCGACTTTGAGTCCACCCATCAGCAGCAGACACGATCTCTGTAGCCGGCGGGACGCGCTCACACACGGCCGGCCCGACGGCACCTCCTTTTCTTATACACAGAAGACCGTCCATGAAGGACAGCGAGGAGCACTTATGCGTTACGTCAAAGTTATGGACAACATCGCCCCCGGCATTGTGCGTGATGGCACGCCCGATCTCGGCGAGGGCTACGAAGGCACGACCGACCTTGCGAAGGCCGATGCCATCTTGATTCGCGCCTCTGACATTCATGGCATGGACTTTCCTGCCACGCTACGCTGCATCGCCCGTTCGGGAGCCGGCGTCAATAACATCCCGATAGACGAATGCGCCCACAGGGGCATTGTCGTCTTCAATGCCCCTGGCGGAAACTCCAACGCCGTCAAGGAACTGGTCGTAGGCCTCATCCTCGTGAACTCACGCGGAACCATGCAAGGCATGCGCTGGGTACGCGCCAATGAAGAGGACCCGGCGATAACCAAGGGCGCTGAAGCCGCAAAGAAAGCCTTCGTAGGACGAGAGGCTATTGGTCGCAAGGTGGCCGTCGTCGGTCTTGGCGCCGTCGGATCCAAGATCGCCAACGCCCTTGTCGATCTTGGTATGGATGTGTATGGCTACGACCCGTACCTCTCTGTACAGCATGCATGGGAACTTTCTCACCGCGTGCGTCGAGTTGATAACCTCGATGCACTCTGTGAGAATGCCGACTACCTGACAGTGCATGTACCTTCCAAAGACGACACAATACACATGATCTCTGATGAGCAGCTCTCCCACCTCAACGACGGCGCCATGTTGCTCAACTATGCCCGAGCCGACATCGTCGACGAAAAGGCCGTTGATGCAGCTTTGAGAAGTCACAAACTCGGGCTATTTGCCACTGACTTTGCAACCCCTGCAACTGTGCATATGCCACGTACTCTCATAACACCACATATGGGGGCTTGCACCGTAGAGGCGGAACAAAACTGCGCCCACATGGCAATAAGCGAGATGAAAGACTATCTTGAGCTGGGAACCATTCGAAACTCGGTCAACTACCCTGACCTCGATATGGGACCTTGCCGCTCTGCAAGCCGTTTTGCGGTACTCCATGCCAATGTCCCCAACATGATCAGCCAAATCACGGCCGTCCTTTCACCTTCTGCTTCCAATATTGAGCGCATGTCCAATGAAGCTGCAGGATCTAACGCCTATACACTTGTTGACATCGACAAACCCCTTGATGTACAGACCATTCAAGCGCTGCGCGCCATCAAGAGCGTCTGGAAGGTCCGCGTGATTAAAGACGATGGCGAGTAGCTCGCGCGCAACCTTACTCATACATACTTCAAATGGAGGACACAAGTGGCGCGGCCACACGAAGCAAAGGAGAGCATCGTTCATGCAAATAGAACCCATTAGTTGCTGGCGTCCCACGCCGGCTCGCGCTGCAAGCTTCGCCGCGCCTCCCTATGACGTGTTCGATCGTAGCTCAGCGCGCTCCTATGTGAAGCGCCATCCGTCTTCCTTCCTTGAGATCGACCGCCCCGAGACGGCTTTTGAGCCGGAACATGACATGTATGACCCCGACGTATACACCAAGGCGCGCGAGCTGCTCAACGACCGCGTGGCCGACGGCACCTTGCTACACGACGAGCAGCCCTGCTACTACGTCTGGCGCCTCGCGACCGCAGACCACGAGCAGGTCGGGCTGGTCTGCGGAGCTGCCGTCGACGACTACAAGAGCGGGACCATCCGCCGCCACGAGCAGACGCGCGCGGCCAAGCAGGCTGACCGCATTGAGCACATCCGTGCCACCCATGCCCAAACCGGGCCCATCTTCCTCACCTATCGCGACGAGCCGGCGATCGACACGCTCGTGTCCCTCGCAATGACGGCGACGCCTCTTTATGACTTCACCGACGAGCAGGACTGCCACCATAGCATCTGGAGGGTCGCCCGCAAAGGCGCGGTGGACTCCCTTCGCCTGATGTTTGAGCGTGTGCCTGCCGCCTACATCGCCGACGGCCACCACCGTGCCGCCTCGGCAGTCGCGGTATGCGAAGAAAAGCGCCAGCAGGCTGCAAGCGAAGGCGGCAAAGCAGAAACGGACGAGCAGAGCCATGCGCCGTACGACCTGTTCCTTGCGGTCATCTTTCCTGCAAGCCAGCTCAAGATCCTGCCCTACGACCGCGTGCTGCAAGATATTGGCACAAAGGACACAAGCCATGTGCTGCAGCAGCTACGCGACGAGGGATTTTCCTGTGAGCGCTCAGAGGGCGTGGTGGAGCCCACAGAGCACGGCAACTTCGGGCTCAAGCTTGGTGATAGCTGGTATGAGCTCAGGCGCAGTGAGGTCGACGCCGCCGACCCGGTCTCAGCCCTTGACGCCACCGTCGTTCAAAGGCACATCCTCAAGCCCATCTTCGCCGTAGATGACCCGACGCGCGATCCGAGGATCTTGTTTGTCGGCGGCTACGATGCCGCGAAGCGCGCAGGAGAGCTCGCAGGCGCAGACGACGTTGCGATCGCGCTCCACGCGCCCTCTCTCAAGGAACTGATGGCGGTCTCCGACGCCGGACTCCTCATGCCACCGAAGTCCACATGGTTTGAGCCAAAGCTGCTGTCAGGATTGTTTATCCGGCGCATCTAGCACTCCGGCATATGCAGCGCCTGATATCCTGATATTTAGTGCCTGCGTGCGGCACGACCCTACGCGTCAGGAGCTCGCAGCCCAGCAAATCCAAACGCCAACAGCGCGCCAAGTGCCCCTTGGCGCGCTGTCGCATCTCGGCACGCTCTGCATTGCAGGAAAGACAGGGCCTGCATGCGGGTATATCTTCACAAACGGAAAAACTACGGAGATCTGACGAAGGAGAGCAGATCAGAGGGGTCGCTATGAGGCAGGCTAAAAACAAAAGGGCATCAACGAGACGTCTCCGTCCCGATCAGATCTTGTTGCTGTGCGTCGCTATCGGGGTGATGGCCACAGCTCTCCTTTCCGCCTTGGTCTCTGGCGCGAAGGCGATGAGCTTGCTTTTGCTTGCTGGCTTTTTCGTAGGCCTCGCCGCTGGCGTGACGGTGACAACCTCTGCCATACTAAAGCGCACAGACACTTCTCCTCGAAACGCCAACAAAGCTACAGCAAAGCAAAGAGCATCCGAGGAAGACGCTCATGAGCCCTCTTCTTCGTCAAGGCCTGCCGAGCAGGCCGAAGACGACAAGGCGCCTGCGACTGCTGTGGCCGTCTCGGCTGCTGCGACAGGCGTGACGGCAGCCACGACGTCCTCTGCAACCCCATCGGCAGCTCCTAAGCAGGCTGCTACGGCTGCAGCGCCCCTCTCGGCAACACCAGCCTCAGCAACGTCGGGGTCGCAAGCAGAGGCCTCCCCACTGGCGACCACCGCAACAGCCAGCCAAGAAAAGGTGCGCAACACGCATCCAAGCACCACAGAAGCAAGCGAGGCCGCACAGATGGAAAAGAGCGTGAGGCTCACGGCCCCAAGCCCTGCGCTGGTGCCGCGCAACAGCAAGTATTCTCACTTCGACTACGACGACTTCGTCAAGCGCTTGCTTGGCACTGGCGACCCCATCGCCGAGCTCAAGCTGATCGCACAAGACATCACGCAGCGTGAGCAGGCGTGGACAGGCACCGGCCACTGGAAGGGCGGGCGTGCCCAAGCCGAGCGCAGCCGCTTGGCGGCGCTTGCCTTAGGAGAAGAGGACATTCCCGTCGTCAAGGCTGACGAGCCCGACCCTAAGCAGACACCGATCCCCTCTGGCGTCGAGCTCTTCCTCGCGCACCAGCTGCAAGACGCAGGCCTTTTCGACAAGGATGTCGAGCTGCCGCGCATGCACGCCGTGCGGCCCCACTCCTCGGGCATGCTCTATCTACGCGTCGAGCAGGAGCAGGTCGCCTATGGCGCGATGCTCAACGTGCTCCGTATCGAGGCCACGCTGAATGCCGTGCGCTTCGTCTCACGCTACTTTGACGACCTTGACAAGGTGAGCGAGGAGGACTGCTGCTCGCTGCAGCAAAGGATCACCTCCTCGATCGTTGCTCAGGCTGCTCCCATCGACCAGCCATACGAGTCTAAAGATGACGGCGACCCCGACGGCGAGTGGGCCGTGCGCCATGACATCTCCGAGAGCATCGAAAGCTTCCAGCTGCCATTCAGACTCGTCGCCTCCTTCCGCACCAACGTAGTCGACGGCAATGTGGCAATCGAGGTCACGCTCACCCCAGCAGATGTCTTCCCCAACACCGTCTACGTGCCGTACGTCGGCCTCACAAAGAGCAGCAAGCAGATGCGTCGGGAAGCGGCCTCCGCCTACGGGCTGCGCCTCGCTCTACTTCTTGCCGCGGCCGCGTTTCGTACCTCAAAGCGCATCCAGCATGTATGGGTAGCCGGCGTTCTCGACACTGCAACACGCCACAGCTGCTACTACTCGATAGACTTCGACCGTTGGCGCTTTTCGAAGATCGAACTCGAACATGTCGACGACCTCCAAAGCACACTGCACTCCTTTTGCCCCACAATGCGCATAGAGGACGGTTTTCTGCGCCCCGTTGCCCAGACGTTCTCTCTTTCTGAGGAACGCTTCTGCCCGCATCGTCGCTTTGAGAGCGTATCCCTGTCGACGCGGCGCCTCGCCAAACCCTTTGCCAAGGCACTCGGGACTAATCATGTCAGTGGCCTTGCCATCGACGAGGCCGACAAGCGAGAGGCCCTTGCGGACGACATCATCCGCAACCTCGCCAGCCCCTCTGACAAGGAGGCGACGACCCGTGACGTCCACGCCATCCTCACGATAGCCGGCGACGACCCCGATCCCAACGTTCGCAGCGCCGCCGAGCGCACGGCTGAGAAACTGGTCCGTGGCACCATCAGCGACGATCCCCTTGCGGTTGCGGAGGAGTTTGTCTCAGGCGACGTGCTGTCGCGCGCGACCGTACGCGCCCAAGAGGCGCTCGCGGCCCACGATGCAACCACGGCGATCCGCCTGCTCGACGAGGCGCTGGCCACAGCAGACTCCAAAGAGCACTACGCCGACAGCAGCCACATCGTATGGCGCTACTTCGCGACCTTCGTCGACCGAGCGCTCTACAACCGTCTGGACATGGACGACGGGCGTACGGTCATGCTCGTGCCGCGCAGCTACTTTAACGCGCACCTTCTGGACTCCATCGCCCTGATCTCCGCCAATCGGGTGGCCCAAGCGGCTGACCACGCGCGACTGCTCGTGCGCATCGCGCCGCTCGACACGCGCTCACGCCTGCAGCTCGTGCGCTGCCTTGAGAACATGGGCAAGGACGACGACGCCATAGCCGAACTCAAGCTTCTGCTTGAAGTCGCCCATGACCCGCAGAGCATCGGCACGGCCTACTACCGCATGGCCTTCTTCCAGTGGAAGTCAGGCAACTACCTTGCGGCGCAGGCATGCTACGCCCTCGCGATGCGCTTCTTGCCGGGCTCTGCCCCCACCGTGGCCATAGAGATGGCGACGCTGTCAATGCAGGGAAACGCGCAGGGTGCCGCCGAGCTGCAGCGCAACCTCAGTGCGCATGAGATCTCCGCAACCCTGCAGTCCTACGGCATACCCGAGGCGCCCACCGAGCGCATAGCGCGCGCGTTCTTCGAGTGCGCGCGGGCCTCCCTTGACGCCGAGATCTTCCCCGTGGCGCGCATGTTCATGTCGACGCTTGCCGCGTTCGCCCCAGACGACGTGACGGTCGGTGTGATGCGCTCCCTCGAAGACGGGCCTGGCACGCCCCTAATCCATTCGTAGGACGAAGCCGTGGGGCGACGTCCTGAGAAAAGGCCTGAGAAAAAGGGCACCTTCTTCTTCCTGCCGAAGAGTCCTCCTTCCCTATGCTCTCGTCGTGCGCTCCCCGCTTGGCCTCAGCTTGCTGAGGCAGCTGAGGGGGGAAGGAGTATGTCCGTCCACGCCCTCAATAACACGTCAGAGGTACTGCGCAGCTCAACCTCGTCCTGGTCGGGGTCATCGCTGGCCACTCCACAGGCCAGCATGCCAGCTCGCTTGGCCGAGCGAAGCCCTACTGCGAGATCCTCAAAGACGATGCACCGCGCGGGCCTGGCCCCCAGGCGCCAGGCCGCTTCCAGATAGATATCCGGAGAGTCCTTAGGACGCGCGACCTCACGGCCATAGACGCAGGCGTCAAAAAGGGCATCGACGTCAATGTGGTGGCAGGCCTTGAGCACGTCAGGATCGTTGATCGTCGCAAGCGCGCAGGGTATGCCGCGCGACCTCAGGGCCTCGAGATAGTCGCGCACGCCAGGGCGCAGCGTGACCTGCGACTCGTAGAGCGCCCTGCCCATGCGGTTCCACTCATTGCAGATGTCCTCGACGCTTTCGTCCAGGTGGTAGGTCTCGATCGTGTAGCGGGCTCCCGCCTCAAATCCAAGCATGGAAAGGACACGCTGGTATTCAGCCGTGACCTCGATGCCACGAGCGCCAAGGAAGGCGCGATCAACCTTGTTCCACACGTCGTTTGTGAAGGAGATGGTCCCATCGAAATCAAATATCGCGGCATCGAATGCGGGAGGCCATAGCAGCGAGAGAGCATGCAACGCCCTGCGGCGCGTATCGCCGCCCGAAGCGTCTCCTGGCAACCTGCCTCCTGACGCAGCCAAAGGGGCCTACAGCTCAAGCCGCATGAGCCGAGCAATCGAGACGATGTAGATCTTCAGGGCGCGGCGCAAAGACTCCTCGGAGATCGCCTCGTCGGGACCATGCTCGATGCCGACCCATGCTGGCACCACGTCCGCTGGGTCATGGGGCCCAAAAGCGGCCGCGCGACGGAAGCGACGGGCATAGGTGCCGCCGCCTATGGTAACGGTCTTGCCGGGGCGGCCTGAATACTCCTCGTAGGTCTTCAGCAGGCACGCTATCTCGGGGAGCGCAGGATCCACGTAAAAGGGCTTGTCGATGGTCGACAGCGCAAATGAGCAGCTGTAACGCTCGCCAAACGCTGCAAGCGCAGCCGCAAGGCTCTCGCCGGTCGTTGCCGTGGGAAAGCGGCTGTCAACGGTCTGCTCGAAGTGGTTGCCTTGCTTGTGCACGGTGCCGCCAATCAAGGTAAGCGGCCCGAACTTCTCATCTGCGCAGGCCACGCCCACCAAAGAACCGTCGCTAGCCTTGAGAAGCTGCTGCTCCATCTCGAGGAACGCCCGCTCCTGCGCCGAGCACAGCTCATTGTGCAAAAGGTACTCGACCAAAATGCCGATTGCGTTGACGGTACCTGCAGGAAGGGAGGCATGGCCGCCCTTGCCATGCGCCACAAGCCGTACGCGGCCTGATCCCAGGTCCTCGCGGTCCACATGCGGATCCGCGGGCAGCCCAGAGACAGCGGCCTCAACCGTCGCTGAAGCCTCTCCCGGCACCGCATTGCTGACGGTGCCTCCGTCAAGGGCCACGATGCGTCCGCTGTCGTCGATATTCTGTGAGCGAAACTCCCCAGTAAGGTGACCCTTCTCGCCACAGATCAGCGGGAAGTCCGCATCCGGGGAGAAGCAAAACGCCGGCTCGGGAAAATGGGCAAGGTACCAGTCGAGATCGCTCATGCCCGTCTCCTCGTTGTTGCCAACGATGCAGCGCAGCGTATAGGGCAGACGCGTGCCGCCACGCTTGACATGGCGCACGAAGAAGTGAGCCGCGTAGAGGGACAGTACAAACGGCCCCTTGTCGTCAAGCACGCCTCGACCGACGAGAAAGCCATCCCTGCGCGTCACGTCGAAAGGGTCGGAGTGCCAGCCAAGGCCCTCGGGCACGACGTCGGTATGTGCGATGGTCGCAACCTGCTTGCTGCTGTCTCCAGGCAGGTCAGCATAGCCGATGTATCCCTCGCAATCATGGGCCTCCAGGCCAAGCCGACCTGCGAGGGCCAAGGCAGCGGAGAGAGCCTCATGGGAGGCTGGCCCCCACGGCATGCCCGGCGCGGCCTTACCTCTATCTTCCACGGAGCGTATCTTCACGAGGCTGCGGATGTCCTCGACAACGTCTTCCCACACCTCGTCGACGTAGGCATCGACGTCTGCCTTAAGCAGGCTGTCTGCCTCATCGTCACGTCGCTGCTGAACCATATGCGTTCCTTCCATACAAGGAAGCCCGCACACAGCGGGCCTCTTGTTACCTAAAAAGTGCTGCTGCCATGAGACGCTGACCTAGATCTTACTCATCTCGGCGCTCACGTTGTAGTACCACTCCTGCCAGTTGGGAGGGCAGTACTTCTGCGCGGCTTGGATGGAGATCGTATATCCATAGCCAGCGGCAAGGCCTGCCACATGAGCATTGATGGCCTCGTCCCAGCTTGACCAGCCGGAGCCGCCCCAGCCCCAGGCGTTGTAAGAGGCGAAGCAGTATGAGCCCTTGCCGCTCTCCTCGCAAGCGATAGCCGGCGACCAGCGCGGGTCGACGCCATAGGTGAGCGCCGCCTGGGCAAACGTATGCCCATAGCCCGCCAGTGGCGATCCGACTAGATAGGCGTCGATTCGCGCGGCCCAAGCATCTACAGAGTCATTGCTACTCGTGTCAAAACTCACAGTCGCAGTACCTGCGCTTGCCGAGGTAGTCTCGACGGTTGCAGTATTACCACTCGCATTGGTATATGTCTGGCCAGCCTTGGCCTGCGCCTGCGCGAGGGCGGCCTCAGCGTCCTGCTTTTCTGCGGCCGCCTGCTCGGCAGCGCGCTGCTGCACCTCCGCTTGCGACGCCTTGGCCTTCTCGAGAGCTGCTTGCGCATCCTGCTCGGCTTCCTGGGACTCGCTTTGCTCCTTCTCAAGCTCTTCTTTCGTGTCCTGCAGATCGTCTTCCATAGCCACAAGACGCGCTACCTCGTCGTTATTCTTGTCCGTGATCACGTTGAGGTACTGCAGCGTAGTGATTAGGGAGTTGAAATCTTCAGATGAGAGTATCAGCTCCACTATGCCGCCACTGGACTGCCTCATCTTATAGAGCGTGCGAATGGAGCTTGCGGACTTCTCCCGCTGGGCCGGAAGCTGGGCCTCAATCTCATCGATGTGAGCTTGGTTTTCGGCAACCTGCGACTGAATGTCATTGAGCTTTTGCTCGGCGGCCTGGTAGGCCTCGCTCGTCTGTTGAACCTCCTGCGCCGCCGCCGCAAGATCATCGTCAGTATCTGCAAATGCGACGCATGGCGCCATGAGAGCAGATGCTGCAAGCAAGACAGCGCCGCAAACAGCAACAACGCAGGCACGTTTCAGAGAAGATCCACGATGGCCGGTTCCACTTCGCACGGGAGTATCCCTTCGTCTGCCAACAGATGCCACCGCGGCCAATGCATCCACGGCAAAATCGGTCTTTTCACTATAAGCTAAGCTTTCTTGCAAAGTTGTCTGCCTGTACAAACCTCATCAAGATGGCACATGCCTTGATATGGGCTCCCCCACAGGCCCCTTTTTGGGCCCTTGGGGAGCTTCGGACCCCCACGCAGCCACACTTCAGCTTAGGCCCTGCCATGCAATCCAAACCCTGCAGGCCAAGCTTCAAAATCCGAATCTGACATGACCTAGGGCCAGCACCTGGACCCAATATATTTGAGCCCAACATATAACCCAACATATAAAAAGGGGAGCCTCATTTGAGAGACTCCCCTTTCAGCTCTATTCGGAGTACCTATGGCTGCAGGATACTAGATCTTGCGAACGTTGGACGCCTGGAGCTTTCCATTTTGACCGGTCGTGATGTCGAACTCGACCGCTTGACCCTCGTCAAGAGTCTTGAACCCGTCCATCTGGATCTCGCTGTAATGGACAAACAGATCGTCGCCATCTTCACGAGAGATGAAGCCGTAACCCTTGTCAGGGTTAAACCACTTTACAGTACCTTGAGCCATGACGTGCCTTTCCTTCGTGTGCCACCCGGGCACAAACGCTGCGCTTGCGCGCGATACCGTGCCATGCGACCTTGTTCGCGTAGCACAAAAGATATAGTACCCCAAAATGAGCGCGTGGCACCACTTTTTCCATTCACGGAAAAAAATACACGTTGGGGGTAGACTATGCGCGACAACATCCGCCGCGCACATGCTACCTGTTCCCAAAAGTGGCCCAAAGCAACGGCGGCAAAGACCAAAGGAGAAGCTATGCCCTGCACGACCCTTCTTGTCGGTAAAAACGCAAGCTATGACGGGTCAACCATCATCGCACGAAACGAGGACTCCGCCAACGGCCAATGGTGTCCCAAGAAGTTCGTCGTCGTAGCCCCGCAAGATCAGCCGCGCCACTATCGCTCCGTAATAAGCCATGTGGAAGTTGACCTGCCTGATTGCCCCCAGCGCTATACGGCCATGCCCGAGGCGGTCAGCGGACACGGAATCTGGGCTGCGGCCGGCGTCAACGAGTCCAACGTCGCCATGACCGCGACGGAGACGATCACCTCAAACGAGCGCGTCTTGGGCGCCGACCCGTTGGTGAGGCTAAGCGCTGCGCCAGCCACAGGCGACGACGCTGGCCAAGGCGAGCAGTCAGGCGGCATTGGAGAAGAGGATATCGTCACGCTGGTGCTGCCATACATACACAACGCACGCGAGGGCGTGCTCAGGCTCGGCACGCTGCTTGAGCGCTTCGGCACCTACGAAATGAACGGGATCGCCTTCTCCGACGAAAACGAGATCTGGTGGCTTGAGACCGTGGGAGGGCATCATTGGATCGCTAGGCGGGTACCTGATGACGCCTATGTCACCATGCCCAACCAACTCGGCATTGACTCCTTCGACCTAAAAGACGCCCTCAATACCGGCGTCGAGTGCCTTGCCAGCAGCGACCTGTATGACTTCGTTGAGGATAACCATCTGGACGTGTCGGCGGCCGGCAAGTTCAACCCACGCGAGGCATTCGGCTCCCACACCGACGAGGACCACAAGTACAACACACCGCGCGCCTGGTCAATCCAACGCTGGCTTAACCCACGCAGCTGCCGCTGGGACGGCTCCGACGCAGACTTCACTCCCGAATCCGATGACATCCCCTGGGCGCGCGTGCCCGAGCGCAAGATCACCATCGAGGACGTAAAATACACCCTTTCGCTCCACTTCCAAGGCACGGCCTTTGACCCTTATGACCGTGCCACGGCCGGAGCTGACGGACACCAAAGCAGATATCGGCCCATCGGCATCAACCGCACCAGTCATCTCTCCGTGATGCAGCTGCGGCCCTACGCCTCCGAAGCGTGCCGCGCCATCGAGTGGGTAGCCTTTGGATCCAACGTGTTCAACGCCCTTGCGCCCTTCTTCACCAACGTCAACCGCACGCCAGACTATCTCGCCTGCACAACCGCACAGATCAGCACCGACAGCTTCTATTGGCAAAGCCGCCTCATCGCGGCGCTTGCAGACGCCCACTATCACGACTGCATAGGCCTCATCGAGCCCTACCAGCAGCGCGTCCCCGCCAAAGGCCACAAGATCATCGCCGATACAAATATGCGCGTGGAAGGCGAGGAGCTTGATGCCGAAGAGGCGACGCCCCTGCTTGAGCTTGCCAACGATCAAGTGGCCAGCATGCTGAAGCAAGAGACTGACAAGTTGCTTGCCGCTGTGCTCGACGAGT
>Ga0214929_100290_pt1 | contig 13343 bp, 9 predicted proteins | sample Stichaenrichm17X_FD_168613 | JGI IMG/M metagenome (GOLD analysis project Ga0214929, IMG submission 168613) | Xylose enriched microbial communities from anaerobic bioreactor in Madison, Wisconsin, United States - 17X | ecosystem: Engineered > Bioreactor > Anaerobic > Unclassified | place: USA... | reverse complement strand
TTCATGCTCGCGGCCAACGGTTATGTAAGGCAGCCCGATGCGCGGCACCACGCCGCCCTTAAGCGAATTCATAATGACCGCCGCCACGCGCTTGGGTACTCTCCTTTTTTCGCTCATATGCTCACCATGTCCTTGAGATCCTGTTCGTAGTCTGCAATTATGCGTGGTCGATCCTGCTGCACGTCGATGACCACGTCACCAAACGTGTCATAGAGCTTCTCATTGATGCTCTCAATGAGAAGGGAGGCCATGATATGGTGCTTTCGCTCAAGCTCCTTTAGGGAACCGTCTTCGAGCAAGGTACAGAGAACGTCACGCTCTTCTGACGTAAGAAGAGGAGGCACTTGCCCTGCGCTCTCACTCTTCTGAACTTCCAAGACAGAAGGCGCATCTACTGTCGCCTTTGCTAAGGCAGGAGGCGCAGAGAGGCCGCCCTCACCTTCCTCCTCATCACTTTCTTGCGCAACAATGAGGCGCTTGCAGGTCAAGGTAGCATTGGCGCGAATTTCTCTGAGCTTCGAGCGATCTATGCGTACGACGCGGCCCTTCGCTTCCCTCCGCTCATCAAGAAGGAGCTCCGTGTGATGCACAATCAAGGCATTGACATACTTTGTGCTGACTGGCGCCTTCAAAGGCCGCTTGAAATCGTAGATGGTGCGCATCGTGGCATCTATCGTCTTCATGAGCGCACCCAGCTTGCGATTAGGATGAAGGTTGCCTACATAGCGCTTCCGTGACCAGCGGCTGCAGCGGCAGTAGAAGTGATCCAGGGGGTCAACCTCAAAGTCCGCATGATCAGGGTGCAAAGGGTCCGCAAAGACGGCGTTACCAAACATCTGGTAGTCCTGCTCGACACTCACGCCAAAATAACTTTGCAGCAAGCTGTGCTTAAGATGGCGATCATGGTGGTCGGCAATGGCTCTGTATGTCTCAACTGCAACCTGCTTGAAGTCGCTTGGATACGCCTTATAAAAGGATGACTCCTCAATACGATACGAGGAAAGGCACATCAGAGCATCAAAGAGCTTTTCGAAAGGACACGTCTTACATTGAGATAAAGCAAGAAGCGCCGCATCCTGTTCACGATGGGCAAGAACTTGGAGAAGATGCGGGTCGAGGCCATAATATACGACGAGATCGTCAGACCAGCGGTCAAGGTTGGCCGCCATGCGGTCCGATCCTGGCCCATAGGCGCGACGCAGTCTCCGCAGCTCCTGCCAAGCGGAAGTCGCGTCTGGCACGCCAACAAGGTGGATGAGCTCATAGGCATATAGGTAGACAAACGAAACGCTGACACGAGGCTCCTTTTCGTGACGCCACTTACACCTCCAGTCGAAGTAGCCTCGGAGCTGATCGTTGCTCATGGCCTCATACGTCGGAAAATAGCGTGAGAAGTTTCCGCTGAAATCATAGCTTTCCTCGAAGTCAGCAAGAAAGCGCGCCTGCCGAAGAAACGTCCATGCCTCGCCATGGCGCAGGGCCTCAGAGTCACGCGCAAGGTCACGGGCGTGCGCAATGGGCCCTGGCGTATAGGATCGAAGATGGCTCCCTGTGAAGATGATGGGCTGATCTGCATAGCTCTTTGCACTGAATGCAGCAGTGCCATGCAAACGCTCATCAAGGGCCGAGCGCAAGGTCTCCACGTCAAGGCGGGTGTCAGACGTCACTTCCGGCCTAAGCGCAGACCTATGGCCCACTCCTCTTCCGAAAACCCTCTCTTGCATCAAAACCTCTCCGCTATAGGTACAATCTGCCACGTGTGTATCAAGTATAATGCTTATACCGAACCTTTGTACGGTTTCTGCCCAACAGAGGCCATGACAAAAGCTGCGCTTCCATCAGAGAAGCGGACGACGCATACCTATAAGTAGTGCGCCTGCAAACAATTGGACGGCACTATGACTTCGCAAACTAACCTCTTTACGTTATAAACTACGATAGGAGTTACTCTGCATTTATGGCAAATGCGACACCAAATGATCAGTAAACGCTGTACCATTCAGACACAGATTGTAGAGGAACAGCGGAGCCGTCCGCAAACAAGGATATCGGGGGACACCATGCCTGAGGCAATACGCAAGATCAATGTTATCGGCCATCTCCATCCTGACACTGATAGCATTTGTTCGGCTATTTCCTACGCCTACCTCAAAAACCAGATAGATGAGCCGATTTACGAGGCCCGCCGAGCTGGCATGATCAATCGTGAGACCGCCTTCGTGCTCAATCACTTCGGCTTCAAGGAACCGGAGCTCATTACGACCGTAACGCCGCAGATCAAAGACATACAGATACAGCACTCGCCGGCCATAGACGGGGAGATGAGCCTATTCGCCGCCTGGAATCTGATGCAGAAGACGAAGATCGACACCTTATGCATCACCGACGATGCGAAGAACCTTCAAGGCATCATCGCAGTGAAGGACATCGCCAACGCCAACATGGACATCTTCGACAATGACTCGCTGGCAGCTGCCCACACGAAGTACGCCAACGTTGTCAGCACGCTGAATGGCAAGCTCATTCTCGGCGATGCGGATGCCCGCATAGAAAAGGGAAGCGTCTCGGTAGGCACAACACCTGAGCTCATGGAGGAGTCGGTTCACGAAGGTGATATCGTCCTTGTCACAAACCGCTTTGAGACCCAGATGTTTGCCGTGGAAATCCATGTCAGCTGCATAGTGGTCTGCGCGGGGGCGCACATATCTGAAGTGGTGAAGAAGGCTGCAGCTGAGCGTGGCATCACGGTCATTTCAACGCCTTATGAGACCTATGCCGCAGCACGTCTGATCTCCATGTCCTTGCCAGTGCGCTCTCGCATGCTTACCGATGGGATACTGCGCTTTTCAGTTGACACCTCCGTCGATGAGGCACGAAAGGTCATCACTCAGTCACGCCATCGCTTCTTCCCCGTGCTCGACGAAAACGGGCACTACGTCGGCGTGGTCTCTGTTCCCAATCTCTTGGATATCAAGCGCAAGCACGTCATTCTTGTTGATCACAACGAGCGCGCACAGGCGGTCAACGGTCTTGAAGAGGCTGTCATCACCGAGATTATCGATCACCACCGCATCGGCACGATCGAGACGTCCCAGCCCGCCTATTTCCGCAACGAGCCTGTAGGCTGCACATGCACGATTCTCTACAGCATCTACCAAGAGCACGGCGTCGAGATACCGAAAAATATCGCAGGGCTCATGATGTCGGCCATCTTGTCCGACACGCTCATGTTCCGCTCTCCCACCTGCACGGAAAAAGACAGGCATGCGGGGAGGGCCTTGGCCAAGATTTGCGGTGAGGACATTGAGTCTTATGCTGACGCTATGTTCGACGCAGGAGCGGATGTCTCTGGACGCACGGCAGAAGAAATTTTTAACTCCGACTTCAAGGTCTTCAGCCGAGGCCAAGCGAAATTCGGCGTCGGACAAGGCGTCTTCATGACAGACAACAGCCGCAAAGCTGCCGAGGCCCTTGTCGGGCCTTATCTAAAGGAGGCGTGTGCAGATCAGGAGCTTCCCATCATCTTCTATATGTTCACTGACGCAAAGAGTCAAGCGACTGAGCTGCTTTATCACGGCCGGGGTGCCGAAGACATCATAAGGCGTGCCTTTGGGGTAGAGCCGAAAAACGGCGTAGCGCTCCTTCCGGGCATCGTCAGCCGCAAAAAGCAGATGATTCCCCCCATCATGGCTGCCTATCAAAACCTTGAGGAATCCGAATAGACGTCACGAAGCATGCATGCGCTACATTTGCGACTTCCAAAACACTTTGTCCTAGAAGAGCGCTTGGAGCATTATGCGAGAGCTATAGAGCCCACCCCTCGCAGCTGGCGTGGCTGCTGGGCGGGGGCATGCTACCCATTGGGCTCCGGGCCAAGAAGCGCTCCCGGCCGGTTCAAACGCGTGCATGTTGACCTCGGCTGCGGGAAGGGCTCCTTTCTCGTCGAGGCGGCCCAACATACTCCGGACGTCCTTTTTATCGGCATTGACAACGAGCCCATTTGCATTGCCTATGCGGCCCAGGCAATTTGCGAAGCCCCTATAAGCAATGCTGTCGTCGTCCCTGGCTCAGCAAACCATATAAAAGCATATTTCGACCATGAGGTCAGCAGCATCTATCTTAACTTTCCGACGCCTCTGCCAAAGGCGCGCGACGCCGCAGACAGACTCACATACTACAATCGCCTCCTCGATTATCACGAGGCGCTGCGCGAGCAGGGCAGGATTGTTTTCAAAACAGACAGCTTACCTCTGTGGCACTGGTCCTTAGACCAGTTCAGGCAGCCTAATTGTCCTTTCGATATCCTCTGGGCCAGCAAAGACACTCGACATGAGCATCCGGGCGATCCTGAAACCGGCTACGAGCGCAAGCTCACAGCAAAGGGGGCATGCGTCTACGGCATTTGCGCCCAGGCCAAGCCATATTCAGCACTCTCTCACATGCCTCAACCGTACGCGCACCCAAAATATGAGCTCAACTGTCATCGAAGCCTCGTCGACTATCTACCTGACGACCTGAGCTCCCTGGGCTACATACCCCACGGCATGGAGGCAACTGTCACCAACCTCGCAAACTATCGTGCCAAAAACCGAGAGAGCCCCCATGCATAGCGCCTGCGCCCATGCCATCAGCACAGGCGCTTGTGACCGCTCGCCTATCTTATAAGATTATGCCTAAGGGTCGCCTCTCTTGCCTTTCTACAATAAGCTTAGCCGTACATAGCGGCTAGCTCACGAAGAGGAGCGCATCATGTGCAAGACGATCATGCTCGTCCGGCATGGAAAAGCCAAAAAAATTCAAGAGGGCCAAGCTGACACCGACCGACCTCTGACACAGGCAGGCAGGTATTCACTGCAGGCCACAGTTCCAAAGGCCTTCAAAAGCCTCAGAAAAAAGATGTCCGCGGAAGGCGCAAGCGTGGCAATTTGGACAAGCCCAGCCATGCGCAGCTGCCAGACCGCAGACATCATTCGCCTCTCGCTTGGCTTGGATGGTTTTGAGCGCCGTGACTCGCTTGCCGCCTCAGATCTTACAACCCCACTTGAAGAGGCTCTGACGGATCACCATGATATCATCATCCTCATAGGACATGCTCCTGCCATTAACAAGGCTGCTGCTATGCTCTGTGGGGTTCCGCTGCCGTTTGAGGCGGGAGCCATAGCTTCGTTCTCGATATCTCAACAGCCTCCGACTTGTCAAATGCCGCCCAAACCCAAGACGCTCCGCTGGTTCATCCAAGGACCTGACGTCTCTTGCTGGGAGGTTGTCTGCTCAGCCGAGGATCTCATAAAAGCCCAGGCAAATCTCGTACAGGCGTGCTTTCGAGGATTCTTTGAGACTCCCACGAGCAGCAGGGCACTCCACGAGCTGCGTGTCTCTATGAGAAAGCTCCGGTCATACATGGCCTTTCTTTCACCATATCTTAAGAAGAAGCCGGCGCATGCCGTTCAACGGTCGCTTCATGACCTTTTCTTGTTGACAACTCAGCTTCGTGAGCTTGACGTATTTGCTGAATGCGTCCATACGCTCACCCCGGAGGCCCGTGAGCTGCCAGCTGTCTGTAGTGACAGGCGTGATGCGGAGTGCGAGCATGTCATTGCAGCATTCACTGCATATGCTGCACGCCATAATGAGAAGAAGCTTTATAGAGCTCTACATCATCTCCCATGGAAGGGCTCCGTTTTAAAGGAGGGCATTAGTCAAGAAGCACTGAAGCTACGCTATCAGGGTATGTACGCGAGCTATAAGAACAAGCTTGCTTCGCTTGACTATGAGATCTTCGCTGAGGTGCATCACACAAGAAAGCGCGCGAAGTCGCTGCGCTATCTCTCAGGCGTCCTGCCGAGCGGTACGAGCGAAAACACAAAGAACATAGAGCAGCTAACTTGCGCCACGCAGGATCTGCTTGGCGATCTTTGCGATGCCCGATCTAACCTTGGCATGGCCGATAAGCTCTTCCAGGAAGACCTCTCGGCTCAGGCTAAAGAAGAATTAGGCCATCTGCACGAAGTACTGGAGGCTAATTCCCACAAGCTCCTTAACCAATTGAAGACACAGGACGAGCAATAGCGGCTCTTTTTACAATGGAGCTAAGAGTAGGCTTTCGTTTATACTTTTTTACGAAAGAATACAAGGCTCGAATGGAAGTATTATGGGAAAACGGGATGCGGCAATACTGGATATTCTTAACGTTGAGAGGAAAGTCGAAGTCAGAAGCCTTGCCGCCCGCCTTGGAGTCTCGACGGTAACAATGCGCAAGGACTTGGACGCCCTAGCCGCCCAAGGAATCGTCGAGAGAGAGCATGGCTTTGCCTTGCTTGGCAACCCTGACAACGTCAAGGGCCGCCTTGCACGGCATTACGAGAAAAAGCTCGCAATCGCGAGAAGCGCCGCCCAGCTCGTCCATGACGGAGACACCGTACTCATCGAGAACGGCAGCTGCTGTGCCTTGCTTGCGCTCACCCTCGCAGAGACTCGGCGCAACATCACCATGGTCACCAACAGCACGTTCATAGCAAACTACCTACCTAAGTCATCAAAGGCGAACATCGTTTTGCTCGGAGGCATCTATCAGGCATCCTCGCAAGTCACCGTAGGAGCGATGGTCAAAGCGTGCGTGAAGGACTTCTTTGTGCCTCTGATGTTCATCGGCGCCGACGGCTGGATCAGTGGCAAGAGCTTCACCAACGCCGACCACCTGCGGGCTGAAGCTGTACGCGATATGGCACGACAAGCAGAGCAAGTGGTCGTCCTCACAGAAAGCGAAAAATTCTTTGTGCGAGGCGTCGTTCCCCTGCACGTGGAGGACAAGATCTCCGTTGTCGTAACTGACGACGGAATACCTCAGAAGGCTCACTCTCAGCTCAAGGGCAGCGGCGCAAAGATTGTCTTCGCACAAGGCGAGGCTAGCTGAGGCAAAGGCTCGCCAATCGCCGCATCCGCGCTAAAAGTATGCGTCTAACTTGTGCTCGATGAATATGCGCTGAAAGTCGGACAGATCCTCTGCATGCAAGGAGCGCATTCCCGCAAGCTCGTAGTCATAACCGAGCTCCTCGTATTTTGCCTCTCCATATTGATGGAAGGGAAGGATCTGGACGCGCGTTGCACCTACGTCTTTCAAATAGCCGCAAAATGCTTCGGCATCCTCACGCGAGTCATTAAAACCCGGAATGACGGGCAGCCGCAGCGTGACATCCTTGCCCGAGGAAATGGCCCAGGAGGTATTAGCTTTGATAAGCTCATTGCTCACGCCAGTCGCTGCGCGATGGTAGCTGGAATTGGCCTGCTTCATGTCAATGAACATATGGTCAAGGCAGGAGGCAACGCGTCTGAAGACTTGGGGGTCAGCATAGGCGGTCGTCTCGATGCAGCTGTCGATACCCTGAGCAGAAGCGGCACCAAGCAAAGCGCAGCAGAACTCTGGCCATAGGAGGGGCTCCCCGCCTGAAAGCGTAAGCCCGCCTCCTGACTCCTCGTAAAACACCTTGTCCTGCGCCACGAACTGCAGCACGTCATCGACGCTGCGCCAGACGCCCCTGCAGCTGAGGGCCTCTTTCGGGCATTCTATGACACAGCGCCCACAGGCGTTGCAGCGGCCTTCGTCGATGCGGATTCGCTCTTTTCCAGAAGTCTCAATGAAGGAAATTGCCGAGCGCGGGCACAGTTCTTCGCAGTGGTGGCAGTGAATGCAACTGCGGGGGTCCCATTGTATCTGAGGCTTCCTGAGCTGGCTCTCCGGATTGGAGCACCAACGGCAACGCAGGGGGCAGCCCTTAAAAAAGACGACCGTACGAATGCCCGGGCCATCATTGAGCGAGAATTTCTGCATGTTAAAAATCAGGGCCTTCAGCTTGCTAGGAGAGCTTCCATCCTCCCTCCCCTGCAGCCTCTCGGGATCGTCCGGGTTGAATGCGCTTTGCGCTGCCACCTCACCGCTGCAGGTTTTTGTGGCATTGCGCCCTAAGCTGAAAAGGCTGCCGTAGGAAGGCAGGCCTTCAGCCGCTAGACGTCTCGCATTGCTGGTCGGCATCTTGTATGCGCTTTCCACGCTCGGCATATATTTCCTTTCAAAATATAATTGACTTTCGTTCGTAACTATTATATCCTTTTTTCATCATAGGTTACAGGATTCTTAGCTGCGTTTTTTCGCAGAAGGAAAGGACCTTGAAATGGCAAACGGCCAAGCCAATGAGCATTTTGGAAGCCCTACTGCACGGATGGAGGCGTTTCGCAACAAGCTTCTCAACGCAAAGCCTTACGTCGACGTCGAGCGAGCGGTCATTGCCACACGCGTGTACCATGACTACGCTGATCAGCCACTCACGCTCAAGCGCGCGATCATGCTGCGCGAGGTGCTGGCCCATATGTCCATCTTCATCGAGCCAGAGACGCTCATCGTCGGAAATCAAGCCACGGCCAATCGCAATGCTCCGATCTACCCCGAATATGCCATGGGATGGGTCATTGATGAGCTTGACGAGTTTGACAAGCGCCCCGGCGACCGCTTCTACATCACAGAGGAAAACAAGCAGAAGCTTCGCGACATTGCCCCCTTCTGGGAGCACAGTACGCTGTTTGACCGGGGCTACGCTGCCTTCCCGCCACATGCCAGGCTCTATTACGACCTTGGCATCATAAAAAGCGAGGGCAATATCACCTCTGGCGACGGCCACTGCGCCGTCAATTACGGACCTATGCTCAAGCGCGGCTTGGTGGACTACAAGCGGCGCGCGGAGCAGAAGCTTGCCGGCCTTGATCTCACTGACTACCGTAACATTCACAAATCGTACTTTTACCGGGCGATCGTAATCGTCGCAGACGCTGTTCACGACTTTGCTATGCGCTTTTCTGACCTCGCCCTAAGCCAAGCTAAAATTTGCGCTGAGACCAGCCGTCGCAGAGAGCTCGAGCAGATCGCTGAGACCTGCAGGCAAGTGCCTTACAAGCCTGCGCGAAACTTCCGCGAGGCAGTGCAGTCTCTGTGGTTTGTTCACCTCATCTTGCAGATAGAGTCCAACGGCCACTCACTGAGCTACGGCCGCATGGACCAATACCTCGACCCATACTATGAGGCAGACCTCTCCTCCGGTCGCATCACCGAGGCACAGGCTGATGAGCTGCTGTGCAACCTGTGGCTCAAGACCTACACGATCAACAAGATACGCAGCTGGACGCATACTCAGTTCTCAGCGGGAAGTCCCCTTTACCAAAACGTCACCATTGGCGGGCAGCGCCTCGATGCGGATGGGTCACCCCACGACGCGACGAACCCAATGAGCTGGCTCATACTGAAATCTGTGGCGCAATGCCACCTCACCCAGCCCAACCTGACCGTTCGCTACCACAAAAGCCTCCCCGACGACTTCATGTCCGAAGCAATCCAAGTCGTGCGCTGCGGCTTCGGGATGCCCGCCTTCAATGACGACGAAGCCATCATTCCGAGCTTCATCGCAAAGGGCGTCTCCCGCGAAGACGCCTACAACTACTCTGCCATCGGCTGTGTCGAAACGGCTGTGCCAGGCAAATGGGGCTATCGCTGCACGGGCATGAGCTTCCTCAACTTCCCGAAGGCGCTGCTCATCGGTATGAATGGCGGCACCGACCCCGCAAGCGGCACGAAGCTGTTCGACGCCGGTGGACACTTCCGCAACTTCAGCTGCTGGGATGACGTATTGAAGTGCTGGGACAAGACGATACGGCAGATGACTCGCGAGATGGTCACCATCGACGCGACATGCGACATGGTGCTCGAGCAAGAGACTGCCGATGTGCTCTGCTCTGCGCTCACCGACGACTGCATCGAGCGCGGCCTCACCATAAAGGAGGGCGGCGCCCATTATGACTTCATTTCGGATTTGCAGGTAGGCATAGCAAATCTCGCAGACAGCCTCGCGGCTATGAAAAAGGTCGTGTTCGAGGACAAGTCAGTCACGCCGGCCGAGCTCTGGGACGCCCTGCAAGCCAATTGGGCCGGCGAGAAGAACCAACGCATCCGAAAGCTGATGCTGGCCGCACCCAAGTACGGCAATGACGACGACTACGTGGACCAACTCATACGGGACGCCTATGACGTCTACATCGACGAGATGAAGAAATACCACAACACGCGTTGGGGCCGTGGACCCATCGGCGGCACTTACTATGCGGGTACCAGCTCCATCTCCGCCAATGTTCCCCAAGGTGCCGGAACCCTCGCAACGCCTGACGGCCGCTATGCAGGCGACGCGCTGGCCGAGGGTTGCTCGCCTGAGCACGCCATGGACAAATACGGACCGACTGCCGTCTTCAAGAGCGTCTCGAAGCTGCCCACATCAGAGATCACCGGCGGTGTGCTCCTGAACCAGAAAATGACTCCGCAGATATTGGAGAAGCCCGAGAACCAACAAAAGCTCGACCTGCTCATACGCGCCTTCTTTGACCGCCTCCACGGCTATCATGTCCAGTTCAACGTCGTCTCTCGCAAGACTCTCCTCGACGCGCAAAAGCATCCCGAGAAGCATCGTGACCTCATCGTCAGGGTCGCCGGTTATTCGGCTTTCTTCAATGTGCTCAGCAAGCAGACCCAAGACGACATTATCGCCAGGACAGAGCAAACCCTTTAGTTGCTAGGCCTAAAGGCCAACTGCTAGGCTTAAGCTAGATTTCCCTCAGCAGCATGAGAAAGGTCATGAGAAGGATGGAACTTATTCTCGATACAGCAGATGCAGAGACCGTCGCGAAGCTCAGTGACAGCCTCACCATCTCAGGCGTCACCACCAACCCGACGATCATCACGCGCTCTGGCAAGACGCCGGAGGAGGTGGAGCAGCAGATGATGAGTGTGCTGCACCCAGGCCAGAAGTTCTTCATGCAGGTCATCGCCACGGACGCGAAGGGCATGGTCACAGACGCGCATGCGATAAAGGGCCTGCAAGTCGCCAACGGGCCTGAGATGTGCGTGAAGGTTCCCGTTACGCTCGAGGGCTACAAGGCGATGAAGGCCCTCGTGGCAGAGGGCATCACCGTGCTCGCAACCGCAATCTACTCTGCGGACCAAGGCTTCATGGCCGCGCTGAACGGCGTCCAATACCTTGCGCCCTATGTCAACCGCATGGACAACTACGGAGACGGCGTGCGCGAGGTCGGCGACCTCCTGCGCATGCTTGCGCAGGCCGGGCTGCCCACCAAGGTCTGCGCGGCAAGCTTCAAGAACGTCCGGCAGGTCCACGAGCTCATCAAGGACGGCGTGCATGCCGTCACGGTGGCACCGTCTGTCGTCGAGGCGATGATAGGACACGCCGGCACGGCTGTGGCGGTCAAGGAGTTCAGCGACGCGTGGCACGAGGCGTTCGGCCGCGATACATTCGCTGCGAACTAGGCTTGCGGACGAGGCCTTCCTCATACGACAAAAACAGGGACTCTTGCTGCAGCTACGCCCTTTGTATGGCCTGAAGCATGCGAAGGGCTTGGACTGTTGCCGCAACGTCGTGGACTCGCACTACGGTTGCCCCATGCTCGACGGCATACAGAGCGCTTGCAACGGAGCCGGCCACGCGCTCGCGGGCACAGCGGACGCCTGTGGCCTGTCCCACAAAGCCTTTGCGTGACGTTGCCACCATCAAAGGCCAACCGAGGGAGGCGAGCTTGTCTGTCGCCTTGAGGAGAGCGAGGCTGTGCTCAGCCTTTTTGCCGAAGCCCGGACCAGGGTCGATGCAGATGCGGCTGTGAGAGATGCCCTCGTGCTCGAGAAGGAGCGCTTGCCTTCTCAGATAGCTCGGCACTTCGGCAACAACGTTATCATAGCTTGCTGCCTGCTGCATTGACCTTGGGTCTCCTTTCATGTGCATCACAACAAGCCCGGCATCGCAGCTGCAGGCGACATCAACCATGGCTGGGTCACGAAAGCCTGAGACATCGTTTATTGCTGATGCCCCAGCCTCAATACAGGCGGCAGCAACCTGGGCGTGACGCGTATCAATCGAGACACAGACCCCCTTGCGTGCGAGCTCTCTTACGACAGGAAGCGTGCGCCGCAGCTCTTCTCTGCCAGCAACTTCCACGGCACCGGGGCGTGTGGACTCTCCCCCCACGTCAATGATGTCGGCTCCCTCTGCAAGCAGCTTGGACGCGAAGGCAATCGCTTCCTTTGGCTCATTGTGCTCCCCACCGTCCGAAAACGAATCAGGTGTGACGTTCAGCACGCCCATGACAACAGGCCGCTCCAAACTGACGTCGAAGCGCCCGCACTGCCATGTTGTCCTCAAGCTTGCTGCGGCTGTACCGAGTTCTTCCCACCCGTTTTTTTCTCCAGCCAACGGCAGGCGCGTAGATCCTGAAGCGTCCATATGCCAGCCAGCCTCTCTCGGGCCCGGCCCCGACACTTGTGTCTTGATTTCAGGCGCCTGTCATGCTGCCCGGTACCAGACCATGACGCAGCGCATGACCATCTTAGCAAACAACCCCCGTCTGAGGCTCCGTCTTCGCTACGATGGATAGGGCGCCACTTGAAGCGAAAGAGGACACATGACCAAAGAGCAACTACCGATTTACGAAGACGACCTCGACCCCGACGAAGCCCTTGATGTATTTTTGGACTGGACTTCACGCCAGGGGCTTTCGCTGTGGCCGCACCAACAGGAGGCCCTCCTCGATCTGGCAGCAGGCGACCACGTGATTCTTGGGACACCAACAGGTTCAGGCAAGACGCTTGTCGCGCTTGGCCTGCTCTATTTCTGCCTCTCATCTGGCAAGGTGGCTTACTACACCGCCCCGATCAAGGCGCTCGTCAACGAAAAGTTCTTCTCCCTGGTCGAGCTGCTGAGCAAAGACAACGTTGGCATGCTTACAGGAGACACGCACATCAACGCAAATGCGCCCATTGTCTGCTGCACCGAAGAGATCATCGCCAACATCGCCTTGAGCGAGGGAGAGAAATCCGACGTAGCGGCAGTCGTGATGGATGAGTTCCACTACTTTGCAGATCCGGAGCGTGGCTGGGCCTGGCAGGTCCCTCTGCTCACGCTGCCTCAGACGCAATTTCTTCTCATGAGCGCGACGTTGGGAGACGTGAGCCACATTGCCTCCTCGCTCAAAAAGCAAACTGGCCGCGAGGTCGATTGCGTGCTTGACGCACAGCGTCCTGTGCCCCTGTCATATCGCTATGTGGACACGCCCCTCGAGGCCACCGTAGAGTTGGCCATCAAGCAAGGAGAGGCCCCCCTTTACCTCGTCCACAGCTCGCAGGAGTCAGCGTTGCATACCGCACAAGCTCTCGCAAGCTATGGCGTCACAAGCAAAGAACAGCGCACAGCCATAAAAGACGCTTGCAAAGGGACGCGCTTCACCACGGCCTTCGGCAAGATTCT
>Ga0214929_100280_pt1 | contig 14285 bp, 7 predicted proteins | sample Stichaenrichm17X_FD_168613 | JGI IMG/M metagenome (GOLD analysis project Ga0214929, IMG submission 168613) | Xylose enriched microbial communities from anaerobic bioreactor in Madison, Wisconsin, United States - 17X | ecosystem: Engineered > Bioreactor > Anaerobic > Unclassified | place: USA... | reverse complement strand
TTACAAATGGAGAAATGCAGCAGATTCTAGAGCAGGTCTCAAAGCTGCGTACTCCCATGCGTATTAACGGCCTTATTAATGGCAAAGTCGTTACTATCAAACGAGACAACACCTTAGATGCTCTTCACTTTGGCAAAGAAGTGAGCCTATATATCTATGACCGTCGAGATATAGCTGGAGGTAGAAGCAGCTATCAGATTGCGGAGCAGCCAAAGTTCGCGACTCGATCTCCCATGCTTAATCAACGTCGCGGTGACGTAATGCTACTTATCAATGGCATGCCTCTAATTCATATAGAGCTCAAGCGAAGTGGAATACCTGTAAGTCAGGCGTGCAACCAAATTGAGAAGTACTCTCAAGAAGGCGTGTTTACAGGCATCTATTCGCTTGTCCAAGTCTTTGTGGCAATGGAGCCTGCTGAGACGGTCTACTTTGCTAATCCGGGGACTTCAGGCAACTTTTCCCTTTATCGCTTTCATTGGGCTGACTTCAACAACGAGCCGGTAAATGATTGGAAAGAGGTAGTCGAGCGGCTGCTTTCGATTCCGATGGCACACCAGCTTATAGGGTTCTATACCGTTGCAGATGCGAATGACGGAACTCTCAAGGTTATGCGCAGCTATCAGTACTATGCAGCCTCTGCCATTTCTGATCGTGTGCGCCAATCCAGTTGGCAAGCATCTGACTCGCGAGGTGGATACGTATGGCATACGACTGGCTCTGGCAAAACTATGACAAGCTTCAAATCAGCGCAGCTCATCGCTAGCTCTGGAGATGCTGACAAAGTCATATTCCTTGTTGATCGTATTGAGCTTGGTGATCAGTCACTGAAAGAATATCGCGGGTTTGCAGATGACTCGGAGAGCGTGCAGGCAACTGAGGATACGCGCGTTCTTATCAACGAGTTAAAGAGCGGCGATCCTGCCGATGCCCTTATCGTCACTTCTATACAAAAGATGAGCAATATCAGCGAAGATGGGGGAGTATCAAAGGATGAGATTGAGGCACTCCGCGAAAAGAGGATGGTTTTTATTGTCGACGAATGTCATCGCTCGACTTTCGGCGAGATGATGCAAACTATTCGGCAGACATTTCCTACGGCGATGCTCTTTGGCTTCACCGGAACGCCAATCCAGCTGGAAAACCAGAAGAAGAGCAGTACCACCGCTGACATCTTTGGAAATGAGTTACATCGCTACAGCATTGCTGACGGTATCAGGGATAAAAACATACTTGGGTTCGATCCGTACATGATTCTTACTTACAAAGATGCGGATATACGTAAACATGTTGCATTTGAGCAGGCAAAAATTTCAAACCTGGCAGAAGTTAAAGAGGATCCAAGAAAGAAGAAGGTCTATTTACACTTCATGAATGACGTTCCGATGGCTGGCAGAAAAAGCCAAGATGGTTCGTACATGAAGGGAATTGAGGACTATCTGCCAGAGCGACAATATTGCGGCGAAGATGGTGCAGGCAATCCGGCACATTTCAGCATGGTTGTAGAAGACATCATCAACCAATGGGATACGCGTAGCCAGCTGGGGAAGTTTCATGCCATTCTTGCGACGTCGAGTATCCCCGAGGCGATTACGTACTACCGCATGTTTAAGGAGTGCGCCCCGCAGATAAAGACGACGGCTCTATTTGATCCGAACATAGGGAATGGGAATGTTGACAACCCATCAGGAACGGCCTTTAAAGAAGACGGACTTGTTGAGATTCTTAAAGATTATGATGCGCGATATGGCAAGATGTTTACTATCCCTACACATGCGAACTTCAAAAAAGATGTTGCAGCTCGCCTTGCTCATAAAAAGCCTTATCTCGGCATCGAAAGAGATCCAAAACAGCAAATTGACCTGTTAATTGTTGTAAATCAAATGCTCACAGGCTTTGATTCTAAATGGATAAACACGCTCTACCTTGACAAGATGCTTTGGTATGAGGGGATAATTCAAGCATTCTCGCGCACAAATAGGCTATATGGCCCGGATAAACCCTTCGGAACCATCTGCTACTATCGTAGGCCTCACACCATGGAACGCAACGTCAGAGAGGCAGTCCGACTTTATTCCGGTGATAGGCCGCTTGCCCTGTTTGTTGACAGGCTTCCTGAGAATATAAGCCATATGAATGACGCCTTCTCTCAGATACAGAGCGTCTTCAGGCTTTTTGGAGTTGCCGACTTCCTACGACTGCCGGAGTCGATTGAGGCCTGCGCCCAATTTGCAAAGCTCTTCAAGCAGCTAAATAACTATCTTGAAGCTGCCAAGGTCCAAGGCTTCACGTGGGATAGAAGTGAATACCAGACGGCTGACGGAAAAACGGAGAAGCTCACATTCAATGAGCAGACTTACCTTGTCCTCGCGCAGAGGTATAAAGAGCTCGCCCGTGAAGATAGCGGCGGGAATGCAGATATTCCATTTGACATGGAAGGCTATCTCACCGAAATAGACACGGGGAAAATTGATTCTGACTACATGAACTCGAATTTTGATAAATGGCTAAAAAAACTTGACGGAGGAGCCTCAACAGAAGAACTCGAAGCCATTATGGGTGAGTTACATCGCTCCTTCGCAAGTCTTGACCAAGATCAGCAACGTTATGCAGATCTGGTTATTCATGCTGCCCAGAGAGGGGATTTGAACGTTAGAGCTGGGATGTCATTCATGGACTATATCAACGAGTTCCAAACACATGGGAAAAAAGCACAGGTTGATAGCTTAGTAAATGCGCTCGGACTCGATCGCAACAAGCTTCTCGATATGATGGGACGCCATGTAACCGAAGCCAACATCAACGAGTATGGAAGGTTTGATGCACTAAAGGCAACTGTCGATATGAAGAAAGCCCAAGCATTTCTTTCAGCTCGCGAGGAGGGAACTCTTTTACCATTTATGGTTCCAGTGAGGTTGGATAAGCTGTTAAGGAACTTTATTATCTCCGGGGGATTTGATCTCAAATAAGGGGATTGCTTGCTTAAGGTGGATCGCTACCTTGCATTTAGGCTCTGAGAGATATTTTTATCGTACTTCATTTGGAAATGGATATTTTGTAGCTGACTTTACAAGTGTGACTATAAGGTCACTCTTCATTGCGTGAGCCATCACTGACAAAAGAAGGAAGTGATGGGCATGAGGCTAAGTGAGATTACGTCTGAGGACACTTTTTGCAATTATTACAGCTGTTGGGTAGCGGTCTATAAGGAGGGAGCAGTTAGACCAGTTACGCTTAGAAAGTATCGGCTTGCTCAGACATGGCTTAACCGTCTTGTACCTTCCCTGCAGATTTGTATGCTGGATCGAATTGCATATCAAGACCTACTCAACAACTATGCAAAATGTCATGAGAGGCAGACCACGATGGATTTTCACCATCAACTTAAAGGGGCGATTCTAGATGCCGTTGATGATGGGCTTATCAAGAGAGATCCGACAAGGAAGGCAATAATCAAGGGTAAGCAGCCACAACCGAAAAAACGGAAGTATCTTGATCAATACGAGTTGCATAAACTTCTTTCTGTGTTGCACCTTAGAGAAAAGGTAAATTGGGATTGGCTGATACTGCTTATTGCGAAGACGGGGCTAAGGTTCTCTGAGGCATTGGCGCTTACCCGCAGTGACTTTGATTTTAAGCGACAGACTTTGTCGGTAAATAAAACATGGGACTACAAGAATGGAGGCGGCTTCGTTGCGACGAAGAATCGCTCCTCAAATCGCAAGGTTCAGCTTGACTGGCAGATCATAGTCCAATTTTCAACTCTGTTGGCAGATATGAGCAACGATACGCCAATTTTTGTACAAGACAAGTGTCCTGTTTACAATTCAACTGCTAATGCCGTTCTTGAGAGACGTTGCAAATCCGCAGGAGTACCTGTTATTTCTATCCATGGGTTAAGACATACACATGCTTCTATTCTTTTGTTTGCAGGAGTTTCTATAGGCAGTGTTGCAAAAAGGCTCGGTCATGCAAGCATGAACACAACAGAAAAAACCTACCTCCATATAATTCAAGAGCTTGAAAATAAAGACGTTGATCTAGTAATGAGATCCCTTACAAGTCTCGTCTGAAAAGAATCAATAAAGGCATTATATAAGCGTCGACAAACAAAATGGACTGGCTTACGCTGATGAAGGGTGATGAGGTTGTCGAGTTCGTCGAACATCTCGCCAACAACAATCTGCTCGTCCCCGTCATGGGGCACATGAACAACTATGTTTGCAAACTCTTCGAACTTCAGAACTTGTGTGTCTTTGGAGTTTCCTTGCGACGCCCGCTGGTATTGGACGAGCAACTCGGGTCTTCTCAAAAGCCTGGCACAGAACCTGGGAATCACATCTTCCGTCGGGCGAGCAACCACATAAGCTGGACTTACGATGCCCTCGTAAAGGCTAGAGTCGACTGCGCCTTGCCACATCCTCATGCTGTTATAGACAACGTCACCAGGGCGGACGACCTTGTAGTTGGCAAGGCTCGCCCCTGGATTGGTGTCTCTATCAGACTGTGATGCAGGGTAGATTCCGTTGGCCACGCTAACGGACAAAATCTCAAGTTCAGAGGAGCGCTCATCGCTTTCAACAAACAGCTCCCCCAACTTACGCTGTTCCCAAGCGGGTGTGCTGTAGTTTTTTCTGTTGATCAACAAAACTAAACTTTGAAAGTTCTCATTTCATAGCAGTCTCTGTGTCAAATTTTTAGCAGGCATGTATGCTATGAGCTGGCTCTTTTAAACCCTGTGTTAGGAAGAGCAGCTAACCTTATTCTGTTTGTACAGATGTTTCGTATGTGCATTTCATACTTAGGAACAGACAAAAGGCAGTGTTATGTGCAGTGCATTAGACTGTGCATCGGTATTGCATGTTGTCTGATGAGATACTTTCAATTACGGGGAGACACATGGTAAAGGGCACGGAACTTGCGAAGCACCAGAAAACTACAGCTGAAGTACTCGTTGATTGTTTAAAAGCCGAGGGCGTCAAAATAGTATTTGGTATTCCTGGTGAGGAAAACCTCGATCTGATGTTTGCCCTTAAAGACTCAGGTATCCGCTTCATTACCACACGTCATGAACAGGGCGCAGCTTTTATGGCAGATGTGTATGGTCGTCTTACTGGCCATGCTGGCGTATGTCTTGCCACCTTGGGCCCAGGCGCTACGAACCTTGTGACAGGTGTAGCTGACGCGTTTCTTGACGGGGCACCTCTAGTTGCGATTACCGGTCAAGTCTCCAGCGAGCTTATGCAGCTTACAAGCCATCAGTATCTCGATCTTTCTGCCATGTTTAACCCTATAACGAAACGCAGCAAAGTCATCATGCGCCCGGACACCGTCGCCGAAATTGTACGTTTGGCCTTCAAATATGCCGAATCGCCTAAATCTGGCGCAACGCATATAGACCTTCCGAAAAACATTGCACATATGCCCAGCTCAGCAAAGCCTTTACATCGTCAACAGGTGCCTGAGCTCTACGCAGACCCAACGAGTGTCATCGAGGCAGCAAAGCTCATTTCGTTGGCAAAGAACCCCCTTATCCTCGCTGGTGCTGGCGCTGTTCGCAGCAACGCTGGGGAAGCAGTAAGATCGATGGCAGAGCGCCTGCATATACCTATCGTTCAGACGATGATGGGCAAAGGCATAGTGCCATGGGATCTGCCTTGGCGTTTGGGCGTGGTGGGTATCCCCCAGCATGACTACATCATTGACGCATTTGATAAAGCAGATCTTGTTATTGGCATAGGATATGACCTTATCGAATGTGCGCCTAAGAAATGGCATACACATCCGATGAAGATTGTGAATATATCAGGTCTACCTGCTGATGTAAACCAACTCTATGAGCCTGATGTAGAGGTTATAGGTGATATTTCCGACAGCATCTATCAGGTGATACGCATGTCTAACCGCAAAGATATGCCTGAGCCAAAAGCTTTGCTCGAGGTTGGTCAACACCTGCGCAGAGATTTTGAGAAGCTCTCCGCAAGTGATGCTTATCCCATGAAGCCTGCACGTATTCTCACTGATGTGCGCAAGGTGCTTGGGCACTCAGATATTCTCGTGTCTGATGTGGGCGCCCACAAGATATGGATCGGTCGTGATTATCCTTGCTATGAGCCGCGTACCTGCCTCATCTCGAACGGCTTTGCATCTATGGGATTTTCTGTACCAGGTGCTATTGCCGCGAAGCTAGTCCACCCAGATCGGCGTGTGCTCGCTGTCACGGGCGACGGTGGCTTTATGATGAATAGCCAAGAACTCGAGACGGCCGTACGCGAGGGGGCCCCGATCGTTGTACTTATCTGGGAAGATGAGCACTATGGACTAATTCGCTGGAAAGAGGAGGAGCAGTTCGGCGATACCTTTGGTGTGAGTTTTACGAATCCTGATTTTAAGGCCTATGCGGAGGCTATGCATTGCCATGGCTACAAAGTAACTGAGGCAGCCGGTCTCATCCCTACGCTTGAGGATGCCTTCTCCCATACGGATGCTCCAAGCGTTGTAAGCGTGCGTGTTGACTATTCCGAGAATATGGCCTTAACTGAGCGGCTTCGCGAAGAGTACGACAAGTAGGAAATTCGAAAGCGTAGGTGCGAAGGAGGCACTCAGCAGCATGCAAACAGATATGGTGGTTCTCCTTATTGTAGTAGTGGCATCACTAGCTGCTGCTGTCTGCTCTCTTGTGGCCCTTTTGCATGTGCGCGCTAGCGAGAGGCGACTCGAGCAGATGAACACGAGCCAGCATGATCTCACCTCTGGGCAAGCCGCTGTCGAAGACAAGATTAATTCCGAGATGCGGCATACTCGTGAGCAGGTCGGGGCAAGCATTGAGGGGCTTGACAGGCGGCTGGTTGACATGTCAGGACAAATAGGCGGCGTGAAAGAGGCCATGGCGCATCTTGAGAGCAAGACGATGGAGACGCTCGGCAACACACGAGTTGCGGAGGAGAAGAGCTTTTCGGAGATGCAATCTCGCCTGGTTGCCTCGTTAAGGGGCGTGCAGGACAGCGTGTCGCAGCAGCTCATTGCCATTCGTGACGACAACAATAAGAGCTTGGAGAAAATGCGTGCGACCGTCGACGAGAAGCTCCAAAAGACGCTTGACGAGCGCATCACCCAGTCTTTTCAGCTGGTCAACGATCAGCTTGACTCTGTCTCTAAGGGTCTCGGCGAGATGCGCGGCATGGCCCAGAATGTCGGTGACTTGAAGAAGGTGCTTTCCAATGTCAAGACTCGTGGAATCGTTGGCGAGGTGCAGCTTGGTGCCATACTTGAAGAGATCCTGTCTCCTGAGCAATATGCAACCAATATAGCCACTGTTCCAGACAGCTCAAACCGTGTCGAATTCGCCGTCAAGATACCGGGCAAAGATGGCGAGTTTTCCTACCTCCCCATCGACTCAAAATTTCCAGCCGAGACATATGAGCATTTGGAAGATGCGAAGGAGTCAGCTGACGCCGTCGCAATCGATGCTGCGTGGAAGGAGCTTGAAGGCCGTCTGAGAGACGAGGCGAAAGACATCCATGACAAATATGTCGCACCACCTGCGACTACCTCGTTTGCAGTCCTCTTTCTTCCGTTTGAGGGCCTTTACGCTGAAGTTGTGAACAGACCGGGCCTGCTTGAAAAGATACAACGTGATTGGCATGTTAACGTCGCAGGGCCTTCCACAATGGCTGCTCTTCTCAACGCGCTGCAGATGGGCTTTCAAACGGTGGCGATTCAAAAGCGGGCTGATGAGATTCAAAGGGTGCTTGCCGCTGTCAAGTCTGAGCTGCCAAAATATCGCTTAGAGCTTGAGCGCGCACAGAAACAGCTTAAGACTGCCTCAAAAACTATTGATGGTCTTGTAGGAACTCGCACGAGAGCTATGGAGCGAACGTTAAAGAATGTCACAGCAGCAAGCTCATTAGAAGAAGCTGATGACATTCTTGGCATTGGCGGAGATGCGAGGTCTGAATAGAACTGGAGTTAGGGAAAATTGTTTGAAGATCGTCATATCGCCTTATTATGAAAAGCATTACTTATCCAAAGTACTTTCTGATTTTCTGAAACATAGCTCCATAAAATTTTGCATACATTTCATTTTCTGTGCTGAAATCTGGAGTTTCATTTAGTAAGTATACAGAGACTACAAATATACTGGTGGGATTTTATATATAGCTGCTTTATGATAAAAATCAAGCATATAAGAGGGCTCCTATTTACTATAAGTCTCCTGTTTACTATAATATAGGATACTAATAACTACTGCTCAGTGCTCTTGTTTATAAAACAGATGCGATCTATATGCTGCAAGTCTAGCATCGACATACAAGCAGCCTCGGGAGCAAACGTCATCCATGAGCTACTATCTGCTCCTTTATATTATATGTGACATAAGCTGCGTCATTTTTGCGTCGATTCTTTTGCGTAAGGTGACGTTGAACTTAGGTGATACCTTTGAGGTTGATTGGCTTCGCTATCTCATCAGTTCGTTTATCTTTTTTGCGCTGACTGATATGGTATGGCCTTTTATTAGGCTGCAAACAGCAATTATTCCCGTGTGGATTCTTAGGGTCCTCTGTTCAATTAGCGAAATCGCTCTTGGCTTAGTTGGATATGTGTGGTTTATTTATGCGGAGCATCGCCTTAGATCGAGACTTCTCAAGGATAAGAAACATAGTGCTCTTTTTGCCATTCCCTTTTTAATTCTGTGTTTACTAGCCCTTCTATCGATCTTTACGGGGTGGACCTATACGATCAATGATGATGGATCATATACAAGGGGACCGTTCTTTCTTATGCAGCATGCTATCATCTATTTCTATGTCCTTACTGTGACCATTCAGGCTCTTGTTAAATACAAAGGCGTAAAGACTAATAGAGATAAGAATACTTGCCGCAGCATCATCTTATTTGCCTCATTTCCACTTGTTGCAAGTATAGTTCAGTTATTTATACAAATGACGCCTATCCTCTGTTTGAGCATATTTGCGGCTATTCTTTTCATTTTTATTAATTTAATGGAGGGGCAAATATTTACGGATGCCTTGACTGGTCTTAATAACCGACGCCAAGCTGAGCGTTATTTTTCTTCTCTGGTTTCTCAGGCAAGTGGGTATAACATATTCTATCTCTATATGTTAGACGTGGATCATTTTAAAAGTGTCAATGACTCATGGGGGCATATAGAAGGTGATGTCGCCCTTGGTATTGTGGCATCTAGTTTGAAAAAAATCACAGCTCAATATAGGGGGTTTGCCGCTCGTTACGGTGGGGATGAGTTTATGCTGATAATTCGAGCGCTACATATCGTAGATCCCAAGATGGTGCTCCAGAAGCTTAATGTGTTTTTAGCTGATGAATGTCGCGATTCGCAAACTTGCTATGACCTTACCATCAGTGGTGGCTGGTATCAGTGTTCATCAAAGGATGAATCTTTCCTAGATGCTGTAGAAAAAGCAGACGAAATGCTCTATATCAATAAAAGAAGCTTAGCTTAAAGTGGCACGCAGCTGCATAGGCAGAGCACTTCAATGCCACATTTTGGCGGCACTAAAAATATTTCGAAGAGACACCGGTAAATCATTGCTCTTTATATAAGCTCCTGTAGCTAAGTTGCTTAGGATCGATTTATAAAAGATTGGCGACCATCTTTACTCTCACCCGTTAAACTAACGAGGACGGTTCCTAAAGATCGGAGTGTTTGTGCCGCAATCCTTCAATGGCTTCAGAGAGTCTCGACAAGTGCAACTCACATCACAAAGTTTAGAAAGGCGGCAAGTAGAGCCTATGCAAGGTGTTTCTTCTCGGAGAGATCACCTTGCTGTTGACGTTGACTCTCTCAATCCCGCCCAAAGAAAGGCCACCTTATGCACTTCGGGCCCGCTTTTGGTGCTCGCAGGCGCTGGCTCTGGCAAGACGCGCGTCTTGACGATGCGTATTGCCCATATGGTTGCAGATGAAGGAGTGCGGCCTTGGCAGATATTGGCAATAACTTTCACCAATAAGGCAGCTGCGGAGATGCGTGAGCGCCTTGGAAGGCTGCTGTACGGAAACATGCGTGGCATGTGGGTTTGCACCTTCCATGCGATGTGCGTTCGCATGCTCAGAGAAGATGCCGAGTTGCTCGGCTACAAGCCAAACTTCTCGATTTACGATGACGACGACTCGAAGCGTCTTGTAAAGACCATCATGGAAGAGCAGGACATCGATCCAAAGCAGTATCCTCTGCAAGCTATTCGCGCGCGTATCTCCCATGCTAAAAATGCTATGGTAGGCCCTGAAGAGCTGTCAGATAGGGTGGCCGGTGATCCTAATCCTCTGCTGCGCAAGACTGCACGCGTCTATGTTGAGCTCGAGAGGCGCCTCTCCCATGCCAACGCCATGGACTTCGATGATCTGCTGCTGAAAGCACACGAGCTGCTTGCCGCGCACCCAGAAGTTTTGGAAAAGTACCAAGAGCGATTTCGTCAGATTTCAGTGGACGAATATCAGGATACCAACCACGTTCAATATGAGATTACGAACCTGCTTGCCGCCAAGTATCGCAATCTGATGGTTGTGGGCGATGATGACCAGTCCATCTACAGCTGGCGTGGTGCTGACATCAAAAACATCTTGGCCTTCGAGAAGGACTACCCAGACGCCCATGTGGTGAAGCTTGAGCAGAACTACCGCTCGACTGGCCACATCCTAAACGCAGCAAACGCTGTTGTCGCTCACAATTCGAGACGAAAGCCTAAGCGCTTGTTCACCGAGGCTGGCGACGGGGAGAAGGTTCGTGTTTATCAGGCGGACGACGAGCGCGATGAGGGTCGTTGGATCGGAGCTGAGATTGAGAAGCTCCATGATCGCGGCATGAGTTACAACGACGTTGCTCTGTTCTATCGCACTAACGCACAGTCGCGGGTGCTTGAGGACATGCTCTTGCGTGCAGGCGTGCCCTATAAAATTGTCGGGGGCACGCGCTTTTTCGACCGTGCTGAGATTCGCGACGTGATGGCGTATCTCAAGCTGGTTGTGAACCCTGATGACGATGTGAGCGCTTTGCGAGTCATCAACACGCCGCGGCGAGGCATAGGCACGACATCTGTCCAGAAGATCCGTGCCTATGCCTCAGAGCATCAATTGAGTTTCTTTGCCGCAGCTGAAGCATGCGTTGCAGAAACGGGGCTGTTCTCCCCGCGCGTGCGCAAGGGCCTTGGGGAGTTTACAGCTGCCATCGAGGCCGGGCGCCACATGTCAGGGGAGCTGTCCGACGTGGTTGAGGCAATTGTGGATAAGTCGGGGCTAGTGTCGGCTCTAGAGGCAGAGCATTCGGTCGAGGCAGACAGCAGGCTTGAGAATATCCGCGAGTTCTACGGCGTCGCAGCGGAGTTCGATGAGACGCATGACGATGCGGTTGAAACGCTTGAGAGCCTCGAGCAGCTGCGCGTCGCTGGTGCGCTTGACGTGGGGCATTCTTCGACCCAGGCATCAACTGAGGAATTGGAATCCCCTGTACCCACTACTGCGCAAGAGAGCATGACTCCCATAGCAGCTCAGAAGCTTCCGGCTTTTATGGAGTGGCTTGCCTTGCGCTCGGATCTCGACACACTTGATGGGTCCTCTACGGCCGTCACGCTGATGACGATACACTCAGCCAAAGGGCTCGAGTTTCCGGTCGTCTTCGTCGCGGGCATGGAAGAGGGCATATTCCCCCATCGCGCCAAGGAGGGGGAGGGAGATGCCACAGAAGAGGAGCGGCGTCTTGCCTACGTGGCAATTACGCGCGCTGAGCGCAGACTATACCTCACCTATGCCGCGACACGCCGCATGTACGGAACAACTATGGCCAACCCGCGGAGCCGCTTCCTTGACGAGCTTCCCCCAGATGACATTGAGAACATAGGCGTTGGTTCTTCTGGCTTCTCGGGCGTGGGTTGGGAGAAGAGGGGCGACCGCCATGGTACATATGGCTCCGGGCGTGGATCTGAAGTCTATGGAGGCAGCATCTTTGGTTCGCGCACCCGCTCGACCGGCAGGTTGAAGGGGACTCTCAATGAGCCTGCCGCAATGCGCCGCAATGCTGAAAAAGCTGCCGAGACCTTTCAGGTGGGAGACCACATCTCTCATAAAACTTTCGGTCCTGGCGTTGTGAAGGCAGCTGAAGGGGATACGATTACCGTCTACTTTTCGCGCACCGGCAAAACGAAGAAGCTTATGAAAGGCTTTGCTCCTATCGTTAAAATAACCAGCTAGTACGAATGTGCCTGCTGGCAAAGCTTTGTTTGCGATTTTAGCATGCCACTTAGCGAGTGAGGCGCAGGATGATTGTTTAGTGGACTACTCTGATCTCAAAGTGCGCAGGTAAGCTTCAGCCGAGAAGGAGGATGTGGGAGTGAAGGGTATTATACTTGCGGGTGGGTCTGGCACACGCCTCTATCCGCTTACAATGGTCACATCTAAGCAGCTGTTGCCAGTGTATGACAAGCCGATGATCTACTATCCTCTGTCAGTGCTTATGCTTGCAGGCATTCGTGACATCTTGATTATTTCGACACCGATGGACCTTCCGAATTTCAAACGGCTTTTGCGTGATGGTTCTGATTACGGGGTACGGCTCTCCTATGCTGAACAACCAAGCCCAGATGGACTTGCCCAAGCATTCATCATAGGTGAGGATTTCATTGCGGGAGATTCATGTGCTTTAGTTTTAGGAGACAACATCTTCTTTGGAAATGGCTTGTCACGACACCTGCGTCGCGCCGTGCAAACCGCCGAGAAGAAAAATGGGGCAACAGTCTTTGGCTATCATGTGGATGACCCTGAGCGATTTGGCGTCGTTGAGTTCGACTCTGAGCACCACGCGATCTCAATCGAGGAAAAGCCAGCCCATCCGAAGAGTTCCTATGCAGTCACAGGGCTCTACTTTTATGACAGCCGCGTATGTGAACTAGCAAAGCAGGTCAAGCCATCTGAGCGTGGCGAGCTTGAGATCACCTCGCTCAACCAGATGTACCTTGCTGACGGCAGTCTTGACGTCGTCACGCTCGGGCGTGGCTACGCGTGGCTTGACACCGGTACGATGGAGTCGCTGTACGAGGCAGGGGAGTTTGTCCGTGCTGTCGAGCGCAGCCAAGACATTCCTGTCAGCATACCTGAGGAAATTGCCTTTGAAAATGGTTGGATTGATCGCAATACGCTGGCTGACTGCGCGAGGCGCTATGGCAAATCGGTCTACGGCCAGCACCTGCAACGTGTTGTTGACGGGCAGCTGCAGCTCATCATCAACAACCACAGAAATTCCTAGGAGGATACATGGCAGACGAGGTCTTTTCGCCGAAGCATATTCTTGTGACAGGAGCGGCCGGCTTCATCGGATCAAATTTCGTCCATTACGTGGTCGACCATTACCCTGACGTTCACATTACGGTGCTCGACAAACTCACTTACGCGGGCAACATTCACAACCTCGACGGCATTCCAGAAGATCGTATGGACTTCGTGCGTGGTGACGTCTGTGACGCTGAGCTGCTTGACCGGGTGGTGCCTAGCTGTGATACGATCGTCCACTATGCGGCTGAGAGTCATAACGATAACTCCATCCTCAATCCCGAGCCTTTCATACAGACCAACGTCGTCGGCACCTATCGCTTGCTGCAGGCTGCGCGCACATATGACGTGCGCTATCACCAGATATCGACGGACGAGGTGTACGGAGATTTGGCCCTCGATGACCCGAAGAAGTTTCACGAAGGCTCCCCCTATCGCCCCTCGAGCCCCTATAGCTCGACCAAGGCCAGCGCCGATCATCTCGTGCGCGCGTGGCATCGCACCTTCGGCGTGCGCGCCACAATCTCCAACTGCTCAAACAACTATGGCCCGTACCAGCATGTCGAGAAGTTCATCCCGCGTCAGATCACCAACATTCTCTGTGGGATACGGCCGAAGCTCTATGGTGACGGCAAGAACGTTCGCGACTGGATCCATACCGACGATCACAGCTCTGCGGTTTGGACCATTCTCACGCGCGGCAAGGTCGGAGAGACCTATCTTATCGGCGCCAACGGCGAGAAGAGCAATATTAATGTATTAAGGCTCATCTTGACGCATATGGGCAAGGACGCAGACGATTTTGATTGGGTTCGTGACCGTCCCGGCCACGACAGACGCTATGCGATTGATGCCACCAAGCTTCGAACCGAGCTTGGGTGGAAGCCGAAACATACCGACTTTGAGAGTGGTCTGGACGCCACAATCGCATGGTATACGCAACATCGCAGCTGGTGGGCCGGCGTCAAGGCAGCCACGGAGAAAAAGTA
>Ga0214929_100274_pt1 | contig 14763 bp, 11 predicted proteins | sample Stichaenrichm17X_FD_168613 | JGI IMG/M metagenome (GOLD analysis project Ga0214929, IMG submission 168613) | Xylose enriched microbial communities from anaerobic bioreactor in Madison, Wisconsin, United States - 17X | ecosystem: Engineered > Bioreactor > Anaerobic > Unclassified | place: USA... | reverse complement strand
TCGGTCTGCTTCTTTTCCATCTGGGCGCCGTCGAAGCCAATCGTCTGGCCGGCCTCCATAGGCGGCAGCTGCTCGTCCTTCTTCTGCCCGTAGGGGTAGATGGCGCGGAAGCCCGCCTCGACGAGGACGTCGCCTTTGGCCTGGAAGGGCTCGCCGGCCACGTCGAGCGCGACCTTGGTGCCTTCCACCACCGCCGCATTCGACAGGGTGGCCAGGAAGCGGCGGGCGATGAGGTTGTAGAGCTTGAACTCGGCGGCGGGCAGGGTGTCGGGGGTCGCCACGTTGGTGGGGTAGATCGGCGGGTGGTCGGTCTCCTCCTTCTTGCCGCGCGTGGCGTGCAGGGGGCCGCCGGAAAGCAGGCCCTCGCAGTAGGGCCGGTAGGCGGGGTTGCCCTTGAGCATGCCCACCACTTCGCCCAGGTCGAGCGAAGAGGGATAGACCGTGTTGTCGACGCGGGGATAGCTGATGAAGCCGTCCATGTAGAGGCTTTCGGCCATGCGCATGCAGCGGCCCGGGCGGATGCCCTCGGCTGCTGCGGCGGCCATGAGCGAAGTCGTGTTGAAGGGCGCGGGCGGGGCCTGGCGGCGCCGGCGCTTGTCGACGGAGGCGACGGTGGCGGTGGTGGCGCCCTTCACGTGGTCCATGACGGCCTGGGCGTCGGCTTCCTTCTTGAAGCGGGCCGTGGCGGTGGGCGCCGTGAAGGCGATGCCGTCGTCGTTGAAGCGGCCCTTGATGACCCAATAGTCTTCGGGCACGAAGGCCATGCGCTCGCGTTCCTTGGCCACGATGAGCGCGAGCGTGGGGGTCTGCACGCGGCCGGCGCTGCGCACGTTGCCGTAGCCGGCGAACTTCACCGTGGTGAGGTAGCGCGTGAGCACCGCGCCCCAGATGATGTCGATGTCGCGACGGGAGGCGCCCGCTTCGGCCAGGTTCCGGTCGAGGTCGACCAAGTTGTCGAAGGCGTGCACGATCTCCTGCTTGGTGTAGGCCGAATAGCGGGCACGCGAGATGGGAGCGGTGGGGTTGGCCTCGCGCACCTGGGCGAGGGCGTCGGAGCCGATGAGCTCGCCCTCGCGGTCGAAGTCGGTCGCGATAACGATGTCGTCGGCCTTTTTGGCCAGATTCTTGAGCGAGCGGATGATGTCCTTTTCCTTGGGATAGGTCTTCACCGGCGCGTAGGCGAGGTACGGCAGCGCCTCGAGCTTCCACGACTTCAGGTCGACGCCGTCTTCGGAAAAGGGCTTCTTCTTTTTAAAGGGCGGCTTGGCAAGGCTTTCGGGCAGATGGGCCGCAACGACCTCGCCGTCCTCGTCGACGCCCATCCAACCGCCGCGCTTCTTGTAGACGAGCTGGCGGGGGAAGTCGACTTCCAGGATATGCCCGCGCAAACCGATGGTCACGCAGTCTTCGCCGCGGTAGGAGAAGCGGTAGACCGGCGTGGAGTACACCTTGTCCTGCTTGGGCTTGCCCGCGCCCAGAAGGCGGGCGATCTGCACCGCAGCGTCGTTTTTCTCTGTGACGATTAATCTCACACGTTGCCCCTTCTCTTGATTTTACGTGCGTGGGGATGCGCCCGCCGAAGCGAACAGTGGGTAGCATACCCGAAAAGAAGAAGATTCAATAGAGATGGTATTGAAAGGAATTGGAGCAACCGCGCACATTTCGCGCAAGAACGTCGCAGGCGAATGCCGATGGATATGCTGTAAAAAACGTTTCGTACGAGGGAAAGGCCGTGAAATGAACAAGGCCCTCGCAGCCGGCGGCGCCGTCGCCGTGGCAGCCTGCATCGCCCTGGGGCTCGGCGCCCAGGGAACCGCGCAAGCCAATTCCGACCCCTCTTCCCCGGTTACCGGTCTGATCCAAAGCGTGAAGACGGGCACGGCCGATCTGCAGGCCGAAGCTCTGAACCAGCTCATCGACGCTTCGGGCGTAAAGGGCAAGGTGCAATCGGCCCTGAACGCCAACGTCGCGCGCATCGCCCAGCGCACGGGCCTGCCCGAATCGACCGTGCGCGAAGGGGTTGCCGCCTTCGACATCCAAGACTGGCAAGCGGTCGCCCTGCCCGCCAGCGCCCAGACCGAGTGCACCTACCCGGTTTCCTACGACGGGGTCGACGCCACCGTGACCCTCTACAGCGACCCCTCCTACCTGTCCGTGTCGACGATGGGCCAGCAGGTCACCCTAAAGGTGCCCGAAAGCGCCCAGCCCTACGTGGGCTATCTGGGCTACCTGGCCTAGCGCTCCGCCGACGCCGCGCGGGCAGCTTCGCGCTCTTCGCGCGCGAGCACGAGCTTCATCGCCGCGATCGCGCATTCGATCTGGCCGGCGTCAGGCTCGCGCGTCGTGAGGTACTGCATCTGCATGCCCGGCCACAGCACCACCTTCACCAGCGGGTTTTCGGGGTGGCTGCCCGCCCACTTCACCGTGATTTCGTAGCTGATGCCGGCGATCAGCGGCATGAGCAGGATGCGCACGAAGATGACGAGCGCGAGTTTGGGGGCGCCGTCGGGCACGCCCCAGGCGAGGATGAGCCGGTCGAGCGGGACCAGGGTGTAGACGACGATCGCGATGATCATGACCATGATGAGGAAGGCCGTCCCGCAACGCACGTGCAGACGCGGGAAGGAGGCCGCGTTTTCAGGCGTGAGCGGCAGGCCGTGTTCGTAGCAGTGAATCGTCTTGTGCTCGGCCCCGTGGTAGGCGAACATGCGGTCGATATCGCGCATCCGGCCGATGAGCCAGATGTAGCCCACGAAGACGGCCACGCGCACGAGGCCGTCGACCAGGTTCCAGGCAAGCGTGGCCCCGTCGTATTCGCCCACGATCAGGTTGGCCGCGAAAGCCGGCAGGACCACGAAGAGAACGACGCCCAGCACGAGGCCCGCGACCATGCTCGCCGTCATCGCCCCGCCCGAAAGCCCGCCGTCCGCCTCGTCGGCCGCGTCGTCGCCCGTAGCGTCGGCGGCGACCGGGCCGCCCGCCGTGAAGGCGCGCGCCTCTTCGGCGCTTTGGGCGGCTTCGGCGCGGTCCTGCACGGTGCCCTCGTCGTCGAAGGCGTGGTCGACCGCCACTTCCAAGGCCTTGTAGCCAATAGCGAGCGATTCGACGAAGGCCCGGCATCCGCGCACAACAGGCCACGAGAGCCAGGAGGCGCGCCGCACCGCTGCCGGCAGGTCGTGCTCTTCGGTGTAGATGCCGCCGCCTGGCTCTCGCACGGCCACCGACCAGTTGTACTTCCCGCGCATCATGATGCCCTCGAGGAGGGCCTGGCCGCCCACATGGGTCTTGAGCGCTCCGTCTTCGGCGAAGGCGCGCGAAAGGTCGCTCTTCTGTTGTGCGGGCATCGGGGTCATCCCTTCGGGTATGCGACGGCGGGGGCGGCGCCGGAACCGACGCGCCCCCGCCGTTCATTGGCTATCACGGAGTTAGTCGACCATATCGGCGGGCTTGGGGCGCCGGGCGATCGGGTAGGGCTTGCCGCAGGCCATCTTGCCTTCGGGGCAGCGGCCGCGCACGCAGCCCGGACCCGCCTCGGCGAAGACGTAGGGGGCCGTGGGGCGCACGAGCTCGAGCATCTTCCAGGCCATCTCGCGGATCTCCCACTGGGCGCGGTTGCAGCAACGGATGTCGAAGAAGTGGCGCAGCTCGCGGGCGTTCATCGTCATCACGAGCTTGGTTTCCGTCGCGTTGGGCAACACGTAGCGGGCGTCTTCGGCCGGAATCCCCATTTCCAGGAATGCGGCGTAGGCGTCCTGTACGGCTGCCATGAGCTCGGAAAAGCGGGCGCTCGCTTCCGGGTTGCCGGCGATCGAGGGCGGCTCGATCGCTTCGATGCCGTTCTTGTACTTCACGTAGCGCTGGCTCTGCTGCTCGTAGCTGGCCAGGCGATGGCGCACGAGCTGGTGGGTGAGGGTGCGCGAGACCCCCTCGATCGCAAACGTGTAGCTCGCGTGCTCGAGGGTCGAGAAATGGCCGCCGGCGAGCACCGTGTCGAGCACGCTGTACATGCGCTTGGCATCCATCGTTTCCATAAGTTCGACGGCGCCCACGGGCGCATAGCACAGGCGGGCCGCCGTGGCGATCGCGCGCTCGGGGTCGGGTGTATGGTAGAGGAGTTCGATATGCATGGACGCACCTTCCCTTCGTCAATTGGTATTAGCATAGGGGCATTGCCCTGCAGGCCCCGTGAGAAAGGCCCCCTTCATGGAAACTACCGCGCGCGCAGACGCTCCCCTGCCCGAAGAGCCCGTCTCGCTTCTGGCCGCCACCGACTGGAACGAGGAGTGGAAGCGCCTGCAGCGCATCCGCCGCAGGGCCGACGACGCCCAGTTCTGGAACAAGCGGTCGAAGAGCTTCGATTCCAAGGACGTGCCGAGCCCCTACGTGCGGGCCTTCATCGACCTCGTCGACGTGGCGCCGGGAAGCCGCGTGCTCGACATGGGCTGCGGCACGGGCAGCCTCGCCGTCCCGCTCGCGCTCGCCGGCAACCGGGTGATCGCGGCCGACTTTTCAGACGGCATGCTAGCCGAAACGAAACGGCGGATCGAAGCCACGGGCGCGGCTGGCGTCGAGCCCGTCCTCCTCGCCTGGGACGACGACTGGGAGGCCGCCGGCATCGGCGAGAACAGCGTCGACGTGGCCTTCGCCTCGCGCTCGATCGCGACCGCCGATCTGGCGGGGGCGCTCGCCAAACTCACCCGCGCCGCCCGCGTGAAATGCGCGGCCACGCTCACCCTGGGGGCGAGCCCGCGAATGGATCCGCGCGTGCTCGCGGCAGTCGGGGTGCGCAACCTGCACGGCAGCGACTTCCAGTACGCCTGGAACATCCTCTTCAACGCCGGATACGCCCCCACCGCCGCCTACATCGACAGCCTGCGCAAAGACACCTACGACAGCCGCGAAGAGGCCCGCACCGATTTCGACCGGATGCTCACCGACGTCATCGACCCGCGTCGCACCGCCGAGCTCGCGCAGGCGCGCGAAAAGCTCGAGGACTGGCTCGACGCCGAGCTCGTGCCCAACGAAACCGCCGGCCGCATCAACGAGAAGGGGCGCGCGGAAGGGCGACTGAAGATCGCCCATCCGCGCACGATCCGCTGGGGATTCCTTTCCTGGAAGCCAGAGCCCGCCCGTTAGGCGATGCGCGTGAACTGGTCGGGGCCGGCGCCGCACACGGGGCAGGTGAAGTCGGCGGGCAGCTCATCGCCTTCGACTTCGACCACGTAGCCGCAGATCTGGCACTCCCACTTCGAGGTGCCCGCAGCCGGCGCCGCAGGTGCGGGCGCGGGCGCGGCCTGCGCTTCGGTCGCGTCGTAGCTGCTCGCCTTGGGCGGGGTCTTGCCGCCCTTGACCTGACGGTAGAAGGCATAGGTCATCGGCGGCTCCTTGGAGAGCACGCCCGCCTCTTCGGCTTCGCCCAGAAAGACCCAGTGGGTGCCCATGTCGATCGTGTGGTCGACGCGCACCGACGCCCAGGCGCAGGCGTGTTCGGTCACGTAGGGCTGGCCGGCGGCATCGGTGGCGAAGGCCGTGTCGGCGAACTTGTCGATTTCGGTGCTCGTCTTGAAGCCGAAACGGCCGATGAGCTCCATCGTGGCCGTTTCGTCGAGCACGGCGACGGTGAAGCGTCCCGCCTTCTTGACGACGTCGGCCGTGGCGTTGTCCTTGTTGACCGCCACGCTCACCTGCGCGGGCGATGAGGTGACCTGCTGGAAGGTGTTGACCACGCAGCCGGCGCGCAGCTCGTCGGTTTGAGCGGCGACGATGTAGACGCCGTAGGACAGGGTGTGGAAGGCTTTTCTGTCTACCATGGGACCTCCTGAATAGCGAACGGTAGCTAGGACCTATAGTAGGGCATAAAAAGGCTCCCGCATGCACAAGCATACGGGAGCGCTACAGAACAAATACGGCGTGGCCTATTCGGCAGCTTCTTCGGCAGGAGCTTCGGCGGCAGCGGCTTCGGGCTCGGCTTCGGCCGGCGCAGCGGCAGCAGCGGCTTCGGCTTCGGCAGCGGCCTTGGCTTCGGCTTCGGCGGCCTTCTTGGCGTATTCGGCGGCACGCTTGGCCTTGGCAGCGGCCTTGGCTTCGCGCTCGGCCTTCTTGGCGGCTTCGGCAGCGGCGACTTCTTCAGCGTGCTTGGCCTTCTTGGCGGCCTCGCGCGCGGCGACCTGCTCGCGAGCGGCGCCGAACTTGTTGGTGAAGCGCTGGACGCGGCCACCCGTATCGATGAGCTTCTGCTGGCCGGTGTAGAAGGGATGGCACTCGTTGCAGAGGTCGATCTTCAGTTCCGGCTTGGTGGAACGCGTGTGGAAGGTGTTGCCGCAGGTGCAGGTAACGACGCAGTCGACGTATTCCGGATGAATTCCCTGTTTCATGGTGGACTCCTAAACTGCCCTGGTTTCCATACAGGACAAAGACGAACTTCTGCACTATACCACGCGAGCGGCCGATTCACATAAATTGCGCAGGAAGACGAGGGACGGACAGAGAGCGCATGCCGGGGCGCAGCCGCGCGCCCCGCCGCATCGACGTGCGCAGCCGCCCTCCCCCACGGACAATTACCAACAAGCGGGGCCCCGCAGGGCCCCGATCGCGCGTTTATTTCTTCTTGAACTGGCTCGGATGGGCCGCGAAGAAGTCGAACCGCGGCGGAAGCTCGCGCACCAGGTGGCGGCGCTCCTCGAGCTCGGCCGTCCCGCAAAGCTCCTCCATGCTTTCGAAATCGTAGTTCCAGCTGAAGAACTCGGAGAAATCGAAGTTCATGTAGTCGCAGATCGTCTCGCAGCCGCGCGGCACCACCGGATGCATGAGCAGGGTGCACACGCGCAGCAGGTAGAAGCTGTCGACGAGGACCTGGCGACGGCGGTCTTCGTCGCCGGTGTGCTCGACGTCGCGGATGTTGTCGCTCCAGTACTTGTTGCCATAGCGGATGAACTCGTCCATGAGCGACATGATCGAATGGAGCTCGACCCGGTGCATAATCTCGTCGTAGCGGGCGATCGCGTCGAGAGCGTGCTCCTTCACCGCGGGCGTGACCTCGCCTAAGGGCAGGTAGCAGTCGAAGTTCTTCTTGGCTTCGTAGAAGCAGCTGCGGGCCAGGCGATTGAAGACCTTGGTGAGCAGGGCGCCTTCCTTCAGGACCGGGTCGGCCACGCGCGGGTCGGTGCGCTTGGCCTCATCGGGGTCGAAGGGCTTGGGCTTGAAGCCGCAGGGCTTCTGGTCGAGGCCCAGGGCCAGCCAATGAGCGCGCAGCTGCTCGGGGGTGTAGTAGTCGAGCAGCTCGTCGGCGCTCGGCGGCTTGACGGCGCCCGACGAGGAGGCCTTCTTGTTGCCGAAGAGCATGTGGTAGTTGGCGATGAGCTTGCTCTGGCGCAGGTCGTTGCCCGTGGGATGGACCGCGGGTTCGCCCGTGCCCTGCAGGGCCGCCCACATGGCCGGCTGCGCGATGCCGTAGAAGTAGATGTTGTCCTGGCCGATGAACTGGTAGACCTGGGCGTCGTCGCTGCACCAGAAGCGCTCCCAATCCTCGCGCGGCAGGCCGCGGGCGTCGTTGGCCGCGATCGTGAACGAGATCGGGGCCCACAGGCTCTCGGGCCAGCACCAGACGGTGAGGTCGTTGGGGCCCTCGAGGTCGGGGGCCTTCACGCCCCAGGCGATGTTGCCGGTGATGCGGAAGGGCACCAGGGCCTTGCCGGTGCGGAAGCGGATGCCCGCGTCGGACAGGACGCCGCGCGCCCGGTCGCGGTCTTCGATCGAGGCGAACTCGAGCTCGAAGCTGTGCTTGCCCTTTTCGGCCGGACGGTAGGTGTGCTCGGGCAGGTCGTGCTGGACGTCGAGGTAGGCCTCGAGCGCCTCGTTCTTCACGAAGATGATCGGCGGGACGAGGAATTCTTTGACCGTGTCAGTCACGACGCTGCGCACGTAGGGGTCGAGCTCTTCGTCTTCCACGAGCTTGCGCAGGTAGTCGGCGAAGTTGGGCAGGTCGAAGTACCAGTTTTCGACCGGGCGCATTTCGGGCACCGTGCCGGTGATCGACGATTTGGGCGCGATCAGGTCGGAGGGATTGTACTGGTGGCCCAGGTCGCATTCGTCGGCGTAGGCCTTCTCGCTCTTGCAGCCCTGCACGGGGCAGCGGCCCTGGACCTGGCGGCCGTTCAGGAAGGTGTGGGCCTGGGTGTCGTAGAACTGCAGGGTGGCCTCTTTGTGCAGGTGGCCGTTGCGGTAGAGCTTGGTGATGAGGTCGTTGGAGACTTCCTGATGCACTTCGGCGGCATGGCCTATCCCGCTGCCCTCGAAGATGTCGAGGCTGATGTCGTAGGCTTCGAGCGTGCGCTTCTGCTTGTCGTGGTTGGCCTGCACGTAGTCTTCGATCGTGCCGTCGAATTCCCCGGCCTCGACGAGCTTGCGGTAGCCTTCGTTGATCGGCGAGCCGAAGCAATCGGTGCCCGAAACGAAACGCACGTTGTCGGCGCCGATGCGGTCGCGCAGGAAGCGCGCGAAGCAGTCGGCCGGCACGAACACCCCGCCCACATGGCCGAAGTGCAGCGCCTTGTTACCGTAGGGCATGCCCGCGGTCACCACCGCGCGCTTGGGCCACGAAGTGCTAGTCTGCGGTTCCGTCATTGCGTGTCAGCTCCTTTATCGCAGCGGCGAGGTCGGAAGCGGACCCGTCGCTTGAATGTGCAGAAGAGGTAATGCCCAGCATGTCCGCCAGCGAATCGTCGGGCAGGGAGAGGGTCGTCGTCACGTAATTGTCCCCCACCCCGGCCAAGTCGGCTGCCTTCTTCACGGCATCTTCGCGCGAGCCCACCTCGTCGGCGAGCCCGTTGGCCACCGCGTCGTCGCCGGTGAAGGTGAGCCCGGTGGCGAGCGCGTTCACTTCGTCGACGGTCATCCCGCGACCGTTGGCCACGTTCTGCACGAAGACCCGGTTGACCTGGTCGATCTGGTCCTGATAGTAAGCGCGCTCCTCGTCGGTGAGCGGGCGCGACCCGTAGGTGGAGTCTTTGCTCTCGGCGCTCGCGATGTTGTCGATCTTGATGCCCAGAAGGTCGAGCAGGCCCGAGTAGTCGATCGTCTGCATGACCGTGCCGATCGAGCCGATGTCGGTCGTGTGGGCCACGTAGATGTAGTCGGCTTGCGAAGAGATCTCATAGGCGGCGCTCGCGTTGAGGGCGGCGCTCGACACGGTGATCGGCTTGCTGAACTCATCGACGTAGGCGGCCATCTCCTCGCCGGCGGTGGCCGTGCCGCCGCCCGAGTTCACGCGCAGGACGACGCCCTTGATGTTGTCGTCGGCCTCGGCTTCGTCGAGCAGCTGCTTTATGCCCTCGGGGCTGCAGGCCGACCCGTCGTAGGCGATCGAACCCGAAAGGTCGATCACCGCGATCGAGTTGGGCTCGTGCGCGATGCCCTCGTCGACCGAAAGGGCGCGGGCGCACGAATTCGCCTGGAAGGCGAAGACGGCGAGCAGGGCCGCCACGACGATTGCGCAGATCCAGCCCACCGGCACGCGGCGCTTGGGGTCGCGCGCCGGGACCGGCGGAATGGTCGGCGGGACCGGCGTAGGCGTTTGAGGACGGTTCTCGTAGGGCATGAAGAGGCTCCTAGAGCTCGAAGTTCTCGTCCATGCGGCGGCTCTGAGCCTTCTTGGCCGTGCGCAGGAGGAACTCGCGGTTGGTCTCGGTCTGCTTCAGGGACTTGATGAGCATGTCCATGGCGCGCTCGGAGTTGTTCATGTTGGCCAGGATACGGCGCACCGCCCAGATGAGCGGAGCCTCCTGGGGATCGAGCAGGAGGTCTTCCTTGCGGGTGCTGCTCGCCACCGGGTCGATGGCCGGGTAGATGCGGCGGTCGGCCAGGTTGCGGTCGAGCCGAAGCTCCATGTTGCCCGTGCCCTTGAACTCTTCGAAAATGACCTCGTCCATCTTCGAGCCGGTGTCGATGAGCGCCGACGCGAGAATCGTCAGGCTGCCGCCGTGCTCGATGTTGCGGGCCGCGCCGAAGAACTTCTTGGGCGGATAGAGGGCCGTGGAATCGACGCCGCCGGACAGGATACGGCCGCTCGCGGGCTGGGCAAGGTTGTAGGCGCGGGCCAGACGGGTAATCGAGTCGAGCAGGATCACGACGTCCTGCCCCATCTCGACGAGGCGCTTGGCGCGCTCGATGACCATTTCGGCCGCGGCGATATGGTTCTCGCTCGGCATGTCGAAGGTCGACGAAATGACCTCGCCCTTGATCGACCGCTGCATGTCGGTGACCTCTTCGGGGCGCTCGTCGACGAGCAGGCACATGAGGTGGCATTCGGGGTTGTTGGCCGAAATCGAGGCCGCGATCTGCTTGAGGACCGTGGTCTTGCCGGCCTTGGGGGGCGAGACGATGAGGCCGCGCTGGCCCTTGCCGATCGGGGCCGCCAGGTCGATCACGCGGGAGGTGATCGTCGAGCGGCCGTGCTCCATGACGAGGCGCTCGTCGGGATAGACGGGCGTGAGCTCGCGGAAGTGCGGGCGCAGCTTGGCCGCTTCGGGGTCGAGCCCGTTGATCGTGTAGACCTTATGCAGGGCGGCGTACTTTTCGTTGCTGCGGGCCGGGCGCACCTGGCCGGCGACGAAATCGCCCTTGCGCATGCCGTTGCGGCGGATCGTGGAAAGGCCCACGTAGACGTCGTTCTCGCTGGGCAGATAGCCTTCGGTGCGCAGGAACCCGTAACCGTCGGAGAGGATGTCGAGGACGCCGGAGACGTCGATAAAGCCCTCTTTCTTCATCGTGCCCTCGTAGACGGCCTGCACGAGCTCGGCCTTCTTCAGGCCCTTGACGTCGAGTTCGAGCTCGGCGGCCTTCTCGCGCAGTTCGGCCACCTTGAGCTTGGAGAGCTCCTCGACGGACACGTCGGGGGTCACCTCGCGGTTGGCATGCTGCTTGTTGCGGCCATGGCGGCGGTTGCCGTTGTTCTGGGACGCGCTCTGCTTCTGGCCGTTCTTGCCGTTGCGCGAGCGGTTCTGCTGGTCGCGGTCCTTCTGAGCGCCATGGTCCTTCTGAGACCCATGGTCCTTCTGGGCGGGGCGGTCCTTCTGGGAGGCGCGGTCTTTGGCGCCTTCGCCGTTCTGGGAACGGACGCTGCGGCGCTTGGCGCGCACGGCCGACGAATGGCGGCCGGGGCGGGCGTCGTCGTCGGCGGGCGCGTCTGCGGCCGCCTCGCCGGCGGTCTTCGATTTCACGCTGCGACGGGGCTTTTTGGGCGCCTCGCCTTCCGCGGGCGCTTCGGCGGCGGGCTCGGGCGCGCGCTCTGCGCTCTCGCGCGGGGCGCTGTCGGCGGGCTCGTCGGCCGGCTTGGCCGCTTTGGCCGCGCGCTTGCGCGGGGCGCGGGGCGCCTCTTCGGCCGGAGCCGCGTCGGCGGGAGCCTCTTCGGCGGCCTTCTTGACGCGGGTGCGCGACGTCCTGCGGGCGGGCTTCTTCGGCGCGGCGTCGGCCGGCGTTTCAGTAGCGGGCGCTGCCGCCGGCGCGGCGGGCGCCGGAGTTACGGGTGCATCGGGGGTATCGGTTTCGGACATTTATGCGTTCTGCACTTTCTCCCAGTCTTTCAGGAATGCATCGAGGCCGCGGTCGGTGAGCGGGTGCTGCACCATCTGTTTGAGCACCTTGAACGGCACGGTGGCGATGTCGGCGCCCATGAGCGCGCACTGGGTCACGTGGTTGGCGCTGCGGATGGAGGCGGCGATGATCTCGACCTGCTCGCCGTTGACCGTGTTGTCGGTGAAGTCGTAGTTGTTGATGGCGGCGACGATGTTGCCCACCTGCTCGAGGCCGTCTTCCGAAATGTCGTCGAAGCGCCCGATGAACGGGGAGATATAGCGGGCGCCGGCGCGGGCCGCAAGGATGGCCTGCGGCACGCTGAAGCACAGGGTCATGTTCACGCGGACGCCCTGGCCGGCCAACTCATGGGTTGCGGCCAGGCCCTCGACCATCGTGGGGATCTTCACCACGATGTTGGGGGCGATTTCGGCGAGCTCGAGGCCGTCGCGGACGATCTCGTCGCGGGTCATGGCCACGCTTTCGGCGGAGACGGGGCAATCGGGACCGACGATCTCGCAGATGCGCTTCATGTGGTCGTGGAAATCGGACAGCTTGCCGCCGATCTTGGCGTAGAGCGAGGGGTTGGTGGTAACGCCGGCAAGCGCACCCCAGCTCGCAGCTTCTTCGATTTCGTTGAGGTCGGCAGTGTCCAGGAAGAACTTCACGTGGAACCCTCTCCTATCGGGAACATGACGCACATGACGAGCAAAGGCCAGCGAAGGGCGGTATGTGCGCGGGAAATGGAAGACGACTCGCAGCCTAGTGAGCGAATCTTCCGTAATAGTACCAAATGCGCCCGCGCGCGCAAGGCGGAACTTGTCCGAATGCGCATGAAAACGCCCCGCTCGCTGGCCCTGCGGCCGGCAAGCGGGGCGTGCGAGGCCCGTATGGCGGGAAGCGGCCCTTAGCGGTATTCCCACATATGGTCGAGCGGACCGCACCCACGGCCCATGCCCGGGTCGCATTCCAAGGCGCCCGTGACGTACTGCTTGGCCTTCGACACGCTCGCCTGCACGTCGAAGCCCGACGCCAGGCCGCAGGCGATCGCGCTCGAGAGCGTGCAGCCCGTCCCGTGGGTGTTGGGGGTGTCAATGAACGTGTGATGCAGCCACACGCAGCGGCCGTGCTCGGTGAGCAGGAGGTCGTCGGCCGTGTCGGCGGCGTGGCCGCCCTTGATGAGAACCCATTTGCCCGCCTGCATCTTGTCCTGGATGGCGCGGGCGGCCGCTTCGCGGTCTTCGCGCGTGGCGATCGAGATGCCGGCGAGCACTTCGGCTTCGGGGATGTTGGGGGTCACGATTTCGGCGAGCGGGAGCAGGTGGGCGACGATTGCCTCCACGGCAGGCGAATCGGCCAGCGTGGCGCCGCTCGTGGCGACCATGACCGGGTCGAGCACCACATGGGCGGCCTGCGCCTTTTCAAGGCCGACCGCGATGGCCTCCGCCGCTTCGGGGGTGGGCACCATGCCGATCTTCACGGCGTCGGGGCGGATATCGGCGAAGACGCTGTCCATCTGGGCGCCGATGAAGGCGGCCTCGACGGGCAGCACGCCCTGGACGCCTAAGGTGTTCTGGGCGGTAAGGGCCGTGATCACCGTTTCGGCGTAGAGCTTGTGGCTGGCGATGGTCTTTATGTCGGCCTGGATACCGGCGCCGCCGCTCGAATCGGAACCGGCGATGGAAAGAACTGCGGGGATCATGAGAAGATGCTCCTTTCGCACGCATGCACGCGTCTTATAGGGAAAGTGTAGCCTATCTTGCCCGTTCCCGCAGTTCATCGCCTTCGTTCGCGGGGCGCTCCTGAGCCGGGAAGGTGCGCTCGCACACGGCGCGCAAATCGCGGGCGGCGCGCTCGCAGTCGTCGGAGGCGAAGATGGCCGACACGACCGCGGCCCCCGCCGCTCCCGAGCCCACGAGCGTGGGGATGGTTTCAGCGTTGCAGCCCCCGATCGCCACGACGGGAATCGACACCGCCTGGCAGATCGCGCGGAACTCTTCCGGCGTCAAAGCCCAGCTTTCGGGCTTGGTCGGCGTCGCGACGACGGCTCCCACGCCCAGGTAGTCGGCGCCGGCCCGTTCGGCCTCGATGGCCTCTTCGACCGTCTGGCAGGACACGCCGACGATCTTGTCGGGGCCGAGCGCGGCGCGGGCCGCGGCGCAGGACGCGTCTTCCTGGCCCACGTGCACGCCGTCGACGTCGGCTTCCTTGGCCGCTTCCACGTCGTCGTCGATCACGAAGGGCACGCCCGCCTTGGCGCAGAGGGGCTTGAGCTTCTTGGCCATGGCCACGATCTCGTCGTGGCTCGCCTCCTTGGCGCGCAGCTGCACGAAGGTCGCGCCGCCTGCAATCGCCTGCTCGATGCAATCGGACAGCGTCCGCGCGCCGAGCCAACGGTCGTCGGAGACGGCGTAGAGCAGAAGGTCGCGGGGCGCGAAGGCGTCGCGGGGGCTCATCTTGTTGCCGCCGAACTTTTCGGGCAGGTTGTCGAGGACGCGGTTGACCGTGCGCACCGAGCACATCTCGCCGCACATCGTGCAGGTGCCCTCCACCGAAGGCGGCGCGCTTTCGAAGACGGCGCGGGGCTTGACCGGGTCGATGGCCACGGCGAACATATCGTCCCAGTTCATGCGCCGGCGGGCGTCGGCCATCTTGTTGTCGGCGTCGCGGGCGCCCGGCAGATGGTTGGCCAGGTCGGCGGCATGGGCGGCGATCTTGGCGGCCACGATGCCCTCGCGAACGTCGTCAGCGTCGGGCAGGCGCAGATGCTCGGCGGGCGTCACGTAACAGAGGAAGTCGGCCCCGTTGGCTGCGGCGATCGCGCCGCCGATCGCGCTCGTGATGTGGTCGTAACCCGGCGCCACATCGGTGACCAGGGGCCCCAGCACGTAGAAGGGGGCGTTGTGGCACAGGCGCTTTTCAAGCTTCATGTTGGCCGCGATCTCGTCCATGGCCATGTGCCCCGGGCCTTCCACCATGACCTGCACGCCCGCGTCCCAGGCGCGCGTGGTGAGCTTGCCGATCTCGATGAGCTCGTCGATCTGGCCGGCGTCGGTGGAATCGGCGATGCAGCCGGGGCGCATGGCGTCGCCGATGCTGATCGTCACGTCGTATTCGTGCAGGATCTCGAGCAGCTCGTCGTAGTGCTCGAAGAAGGGGTTCTCGTTGCCGGTCATCTGCATCCAGGCGAAGATG
>Ga0214929_100270_pt1 | contig 14925 bp, 17 predicted proteins | sample Stichaenrichm17X_FD_168613 | JGI IMG/M metagenome (GOLD analysis project Ga0214929, IMG submission 168613) | Xylose enriched microbial communities from anaerobic bioreactor in Madison, Wisconsin, United States - 17X | ecosystem: Engineered > Bioreactor > Anaerobic > Unclassified | place: USA... | reverse complement strand
AGGCGCTGTTGGAAGGACGCGCCGAGGTCAACCGCCTCGAATACAAGGACCTGCCCTTTATGAACCAAGACCTCGAGAATCCCGAACTCGAGAGCGTGGCGCGCGTCCGTGACAAGGTTCGCAACGCCGACGGCCTATGGTTTGTGACCCCTCAGTACAACAACTCGTTTCCTGGCCACATCAAAAATCTTGTTGACTGGCTCAGCAGGCCACTACCGGGCAAGGGCCGCGACTCTGTTGTGATCAGCGGAACCAAGACGACCGTATCCGGCGCAGGCGGCCGTACCGCAACCGCAGGAATGCGTGCGTCCCTCGACGCGCTGCTAGAGTTCGTCGGCGCTGGCGTCATGCGTGACCCTGAAACCGGAATAGCCCTGTCCGGCGAGTCATGGGGATCTGGCAAGCTCATCCTTTCCCCTGAAGATGAAGCAAAGCTCGAGGCACAGGCCGACGCCTTCCTCAAGTTTATCGCCTAAGAAAATCTGTTCTGCATGGCTATGCGCTGTCGGCTGACAGAGTTTTGTTGGCCGACATGTTTTTTCAGAAATGACAGAACCTCTATAGTGCCCCTTGGGGGCTAGTTCGTAGTTCATGTATACAACTGCATAGCCGTCACATGCAAGGCAAGATGCGTACTCGCCCACGTTTGCCTTGTCATCACCCACATATGCGCCACCGTGCGCCCAAAGGACAACAGGCGAAAAAACAAGGCCGCGGGAACTGGTGTTAAATAGAAAATTGTAATTATCAAGCCGACGATGACCAGAAGGCAGATGCTTACAACCCGAAAGAAAGTCTTCCAACGGCTTCTCTTCGTTTGAGAGCGCCCTTGTTTATGACGTGTTACGTCGCGTTCCTCCCGTGTCTGCCCAGTAGACGTAGCTATAGTAGAGCAGGCAAGGCTACATAGATAACTGCCACAGGAAGATCCCATGGAATGTTTCTTTAATATAACTTCATATACCGCCTGCAAGTGGCTCTCACGCGCATCTTCGCTAAAGTTATCGACTTTCGCAGCCCGTTTACTGCCATGCACTCAGCTGGTGTCGCTGCCTCAGCAGTACGTCTCGCTAGGCTTGTCCATATGTCCGATACAGAGTGCCAGATGATAAGAATAGCAGGAAACTTGCACGACATAGGCAAGCTCGCCGTCCCCCGCAGCGTCCTAGAAAAGCAGTCAAGGCTCACGCCAGATGAGTTTGACATAATACGCGCCCACAGCTACTGCACCTATCAAGTCCTTGACGGCCTCAAAGGGCTTGAGGACATACAGCGCTGGGCAGCCTATCACCACGAGCGTCTTGACGGCAAGGGCTATCCCTTCAAGCTTGACGCCAAAACCTCTCGTTGGGATCGCGCATCATGGCTGTAGCTGATATTTTCTCCGCCATCACTGAGGATCATCCCTATCGGGAGAGCATGCCAAAACAACAAGCCGTTCCAATTCTTCAAGACATGGCCAGCAACGGAGGCATCTCTGCCTATCTCTGCTCGGTTCTCATCGAGAACTATGAGGATGTAGCGCGCAAGCGCAAAGACGCTTCCGAAAGGGCTGTGTCCAGCTTCGAAGGCTGGCGCAGGCAAGATAGCGCCACAGTGTAGACTTCTAGGAAAGCAAGGAGATCAGCACGATGGAAGCGGTAAGCTCGGCACTGCTGCACTATGTTTCGATTGCTGGTAGCACGGCGATTGTGTACCTTTTCATCATCTTATGCATGCGCGTCTTTGGCAAGACGGAGGTGGCGCAGCTCTCGATCACCGACTTCGTGTTCATCATGCTCATTTCCAATGCCGTACAAAATGCCATGGTTGGCCCCGACACAAGCTTAGAGGGCGGCCTTGTGGCTGCAATGACACTGTTTGTCATAGACTCACTTTTCAAGTGCTGGCGATACCGCTTCCCACGTCTTGCCGACAAGCTGCAAGGCTCTCCGCTTACGCTCGTACGACATGGCAAAGTCCAGCAGCAAGCCATGAGGCTTGCCATGCTCACTCAAGACGAGCTCATGGAGGCCCTGCGCGAGCATGGCGTAAGCAAGCTCGACGAAGTCGATATGGCCGTGCTTGAGACTGACGGCGCAATATCTGTCCTTTCGGACCAGTTCAAGACTCAAACGACTCGAAAAAGGCAGCCACGCAGGCCTGCGAAAAAACGTGGATAAATGCAGTGCATCAGCGCTTTGCGCCCACAGGGCAAGCATCTAGCGCCCTTTTGATATTCCGAAAGGCAGATAGGGAAGAACACAAGCATGAGCGTTCGTGCACGACATATCCCCCAACTCCAAAAGGAGGACAGCATGAGCATTGTCTCTTGGATCGTCGTAGGTGGCTTGGCTGGATGGATAGCCGCCATGATCATGAAGACGGACCACAGCCTCGTGAAAAACATCGTAACTGGCATCATTGGAGCGCTCATCGGCGGTTTTGTGATGAACCTGCTTGGTTCTCACGGCGTCACTGGGTTCAATCTGTGGTCTATTTTCGTCTCTTTGATCGGCTCCGTCATCCTCATAGCGATCGTCAACCTCGCGAAAGGACGTAGCTAAAGCCACAGCCTTTTCTCTTCGTTTTTCTTGGTCGAGTTGCAAAGACCCCTTGGAACATCCGAGGGGTCTTTTCCTGTCATAGCAGCGCTAAAGCCGCGCGCCAGCCGTAACTGCTACGGCAGCGAGCGCGTTCGTATCCCAAGGCCTATGCCTAGGCCTCCTCCCCACACTCGTGGTGCACAAGGCGGCGCTTGAACTCCTTGCGCTCGCAGCGATTGTCCCAAAGCTTGACGAGCTCTGCGATTACTGTCGGGACAACGCTGAGGCTAGCGACGAGCAGCCAATCTGAAAGCCCAAGGGGCACTAGGCCAAAAATGGCACCGACAGGCTCGATCGCAACCATGACTGCGAACAGTCCCATCATAGCGAGGGCGACATAAAGCAACGGCATGTTGTCCCGGATGGTTCGCTTGAAAATAGACACCCTACTCCTGACGGTAAAGATGTGCAAAATGCTGGTGAAGGAAACGACAAGGAACGCCATCGTGCTTCCAAGCTCCTGGGAAGGCGCCACGCCACTGTTGAAGTGCACGAAAGCGCCGTTGTAGTAGGCGATCAGGCCAACTGCCGTAAAGATAAGGGCTTGGATCGCGATAACGCGCAGAATGCCACCACCAAAGAAGCTCTCTTGCCGGCCAATGGGCTTGCGCCCCATAATGCGCTCGTCACTCGTCTCCTGCGCAAGGCGCAACCCGGGTACGCCGTCGCCCAGCACGTTGATAAGCAGCAGCATCACCGGGGAGAGCGGGATGCCCCAGCCCATCAATTGCGAGGCGAGCATGATGACAACTTCTGACAGGTTGCAAACAAGCAGGAAATAGATCACTTTTCGAATATTCGAAAAGACGTTGCGACCTTCGCGGACGGCGGAGATGATGGTAGCAAAATTATCATCGGTAAGAACCATGTCCGCCGCACTCTTTGCCACCTCAGTGCCGGCCTGCCCCATCGCGACGCCCACGTCAGCCGCCTTGAGTGCAGGTGCGTCATTGACGCCGTCACCGGTCATGGCGACGACTTCCCCATTTTCCTGCCAAGCCTCCACGATGCGAATCTTGTCCTCAGGAGACACGCGAGCGTAAACGGAGTAAGAGCGCACATGCTCTACGAGGTCGTCATCACTCATGTGCGAGAGCTCTGGGCCGGTGATGACTGCGCTTCCCTTTTCCGCGATACCGATTTGTCGCGCGATGGCAGCTGCTGTCACGGCATGATCGCCCGTGATCATAACTGTGCGAATGCCAGCGTTGCGCGCCGTCGAAACTGCCTGCGCCGCCTCGGGGCGAGGGGGGTCAATGAGCCCGACAATGCCTTCGAACTCAAGGTTGCACTCTAACTCCTCGAGGTTTCCGTCCTCAGGCAGACGCCCGACCTTTTTGCTCCCAAGAGCTATCACGCGCAATGCGTCGTCTGCGAAGCGGTCGTGCATAGACTGCCACTCGTCACGTGCCTCCTTGGTGCCTTCGGCGAAGGGAACCCTGTCAAAAGCCCCTTTCGTGAGGACAAGATAACCGCCGTTGGGGCAGTGATGGATGCTCGTCATCATCTTGCGCGCTGAGGAAAAGGGGACCTCCCCCACGCGCGGCCATTGGGCGGCGAGCTCCTGTTGGCTCTGCCCCTCACCTTTGAGCAGGCGGATTATGGCACTTTCTGTCGCATCCCCTACGACATGCTCTTCGCCCTTCTCGTCGCGCTCGATGCTCGCATTGCTTGCGAGGGCAAGAAGGTCGAGCAGCCGCACCGATGCCTCAGGCAAAGACCCCTTCCCCGTCATGACGGCCTCATGGCCAGGAACCCACATCCTTTGGACAGACATGCGGTTCTGCGTGAGGGTGCCGGTTTTGTCCGAGCAGATGATGGAGACGTTGCCTAACGTCTCAACGGCTGGCAGCTTACGAATCAACGCATGGTGCGCGACCATGTTTTGAATGCCATGCGTCAGCGTCAGCGTCACGATAAGCTGCAAAGTCTCAGGCACAGCAGCAACAGCAAGCGAAACCGCGGCCAAGGCCATCGCCCAGGGGTCCTCTCCTTGCCCAAGACCAACTGCCAGCAAAATAACTGCAGAGACAATAGCGACAAAGCTTACAGAACGACTGACTCGGTCCAAGCGAGCCTGGAGGGGCGTCTTTATTTTCTGCGTGTCGTTGAGATAACCTGCTATCTTGCCCATCTCCGTGCCCATGCCCGTTGCAACAACAACTGCCGTGGCATTGCCCGCCGTCACAAGGCAGCCTGAAAATACCATCGTGAGACGGTCTCCCAAAGGAGCGTCTTGCTCCATGGAAGCCTCGGCATCCTTTTCGACGGGCTCGCTCTCACCTGTAAGCGAGGACTCATCCACCTGTAGCGAAACGCTCTCGATCAGCCGTGCATCAGCGGGTACGAGGTCCCCCGCCTTAAGGTAGATGACATCACCTGGCACTACCTGCTCAGTTGCTATGTGCTGACGCGTCCCTGAGCGCAAGGCCAAGCACAAAGGGCTGTTCAGATCCTGAAGAGCCTCAAGGGCCCGCTCGGCGCTACGCTCTTGCGTCACGGCAAGCGCGGCATTCATAGCGATAATGGCGAAGATGACCAGCGGCTCTATGAAGCCGTGGCCCTCGCGTATGGCCAATCCCAACGAAAGGAGGACCGCTATAAGCAAGATGATGTTTGCCATGTCCTTGAACTGCCGCAAGACCATCGAAAAGATGCTGCTGCGCTCTGCGGACTCATAGGCATTCGGCCCATACTTCCCAAGGCGACACTCAACCTCAGCATTGTCAAGCCCAACTGAGGTGCTGCTATGCATCTCCTTCAGTACGACTTCGCCCGTCTTCGTGTGCCATGTGGACATCATCTACCACCTTACTGTCTACATCGTGAAGTCTTGCCCTGCCATCTGAATTATTATGGTGGAACATACCATCTCAAAAGCCACTCATGCCGCAATACAGATAATCTGTCCTAGTATTTCTATTTTCCATTGCATATTTCGTAGACTCTGGGTATATAGGCCATCGGGTAGAAGCGATGAGCTCGATCATGTCGCTACCCCCTGACACATTCGCATACTCTTTGGAGGCAAAATGAGCGTCATTTACGACTTCACCGTGAAGGACCGCGACGGTAAAGATGTTTCCCTTTCAAAGTACAAGGGAAAGGTGCTGCTGGTCGTCAATACCGCGACGGAGTGTGGCTTCACCCCGACCTACGCAGACTTGCAAAAGCTTTACAGCGAGCTTGCGGGCAAGGGCCTCGAGATCCTTGACTTCCCTTGCAACCAGTTCGGCAGCCAGGCTCCTGGGACTTCAGAAGAAATCCACAAGTTTTGCACCGGCCGCTTCGGTGTCACGTTCCCCCAGTTCGGCAAGCTCGAGGTCAATGGCTCTGGCGAAGACCCGCTTTACACATGGCTTAAGAGCCAAAAGGGCTATGCAGGCTTCGATCCCAAGCATCCTATCACGCCGGTCCTCGTCAAGATCCTCAGCAAGCAGGATCCTGAGTGGGAGAAGTCCCCTGACATCAAGTGGAACTTCACGAAGTTCCTTATTGACCGTGAGGGCAATGTCGTAAGGCGCTTCGAGCCCACGGCTAACGTCGAGAAGGTTGTCAAGCCAGCAGTGGAAGCTCTGCTCTAGCTTCTTCGTTTTCGCAAAACAGGCACCATGCGTAACTTAGCGTCCTTCAAACCAAAGTCTGAAGGACGCTTTTTTAGGCTTAAGGAGCTGTGCCCAAGCTCTTAAGGGAAAGGGGCCACGTGACAGGAGATCAGATCATCCTTTTCGCCATGGCATTGGCTACCCTGGCGGCTATAGGATGGTTCTCATATCATTGGCATAAAGAGCGCCGCAGCTTGTAGTTGGAAGCTTCTTTTCTGGTAGCTGTGGCCTCATCTTTGGCGACAGTCAAGGCGGCATTGTTGTACTTGGGAGCGGGCTCACCGCTGAAGGAAACGTCACGCCACTTTTAGCCGATCGGATCAATAAGGGAATCCAAGCATGGCATGAGAGCCCTGGCAGCATCCTCGTCGTAACCGATAACTACCACGTGCTGTGTGCACTTCTCATCGCAAGGCAGCTCGGCATAGCCTGTGATGGCCGCGGCGCACGCCCCAAGCTATACTTCTTGTTAAATGCGCTTCTGCGTGAATGGGTGACCTTCCTGTTCATCTGGAAGCGAGCATACCTGCGCGTCCTTGCTGTCAGCGCTTTAATGGTCTTTGTCTCAAACATCATCTCGCTCATAGTGGCACCCTAAGACTTAGATAGAGCGCGGCGAAACATATCGCAAACTCATATTCTTCTCAGCGCATATGTGATTCTTTAGGAAACGGATTTTTGCAACCGCTCTTATTGCCATACGGGTATACGAAGGGCAGCCTTGTGGCACAAAATGACGAGAAGGGACCTCACAATGGAGAGTCTGTTGAAGGATGCACACGTTTTAGCTGACGGGACGAAGCTCCCCCTGATTGGCTTCGGCACCTATCGCCTCAACGGCACAAGGGGCGTCCAAGCGATACGCTCCGCGCTTGACTGCGGCTATCGACTTATTGACACTGCCTTCAGCTATGAAAACGAAGGCACGGTGGGAGAAGCTATCAAGCGCTCCGGCCTTAAGCGCTCTGAGCTGATCGTCACCTCAAAGCTGCCAGGCCGCTACTACGCGCGCAAGGACGCCTTCGCCGCGCTTCAGGAGTCACTTTACCGTACAGGCCTTGATTACTTTGACCTCTACCTGCTCCATTGGCCTAACCCAAGGCTTGACCAGTATGTAGAGGCATGGCAGGCCCTCATTGACGCACGGGACCTCGGGTTGGTGCGTTCCATCGGCGTGTGCAACTTCTTGCCTGAGTATCTCGAGCGTCTCGAGAGGGAGACCGGCATGCTGCCCGTCGTCAACCAAGTCGAGCTTCATCCCTATTTCAATCAAGCGGAGCAACGAACCTTCGACGCGGCGCATGGCATCTTGACCGAGGCATGGAGCCCGCTTGGAAGGGCCACCGCCGTCCTCCACGACCCACTGCTAGGCACCATTGCCGACAAGTATGGCAAAAACGTGGGGCAGATCGTATTGAGGTGGGAGCTGCAGCTAGACGTTTTGCCCATTCCCAAGTCTTCCACGCCCTCTCGCCAAGCATCGAACCTTGACATCTTTGACTTTGAGCTCAGCAAAGAAGACATGGATGCCATCAACGGGCTGTCCAAGCCAGACGGACGCTATAAGGGACAAGATCCGGCAACCTACGAAGAGGTCTAGCCAAGTGACCCCATGAAAGCGCAGAAGCACCGCAGGCACCATGCCCAAAAGGGAGTTGGCGTCGGCGGTACTGCATCAAGGCGCACGACATTAGGAGAAACGAACGCACATGCCAAGGCTACGGCAGACAAGCCACTTGTAGGTAGTCCCAAACTTTGGCCAGTGCTTTCCGATATGGGACGATCGTCGCATCCGGCCAGCTCAGAGCTTATATGCGCTCCTAGCAAGGCAAGGAGGTAATCGTCTGGCGCTTATTGGACAGTGATGTGTGCATCCTATCTGCGCCATGCGCGATCAAAGACATTCAGTTCGACATCGTGGCAGAGACGGAGTGCGCCACAAGACTTTGGGTCGTCAAAGCAGCTACATGGCAAAGACTTATGGTTAGCTCTGCTGCGGTGGCAAGCTATACCACCCGTCTTATGGCCTCGCGCCTTTCTAAGGCGATGTGGCTGGTAGAGCAGACCATGTGGGAAAACTCTGACAAGCGCCTTGCTTCTTTTCTCATCTAGGAGCGCCTCTTCGAGCAAAGCGACAACCTTGCCATCACCCACGAGCGGATAGCGATACATCTGGGCTCGGCGCACGAGGTTGTGACGCGCATGCTCAGGCATTTTCAACAAGAGGGTCTGGTAAGGCTTTCACGCGAGTCTGTGCGCCTGCTCGACGTAGAGGGGTTGCGCGCGATCGCCCAGTCAAAGGACGCTAGTTAAGCAAAGACAAGACAGCGGCCTTGGGTCGCGCCCCTGTGCTCTGATTGATGACTTTGCCGTCTTTCACAACGATAAGCGTGGGGATGCCCATCACACCAAAGCGCTGCGCCAGCTCCGGCTCCTCGTCCACATTAACCTTTCCAACCACAGCATTCGTACGCTCATTGGCGACCTTCTCGATGACAGGGCCCATCATCCTGCAGGGGATGCACCATGAAGCCCAGAAGTCAAGCAGAATGGGCTTTCGGCTTTTCATGGCCTCTTGGTCAAAGTTGTCTTTTGTGATGGTAACAGGGCCATTTTCTTTCCTTCCGTTGAGACCTGTAATTGCGTGCAAGCATATGCCACGATAAGAAAATCGTCCGTGACAAGGTCACGGGCGATGAAAGAGCCTTCTGTGTCAGATGCCTTTGCCTGCCTTTTCACCTTCAGTCGTCGACGGTGAGCTCCTTTTGGAAGGTTCCCTCCCTCAGCTCCTCGAAAGCCGTGTTCAGCTCCTCTTCGGTGTTCATGACTATCGGCCCGCCCCACGCAACGGGCTCGTTGAGCGCCTTCGAGCTCATAAACAGCACATGAACGGGCTTATCCTCGGCTTTAATGGTCACGCTATCCCCATCGGCAAGATGAGCAGCGGACTTCTCCGCAAGGCGTGTGCCGCCTATCGTGACATCACCGAGCAGCGTAAACACCATGACTGCGCGATCTTTGCCCACAGGAATTGTGAGAGCTGCCCCAGGCTCAAGCCCTATGTCGTAATAGTCCAGGGGAAGATGTGAGGATTGGTAGCCCTTATGGCCTTCAAACGTCCCAGCAAGCAGGCGAACGCTGCCTCCCTCCACCGGAATGTCCTCTATCTCATCGTGGCCGACGGCATGATAGTGGGGAGTGGCCATCTTCTGTGCATGTGGAAGGTTCAGCCATAGCTGTACCCCGAGCATGCGCTTAGCCGGCGGTATGGTCTCCTCATGCAGGATGCCCGAGCCGGCGCACATCCACTGCAGCTCGCCATCGCTGACCGTATCCTCGAAGCCCAAGCTGTCACGATGGTGCATCTTGCCAAGACGCACATAGGTGATCGTCTCAATGCCCCGATGGGGATGAAGAGGAAAGCCTGCCGTATAGTCGTCCGGATTCGTGCTGTCAAACGAATCCAGCATGAGAAACGGATCAAACTCCCTTACCGTCTCGTTGCTCAGAACGCGTACGAGATGCACTCCTGCGCCATCAATCGCCTTAAAGCCTCTAACGACCTTCTTAACACGCCGGTCCATAAGAACCTCCCGATCTTTCGTTGTTTTCAGAACCTGCCAAGGGCAGACGCACATGTTTTAAATCCTAGCTTGCAGATAGTATTTCCTAAAAGAGAATTTAATTACGTCCGTTGAACGGCACCTCTTTTTTTCCACGACCCAAATACCTGCAGGAAATCTGCCTGCGAGATATTGCGCAGGAAGATCAGCTCTGGCGCAACTTCACACCGATGCCGACAGCTGCAAGTGCAGCGAGCAGCATGAACATCGGAGCTGACGAGCTGCTGTCACCTGTCTGTGGAAGTCCCTGTGATGGAGTACTCCACAGCTCGCTACTCACAGTGCGCAAAACCTCCATAGGAGAGCCCTCGTCGGCGTAGACGTTTGTGAAGCTCGCGTTTTCAACTGACACTGATGCAGAGAGCCTGCCCGCGCCATCATCGGTTACCACGACTGTGGCTTGAGCCGTGTGCCCGTCGTCTTGCACACCGGCAAGTCCCGAGGCGTTCTCGCTGATCGTGTAGCGGTAGGTTCCAGGCCTGTTGAACGTAATCGCCCAAAAGAGGCCGTCTTTGCGCCTGCTGTGGCTGTCGCCGTCGTCTGCTCGGGCAGTGGCGCAGCATCGATGGCAGCAAGGGTGAATTCGAAGTGGTCGCTCTTGAGCCACGGACGTCCCTCTAAGACCCTTGTGACCTCGAGACCTTGAGTGAGCACAGCAGGGGTCGTCGCGTAGTTATTGGTAAACGTGACCGTGCTGAGCGTATTGGCGCCCGTAGTGCCGGTCGCGTTCGAGCTGTCTGTGTTCTTAAAGCTACCCGGCAGCGACTGCTCTTCAATCGTATAGTGCATTTGAGAGGGCAGCAGCAGGATGCGTGCCGTCTGGCTGGCCTGCAAGGAGATTGTTCCGCCGTCGCTGATGGTTCCTTTATAGCTCATGGAACCGTCGCTTTCGTAGACGCGGTATGTCAGCGCCCCGCCTCCCCACTGGCCGCTAGCGTCCTTCAGGCCCACCTTGAACGAGGATTCGGCGTCTGCCGGAACCGTCTCGCCATCTTCAGTTGTGACGATCTTGGTGATAGCGATCTCCCCTTTGAGGGCATTGGTCGCAACGAGGGTAGCGGCGCTGTCACTGGTCGTCTTCTGAAGTACACCATTGACGAGCATGGGATGGATGGTCTCAGCTGAAAGCTCGTAAGCTTTGGACCCATCAAGTTCCTTGACGCTGTAGTTGTGTCCAGGCTCAAGTTTCTTGTCTCCAGCGAAAAGGCCTGGCGCCACGACGAGTGTTGCCTGCCACTCGCTTGTTGCGTCAAGCGTCAGCTGCGAGTATTCGTGGTCGTCCTGCAAAATTTGCAGCGTCACGCTCTCAGGGCGCTGCGTTGGGTCAAGGGCGTCATCCCAGCTCTTGATAACTTGCATGGTGGCGTTCACAAGGCCCATGGTCGGCCTCCCGAATGAGTCTCATCACCGGCGAGGCGAGCGACCGCGGTGAAGGTGCCGTTCTGATTTTTCGTATAGGTGGTGTCCCCAACGGTAGTCGAGCCTCCTTCCGGCACGCTTACGCCGTCAGGAAGCGAAAGGAGCGTTGAGGTTTTCACGTGGGTGTATATGATGTCGCCGAAGAATTTGCGTACAGATCATAGCCGCCTTCTGCAGCTATGATCTGATCCTTTTCTGCATCAGTTAGCTCAGCGTAGGACTTCGTCCCTCCCACTAACTCAGCTGTGAGGTCACAGGCTGCCTGACTAGGCCAAACCCTGAAGCTCACGGCATAGGTACGCCATTTCCAAGACCATGCTGCCAAGGTACCAAGTAATCGTTCTCCCATTAAAGGAGGCCTCCGGAGCGCCGCTCCATGCCTGCCCAGACCCATAGCTTCCTCCGCTTCTCGAATATGAGAAGTTCTCCGCAGACCCACTCACAAGCTGGGTTGAGGTGAGGAGCGTCAAGTCGTCAATATCTTTACGTTCGCATAGCTCTGGGTTGTGGATACCTCCTTGACAATGGCATCGAACGCCGCGTTGAGAGCCGCTTGGTCGGTGCCGGCATAGTAGTTCTCGGAACCCGCACCGCGTTGTTGTGCAAGGCTTTCCATGTTTGCGACATTGCCGAAGGTGCCTCCGGTGTAAAGGAACTTCTGCGCAGCGACGATAGCCTTGGACTCGACAAGGGTGTAGCTGTAGTTCTTATTGTTGTTGTCGTTGTTGCCTGACCCATACACCGTCGTGCCATTGTGTACGGACGATCTATCCTCATTTGAATTCGATGCCCCTCCTTGGGTGAGGCGATAAGTCGGGTCGCCGTCAGACACAAAGATGACATACACTTCGGCGTTATCTCGGGTGGCTACAGCATTGGCGGTTTTAAGAGCACCTTCCCAGTTGATCCCGCTATTGGCGCTCATGTCGTCAATGGCGTTGTTAAACACTTCGCCATCTTTCGTTTTCTCAATTTCTGCAGAGGCGATGTTGCTGAAGGAAACCAGCGAAAGCTTAACCGCGTCGGGGTTTTCAGCGATGTTGTTGGCCAGAAGCTTTGCAGCGAGTGATTTCACGGCATCTTGAGCGACGTCAAGCCTCGTCTGCCCTCCCGAGCTGCTCGCCACGCTCCCCGACGCATCGAAGATGATGATATCTACTTTCGTGTGGAGCGACTGGTACGATGAAGTGCCCGTCACATCGAGGGTCAAAGTGTAAGTTCCGTCTCCATTTGACGAGAGCGTCTTGTGGTGAGTCGGAGATGCCGTCTCGATGCGAGGAAGCAAAGGGACGTTACATGGACAGTCGAAAAACGTGCGAACACACGCTTTTGCTGAGATAAGTATTTTAGGCGGGGTAGTTTTACGCATCGGCTGTTTTATAAACAAAATGGCCGATGTGCTTCTTCCAAAATTTCAAAAAGGGAGCTTAGACCTTAAGCACCTCTCGCAGCCCGCGGCGATTTGAGACGCCCAAGCAGCTGTGCACCGACGCAAGGTGATGCTTGATCGTATGCAGGGAAATCCAAAAAATGAGGCCATCTCCTTGCTCTTCCACCCACGGACAGCCAACATCGCGACGGAATGCTCCATCACAGTGAGCCACTGCGTAAACTTCTCGTCGTGCAGGCCATGTTTAACGTCCACCCGACCTTTGTTGAAGTCGCAAGCAAGCTCTATGGTGTACTTGTACTCCAAAGGATGCTCTTGCCGCATGCAGAGCTCAAGCAGCCCATGGAGGAGTCGATAGTGCACTGCCAGGATCGTCATCATCCGATCAGGCAAGACTATCGAGAGCGCATGAGAGAAGTTCGCCTTGGCCCGCTCGGCCCTCTTAAGCGACATTTATATCAGATAAATCACGGATGGCCTCAGCGCACAAGCTGATGAACTGATCATCGTCATTCATGAAGAGGGAGGCGATCTCCGCGGCCATGCTATAGTCTCCCTGCAGCGCTAAAAGCTTCGCCGTCGCAAGCCGTCTGCATTTCTCATCTATCTGCTCAACAGCCTCTTGAGCTCGCCCTAGCTCAAATGAAGAGCCAAACAGGGGGAAGAATATCTTTTCCACGGGTTGCCTTCCCCACATGTGTTTGAATGTGGTGCAACTCTGCCTCATGTGTATTTCGTGCCGCTTTCACTCCTTAGTCTCTCCAATACGTGCCGAAAACGAAGCTGTCAGCTAGAAAAATCCTACCATACTGAAAAGGAGGATACCTAACAGCATGGCAGGATTCGCATAGACAACTCTTTAGATGCAAAATCTGTAGCACGCAAACAGACAGTTGAGCGCTGGCGTCTGGCCTACATCACAACATAGGACTTGATGAGGTCGCGCGGCTTCTTGTCCATGACGTCAAACGCATCGGGGATCTTGTCGAAGCCCTCGAACTTGTAGTTGAGCATCTTGCCGGGATGGACGCGGTCTGCTTGTATGAGGCGCAACAGTCGCTCAATGCGACGGCCACCACCCGGGCAGAAGCCGCAGCGCAGCGTAATGTTGGACATGCCGAGGCCCCAGTCAGCCGCAGGGAACTTGTAAACGTCATTGATGCCAACGAAGTTGATGTTGGAGACGATGCCGTTCGGACGGGTCATCTTTAGCGCCTGATCGAGGGAGTCGCAGTTGCCACCGGCGAGAATGACCTTGTCGGCTTGGCCGACGAGGTCATGTATCTGCTCGACGAGGTCCCCGTCTTTGTAGGAGACGATGTCGGTCGCGCCAAACTCACGGGCGAGCTTCGCGCAGTTGGGACGGGTCCCTATGCCGATGACGCGCGCCGCGCCAGACAGGGCAGACCCTGCGATTGCCATCAGGCCGACTGGGCCAATGCCGAAGACGACGACGTTGTCGCCAAACTCGACCTCAGCATTTTCCACGCCATGAAAACCTGTCGACATCATGTCAGTGGTCATCAGAGCATCCTCAAGGCTAACATCATCGGGCTTGAGCACGAGGTTCGCGTCTGCGTTGTTCACGTGGTAGCGCTCTGCAAACACTCCGTCTTTCTCAAAGCAGAACTTGAAGCTCTTCATCATGCCATAGTCATGCGCGTTGTTGATATTGCGATCTTGCAGCATTGGCGCTTCCCAATCAGGGGTGCAGCAATTTACCACGCACACGTCTCCGGGCTTGAACCTCTTGACGTTTGAGCCGATTTCCACCACGCGACCGACAGACTCATGGCCGAGGATGCGCTCTTTCAAATCCCCAGCGAAGCCATGGCCCATATGGGTGTCAGAGCTGCAGATGGCCACAGCGACCGGCTCAAGTATCGCGTCATTGGGACCAGCTTTGGGCGCCTCCTTCTCGATCCAGCCGAGGTTTTCCACCGAATGCATGCCGAAGCCCCTCATAGGTGCCTCCTCCCCATGCGCGCAGCTGCACGCATGACGTAAGATTAATGATGCCTACTTAAGTTTACCTATATAATTGTAGGTGCGCCAACGCAGCTCAAATGACTCTTCATGACAACAGCGCTGTTATTCGGTGAATGGCTGCACAAAGATGCATAAATTTATGACATGGATCATGCTGTGCTGCTCCCTAAGCCGTACGTGCGTTTTGAGAAGCGTACTTCTTTCTGTCTCATTCTCCTATGCCCAGCTTTTTGAAAGCTTGGTCATAGGGAGCATGGCACAGGCCTCGCTCCGTGATGATGCCGGTGATCAGCTCGTGGTCGGTGACGTCGAAG
>Ga0214929_100267_pt1 | contig 14954 bp, 13 predicted proteins | sample Stichaenrichm17X_FD_168613 | JGI IMG/M metagenome (GOLD analysis project Ga0214929, IMG submission 168613) | Xylose enriched microbial communities from anaerobic bioreactor in Madison, Wisconsin, United States - 17X | ecosystem: Engineered > Bioreactor > Anaerobic > Unclassified | place: USA... | reverse complement strand
ACCCACTGTATATCTTGTGGCCGCTCTCTTCGTCTCATACGCCCCCTTACATGACCAGCACGACATTTCATGTCAAAAAGATAGACGCATCATAAGCAACCGTCAGTGTTTCTTTAAAAATACAGACTGAAGTATAGATTGAGATACACGCTGAAGTAGGAACAGTTACTTCACAAGCTGACTTCGATAACCTATAAGCGCACTGCGCGCAAAAGACTCCATTGCGGAGGCAACATCAGTAGCAGATCCCTTAAAACCAGAATCAATCCACCGAGAAAAGATTGAGACAATGCCACCTGAAACAAAATCAATGGCATATCCGACTCTCTTGCTGCTAGCTCTTATATGAGAGTCAACCGTATCCGAACTGATCTTGTCACTTATGCAAACACGCATCTTCGAGAGGAACTCATCACGAACGCGAGAGCGCAACAGGCATCCGAATTCGCTAGTAGTATCTGAGGCCATCGCTCCTATCTGACAGAGTACCTCGCCAAGACGCTCGCTATCAAATATCACATCAGCAGAACCGACAGTGTCCTTAAGCGATGCAAGCGCAGAGCCTTCCATCTCCTCAACTACGGCATAAATGGAAGCATAGTGAGCAAGAAAGGTCTTTTTGTTAACCATAGCGGCGTGAGCAACATCGGAGACGCTAATAAGCGAGATATCCCGCTGTGTCATAAGGTGTGCTAAAGCAGATCGAATGGACCGTTTTGTTTTGATGACACGCATATCAATATGCGATGCAGAGCGAGCCATGGATGCCTCCTATCACGCCCGATCATAGTTGCAACCGTATATACGCAAACTATGCCCAACAAGCTTACACGTAACAATATTACTTCTGCTCTTGTAATTATTTCTATAATAGGAAATAATTCCTATTCGTTTCATATTTATCCATGTAACCCTCTTTACGTAACAAAGCAGCATTACTAGTTGGCATGTAATAAGGAGGCTAACAAATGAAGACGGTCGAACAAAGTCTCTCGTCTCGTTTTGCTGAACTTGCGCTCCCAGTACTTAGCGAAGCTCGTGTCCAAGAGATGGATAAATTCATACAGCATGGCACCACCACGACGCTCGATCATGTTGTAAGCGTCGCGTGGGAGGCTCTCGTACTAGCACGAAGATACCATATAAATTGTGATGAGCACGCACTTGTACGTGGCGCACTACTCCACGATTACTATCTCTATGACTGGCATGACCACACAAGCTGTCCTACTCGCTGGCATGGATTTGTTCACCCTAGTATTGCTTTACATAAGGCTGAATGTGACTTTGATCTCACTGGTTGTGAACGCGACCTTATTGCACACCACATGTGGCCACTTACACCTGTACCTCCTCATTATATTGAGGGTTGGCTTGTATGCTTGGCTGATAAGACTGTTTCTTTACGTGAGACGATAGGAGCAAAAATTTTCAGCACATCCAATAGCGAGGTACTCTCATGAGCAACGCTTTGGCAGCCGTTACAGTTGCGCGTCCCTTCCTTTGGATAAGTCTTTATGCCATTGGTGGCTGGTGTTGGGAGACAATCTATTGCTCACTTATTGCTCACAAGCTCGTACGCCGCGGATTTCTTTTTGGACCAGCATGTCCAATCTATGGTGCCGGTGCAATGCTTGTCTGGGTTACGCTTGGCTGGATTAAAGATTGGTACGTGATGTTTATCGCCGGTGCGACCATCGCCTCTGTAATGGAATACGCAACAGGGTGGATCCTCGAGCAGCTCTTTCATCAAAGATGGTGGAGCTACGAGAGCCTACCTTTAAACATACATGGTCGCATCTGTTTAGCAAGCGCCCTGCTTTTTGGTAGCTTTACCTTGCTTGTAAACCTTGGACTACAGCCTACCATCATCACTTTGTGCGATCAGCTTTCTGCCAATCAGCAAATACTACTTGCAACAGCCATTACAATAATTTTTTGTATTGATCTTGCAGCTTCGATAATAAAGCACTGCCTCGAAGCCAACAACGAGCGCGTGACGCGTCTCGTGCAGACCATTCGCCGTCAGAGTTCCTAAGTCTATAACCTCTTGTAGCCAAAAAGCCTGCACTGACATAAGTGCCCTTGTCAATACAAATTTTTACCGGCATAAGTCTTGCCATCACGCGCGGCATTCACCCCCATACCCTTGTCAGCAAGCACATCCTCACCAGGTATGCCAAGATGGCGAGGTGTCGAGCCATTCGCAACGATAACAGCAGGTGCCCTATATGTATCAGACTCAGTTGTTACCTGCTTTATGTCCTCAGAAAGTAAAACAGAGGTGACGGATTCATGACGCAACTCAACGCCAGCATCAACAAGCTGGGCAGCCTACCAGAACTTCTTGATCAACCGCCTTCCCTGCTATCTACTGCGAGAAGCTCCACGCAACGTGGAATCAAGATAGTAGCCATCACTGGAGAAACGCTTGCGAAAACACCATCTAACAACAGCGATATTGCAAAGCGTCGTGGTAGCTGAGATGGCCATGAGAAGCACGAGCTGATATTTTGCAGCCGAAAGTGGGTCTGCTCCCGCAAGCACCTGCCCTGTCATCATCCCTGGTATCTGGACCACCCCGGCCGCTGAAAGTGTAGCAAGCGTAGGGATCATACCTGCTCGCACTGCAGACATAATAGATGGACGAGCAGCCTCAAGCGGCGTCGCACCAAGCGAGATGAGCGCTAGTACCTCATCGGAGCGCGCGTCAAGACTTGAGAAAGTGCGGTCAAGTGCCACAGCCGACGAACTCATTGCATTGCCCAAGATCATTCCGAATATCCCCACCACCACACGCGCGTCATACCATAGCTCTGGTTTTACGATGAGTTCCACCACGAGAAAGACCATCGTAAACGAAGTGATTAGCAAGGAAACAAAGAGCTGCAAGGTAATACCTGAAGGGCAACTCTTGATTCGACCTCGCGCGATTTGTGTAGCATTAAGCACCATGATAAACATGATAAGAAGCACCATTTCCCAGCTCTGGTTGTCAAACACCCAGCCAAGTACAAAGCCCAACGCTATAAGCTGGACAAATGCACGCAGAGTCGAGATTGCTATGTCTTTTTCGAGGCCCATCGCGCTACGATAGGAAACAAGACCTGCTACGAGCATGAATCCCGCCGCACACAAAAGCTCGATATTTCCAATCTCTGGAACACCACCCATCTCATAACTTCCTCTCAACGCTATCATCAGCCCCATCAGATCTCGCCGATGTAATATGACCTTCTGCCAAGTACACTCGACGCGTTGCAAACCCATCAGGTGGACGGTGACGAACACGTACAAAGGCTTGCCCTGCTTCTGCACATGAGCGGACATAAGCCCCAACAAGAGCAGCTGACTCATCATCTAGGGCTGCATCGACCTCATCGAGCAGAAGAAGAGGGGGCTTGAGCACCAACGCACGAAGGAGTGCTATTCGTGCAGCTTGGCCACCTGACAGACGCTTCGCATCACGGTCAAGCTCGACATCGCGTAAGCCAAGCGCATCAAGGCCAGCACGTAAAATATCATCTTTTGGAGCAGGAACTTTCTTGCGACAAGAAAACTTCCAAGGAATGAGAAGGTTATCAGACACACTACCGCCGATAAGCGTTGCCTTCTGTGGAACATACACCACACTCTGGCGCCAACTTCTCCCATCCATCTCTTGCTCATCACGGCCACATATAGACATGTGGCCCGAAGTCTTTGGTCGCAAGCGAGCCACTGTAAGCAGAAGTGTCGACTTGCCACAACCTGAGGGACCAACAAGATCGATGACCTCACCGGAATATATGTCAAACGAAATAGCATCGATAATACGGAGTATGCGACCCTCATGAACGATGTCTATGACAAGATCCCTTACTGAAAGAACAGGCTCAACGCACTTTTTAGGTGATCTCGCCCCTTCTTCACAACTTTTCGTCATAGGTCACCCCTTCTCTCCGTATGCAAAATGCCATCAGTATACGCCAGGAAGACCAGAAAAAGAGCATTTATTCAAGCTCGGCTGAACCGGTATAGAGCTGGTAATACTCGCCTTTTTGAGCAAGAAGTTCCTCATGGGTACCACGCTCGATGATCTTACCATGTTCAAGGACCATGATTGCATCTGCATTACGCACCGTCGAGAGCCGGTGAGCAATGACGAATACCGTGCGGCCTTCCATAAGACGGTCCATGCCACGTTCAATGAGCCACTCGGTGCGAGTGTCAATACTTGATGTAGCCTCATCGAGTATAAGCACTGGCGGATCTGCAACGGCAGCGCGAGCTATAGCTAGAAGTTGACGTTGACCTTGACTCAAATTAGCGCCATCTGAGTTGACAAAAGTGTCGTAGCCGTTGGGAAGTCTGCGTATGAATGAATCGGCATTAGCTATCTTTGCTGCTTTAACTACCTGATCATCGGTGGCGTCAAGTTTTCCGAAGCGAATATTGTCAGCGATCGTTCCTGTGAATAGATGCGTGTCCTGCAGCACGATCCCTAAAGAACGCCGCAAAGCCGCTTTGGAAATATCGCGTACGTCAATCCCGTCATAGGTAATGCAGCCAGCATCCACGTCATAGAAGCGATTAATGAGGTTAGTGATCGTAGTTTTCCCAGCACCAGTCGAGCCGACAAAGGCAATCTTTTGGCCCGGCTTTGCAAAGAGACTCAGATTCTTCAGAACTACCGTCTTTGGCTCATAACCAAAACTCACATTGTGAAAGCGCACGTCTCCGGCCAATGGTATGTGCTGGCCGTCGCGCGTCTGCCAGGCCCAACCACTTGCGCCGCTCGCAGTCTTATCTGTGCCAATCTTATCGTCATGAACGAGAAGAGTCGTACCCTCGTCAAGCTCACTTTTAAGGCCCATCACATCAAAGACGCGTTCAGCACCAGCCAAGGCCGTCAAAAGGAAGGTCCCCAGCTGCGTGATTTGGTTGAAAGGCATTGCCGCTTGTCTCACAAAGACAAGATAACTTGCCAGACTTCCCACGTCTGTCTGTCCGGCAATCGCCAAAATAGCTCCCGTCACGGCAACAATGGCATAATTGGCATAGGTAAGACATACGGTAACGGGCACCATCGTAGCAGCATACGTCTGAGCAGTCGTTCCGGCCATGCGAAGATCTTCGTTGAGAGACTTAAAGTCCGCGAGGTTACGCGACTCGCGATTGAACACCTTGACAACTTTCTGACCAGCTACCATTTCTTCCACATAGCCATCAAGCGTACCCAGTGTGTCTTGCTGAAGCGAGAAGAAGTGCTTGCTACGCGTCGAGGAAAAACGCACGTACAGCATGATCAGCACATCAAAGACAACTGTTATGAGCGTCAGACGCCAGTTGAGGACAAACAAAAGTACTAGCGTACCTACAGCCAAGATGACAGCTTGAACGAGGTTGGCAAAGCTGTTGTTGAGCGCCTCGGAGATAGTATCAACATCGTTGGTGAAGTAGCTCATCACATCACCACGGTTTGTTTGGTCAAAAAAACGTAGGGGAAGCGTTTCGATATGGGCGAGCAAATCGCGACGGATGTCAAAGACCACCTTTTGAGCAGCTATCACCATCGTCTGTGTGTATCCCATACATGACGCCACGCCAGCTGCATAGATAAGAGCTGTGATCTTTACACTGCGTAGAAAGCCTTCTATGTCACCAACGACCAAAGAGTTTACGATTGGCTTAATCATATAGGTACCGACAAGATTAGCCGCCCCACTTATCGTCACAAGCACGGCGACCACTAAAAGTGAGAGTTTCGCATGGCCGAGATATGAGAAAAATGACTTAAGTGTACGACGCAGATCTTTTGGTCGTTTTGGAGCACCTCCTCTAGGCATTCAAGTCGCCTCCTACCATGGCAGCAGAGGGGACCGGCACAGGCGAGCCCGGCATACCCGACCCAATCTGGGATTCATAAAGCTCTTGGTAAATAGGATCATGTGCAAGCAGCTCAGCATGGGTGTCTGTCGCATGTACATGGCCGTTGTCAAGTATTACGATCTGGTCAGACTCCATAATGGAGTTGATACGCTGGGTAATGATAATCTTCGTAATTCCCGGAATACCAGCAAGTCTCCTGCGAATCTTTGCATCCGTTGTCATGTCAACTGCACTTGTCGAGTCGTCAAATATCAGCACCTTCGGATGCTTAAGGAGTGTACGAGCAATACATAGGCGCTGCTTCTGTCCGCCTGAGACATTTACACCGCCTTGACCCAAATCCCCATCGAGACCACCAATGCGATCAAGGAACTCATCTACGCAAGCAAGATGACAGGCTTGGAGAATCTCCTCGTCAGAAGCCTTCTCATTGCCCCATAGTAGATTTTCCCTCACGGTGCCAGAAAACAGCATGTTGCTTTGAAGGACAATGCCAACTGCATCACGTAGCGCCACGAGATCGTACTTGCGCACATCGTGGCCACCCACAAGCACGGAACCTGAGGATACCTCATACAAGCGAGGAATGAGCTGCACCAAGGAGGTCTTACCGGAGCCGGTACCTCCGAGAATACCAATCGTTGAGCCCGGAGCAAAACTAAGAAAGATGTGCTCAAGCACGTCTTCGCGTGCAGAGCTACTATATTTGAAGCAGACGTCACGAAACTCAACAGAGCCTGATCTAACCGTCTTGAGCGCCCCAGGAACCGACTTAATTGAAGGCTTTTCGTCAAGTACTTCATTCACCCGTCGCACGCTGGTTAGGGCACGAGCAAGCAACAAAAACACATTTGAAATCATCATGAGTGAATTCATGATCTGCAAGACGTAGCTCATAAAGCCCGTCAACTCACCTACCTGGAGCGTTCCTACCAAGATCATTTGTCCACCAAAGTACAGTATGAGCACGCATGACGCGTACATCGAAAACTGAAATGCCGGCATGTTGAGAACCGCACAACGAAATGTCGTCGTGGCCGTAGAGGCAAGGTTATTGTTTACAACAGCAAATTTCTGTTCTATATACTCGCCACGCACATAAGCCTTGATAGCACGAATAGCCGTAAGGTTTTCCTGTATCGCATCATTTACCTGATCTGTCGCAGACTGCAAAAGCCAATAGAGTGGTCCGACATGCCGTATGATAAAGACGAGAGTCACTGCCAGAAGTGGCAAGACAACAAAAAAAACAATTGCCAGCTGAGCACTCATAAGTGATGCAAGAACAAGACCCATCACAAGCATCACAGGACCACGCACCATTGGCCTAATTCCTACTGTCACTGCGTTTTGGATCACCGTGACATCAGTTGTCATACGTGTGACAAGAGAAGAAACCTCGAAGTGGTCGAGGTTCGGAAAGGCATAGCGCTGAATCTGCGCATATTCCGCCTCGCGAAGGTTAGCTCCAAGGCCCATAGCTGCACGAGCCGCAAAACGCGCATAGCCTAACCCAAAAATCAACGCCAGGATGGCACATAATGCCATCTCTGCTCCCCGCACCAAAATGAAAGATATGTCTGCCCTTGCGATGCCAACGTCAATGATAGAGGCCATTAGAAAAGGAATGAAAAGCTCAAGTATCGATTCGCAGACGATAAGCACTGCAGCAAAAACGAGATCACGCTTATAGCTGCCAAAGCATCGAAAGAGAAATTTTACATCATTCATTGGCATCGGCTCGTTCCCTCGATACCAACGAACGTAAGTTCATCTGAACACGCTCAAGATAATTAGCAAGTAAATCCCTCTCCTCAGGTGCAAAACCATCGAGCATGGCAGCCTCCACCTCAGCACAGCGCTTATCCCATGCATCAATGGCGTCACGCCCACGATTAGTAAGCTCCATGAGCTTGGTACGGCGATCCGTAGCACGTGTGCAGACAATGAAGCCCTCACGCTCAAGTGAGTCCAGCATGCGGCAAACTGCAGAGGGATCTATTTCAAAAAATGCCGCAAGTTCGCGTTGCGTACAAAAGCCATGAGCGGCTATATACGAAAGAAGCTTTGGCTGTCCAGATCCCAAACCAAGACTTGCTGCAAATGGACGTAGGCAATCTCTTTGCGCATGAAATGCACGGTAAAGCTTCATATGAAAGTCACTGAGAGAGCGCCCCGATCCAACGGTACCCTCAGTTGAATTCGGCTCTTTTTGCCGCTTCAACTCACCCATGTGATACATCTCCTTGACATGTCAAATATTGACATGTCAATGATAAAGAGTCTCTATGTATTGTCAAGGAAAACTAATCATCCTTCTCACATCTGTATTATTCCTGTATTATTCATCTGTATTATTCATAAGATATACTTCAGCTAATAGGAAACTTTCTTAACCAGGAGCCACACGAAGTAGCCATCTACATACTATGATTTCAAGTTACTGAAATTACCTCATGCAAAGGGAATGTTTCAACTTTTTAAGAGGAGCCGATATTAGACTTTCTAGCGGCAGCCTCACTTGACTAGAATAGTTTAGTCTTATATCCAGAATGGACAGGAAAGCCAACCTCAGAGAGGACCTCGTGAGTCAGACCAAAAATAGCACGAAGCGAGGCGATACGAGGTCAATCCCCCTATTTTGCCGCGCGCAGACGCTAGCGTGGCTCAATCCAGGAGCCCAGTTCGTCTTCGGTTGGATAAAACTACTGCGAAAAAAAGACGAAAATATAGCCAAGCCCGCCCTAGACGCCTGCGCAGCTGCTCTAAAACATGAGCTCGACAAAGATGCCATCGTTGAACATATGTGGGGGACAAATATTGGCTTTTTTGCCCGAGCTGATAAGGTACATGACGAATATATCTGCGCCACTTTGCACGATGCACTTGCCAGTTTCACCGACAACTCCTACTACTTCAAAATAGGTCTTTATCTTGCTAAGCACCCCCAGTCAATAGGGCCGAACATGCTAGCTTTTGCAGGCCTTGCGATGCACCTCGCTACAGACGACAGGAGCACTTCTTTCAAATGGTATGATGAGGATTTTCTCGACACCTCAATCGCGCGAAAGACGTTCTATAGCTTTGTAAAGCGCTCAATCGAGCAAGGAAGCTTCATCATCCATTTTCAGCCAGTTTTTACATGCGGATCAAACAGTCAAGTCGCCACTGCCGAAGCACTCGTGCGTTGGAGACATCCATGCTACGGTGATCTACTGCCAAGCCTCTTTTTACCTATCTTAAGCCGCCTGCAGATGCTTGACCTGATCGACCTACATGTTTTGGAGCGTGTGGCCACTTTACAGGCAAGGCGCCAGGAATTTGACCTGCCTCTAGTGCCCATCTCGGTAAACATAGCTCGTGATGAGATGCTACTAAATACAAACTTTGCTGAACGTATGATACAAGTTGTAGACAGATATGGACTTGACCACTCCCTTGTACAGTTCGAACTACTTGAGGGCTACCCCTTCATGGATAACATATCCAACTACCCGCTTGGTACCGTAGCAAACCAGATAAAGCAATTGCATGAAGAGGGTTTTTCCATCCTCATTGACGATTATGGCTCTGGGGCCAGCAATATCAACACGCTCTGCACAATGCCCTTTGACATTCTCAAGCTTGATAAGCATCTCGTAGATAGATGCTGCGACGACAAGACTGTCGAACATGTGCTCCAGAGCTTGATTACCTGTGTGCATGAGTTAGGTCATAAGGTCATAGCAGAAGGAGTCGAGACCACTCGTCAGTTTAGTTCTATGAAAGACATAGGTTGTGAGCTTATCCAGGGATTTTATCTCTCAAGACCTTTGGATTTGAAAGATTTCGAGACACTGCTTGATACAAGCAACCAAGGACCCCGTTCCTTCAACAACATATAAGCACACTTGCCTAGAGCAAAAGATACAGAACCTCTTGTAAAAAGTGTCTTGAGGAGTGACCCGTTGGGATTTAAAAATTCCAAGGCGCTCGTCATCGACATGGGAACTGTCAAAGTTAGATGAGCAAGAAGAATAAGTTATTATGAATGAGCTTATATTTGCAAAATTTGCAAATCAACCCTGATAAGCAGGCAAGAAGGGATAGCAGCGTGATGGAAGTTCCTCATCTAACGAAGAGATCCTCCTGCGGTTTTACAATGATGGAGTTGCTAGGTGCTATCGCTGTGCTTGTTATCCTTATGGCAGTATCATTTCCTGCAATCGCATCCATAAAAACTTCCCTTGAGATGACACGTCTTGACGCTACCGCCAAGCAAATATACCTTGCAGCCCAGAAAAAAATGAGTTCGATACAGTCAAACGGCACACTTGAGACTTTTACAACTAATACAAACAATACACAACAAACCGTATCAGCCGACAAAGCTATATACCCATACGACAATAATGTCAGCATCTACTATCTGCTTTCTAGTGATGATCTGGTAAAAAACAATTTGCTCTCAGAGGACTCCGCTGCAATCACGCGAAATCTCCCTGGCAGCTGGGTGATTGAGCTCTCCCCTAGCACCGGTGAAATCTACAGTGTTTTCTATTCCGAGAATACTGATGCATCAACCCTAAAAGATGAGGCATATAGCCTTACTGACAGAAACAGAACGACTCGCACGCCGGACCGCATAGGCTATTACTGTGGAGGACAACTACAAGAAGTTGGTTCACAACAAAATTCTGACTCTCTTGATAACCTATCAATTCAAATAGTGAATAGTGAGGAGCTTTATATACAGATCATTGGCAATGTTCTTCCTGCTGCCTATTTGAGCTCTGATTCATTTTCCATAACTATATCTATCACAGGAAAGAATAATAGTGGCAGCACCGCCACATGGACCAATACTTATGAAAAATCAAACTTAATTAAAGAAAATTCGTGGACACCCGACTCTACGGAACTTGATATCGTGTTAGACAGTATGAAATCAGGAGAGTCCTTCCAAGAAATAACTGATAATACAATTTTACCTGGATCTAATCTCACGGTTTCTATATCAATCTCATACGGAAATGATTCAAAACAGTATACTGAATCAAATATTAATAGCCTTTTTAAAAAATATGACGAATCTTCAGGAACTGTATATATAGGCTGCGTTAGGCACCTGAATAATCTTAGAAAAGAAATCAATACTTCTACTAATTACAATTGGAATCGTTATTCTACGATTAATTTCACGAATGATATTGACTTCATTCGTGAAGCTGGTAGTACCTGGTCAAACAACGAATGTGTCTCCATTCAAAGTTTAGACACGCCAGATCGCAATACTGGAGTAGCAAATAATCCTTTATCATATTTCAAACCAATAGTTTTTGATGGATTTGGAACCTGGACCTCAGGAGATACTATTAATGGCTTAATTACTGATGCTACAGGCACTACACGGCCTTGTAAAATCAGAAATTTTATAATTGGTAATAGCCAATCAACCATAGACAATACGGGGCTGTTTGGATCATTGTCATCCAATCCTCCATCAATCGAAAATATTAACCTTGTAAATACAAAGGTCTATGGAGCCAATGATACCGGGGCGCTTATAGGGTCAGTATCTGGTTCAGGATTAACTATTAAGAATTGTTCAGTAACAGTCGATACTTCTCAAGAGAATACTCATGCAGCTTATTCAAATATCTTGGGAGCCAATAATACAGGTGGCCTTATTGGAATGATCTCTTCTACATCTCCTGTAGCACTTGAGAGTTGCACTGCTTCCGTAAACGTCTCAGGAAGTTCAAACGTTGGTGGACTTTTAGGCTATGCAACCAATACAATGGTTAAGAGTTCAAACGCAACAGAAGGATCTGGCGAGACTACTACTATCTCAGGGTCTTCCAATGTTGGCGGACTTATAGGTTATACGACTAATGGCAGCATTGAGAGCTGCACTGCTTCCGTAAACGTCTCAGGAAGTTCAAACGTTGGTGGACTCATAGGATCTAATGGTGATCAGAACAACGCGGGCAGCAAGATTGTCGATTCTGGCGTTAGATCAACAAGCAGTTCGTACCTTACCGTCTCAGGGTCTTCCAATGTTGGCGGACTTATAGGTTATAGACACAGCGACACGATTACAGGATGCTATGCCGCTGCTCAAGTTATGCCCTCTAATATCGAAGATATATCTACATCGAATTTTGGTGACTTCATCGGTTATGACAGTGGGTGGGGCGATATATCTAATTGCTATTCCTCTGGATCGGTAAAAGCATACAAGTACGTAGGAGGATTTGAAGGCTATAGTGCTAGTGGCAACATTAAAAACTGTTTCACAACAAGCGACGTTTATGCAGATAGCTATGTAGGTGGGTTCGCCGGTTTTGTTCCCCAGGTAAACCAATTAGATAGCGATATTTCTTATGGAAAAGTTCTCTCTTACGATGGTTCTCTTCCTTCCACATTAATTAATACTATTCACGGCTTTGTAGGGTCTTTTGGGAATACTTGGCAGCTGCCCAGCAATTGCAAATATCTCTATGCAAATGGATACAACGATAACTTCGATGTGACTGCTCCTTATTTAATATCAGGCTCTGAATACAAAGACCTTCTCAGAAGTTCATCCTCAAAAAAGGCAACAAGCCACCCATATTCAACACGGCTGGAGGACCAACAGTTCCCATTTGCATTCGTAACTGACTCAAACGGTAACGCAATAGACTATTACGGAGACTGGCCAACTCAGTTATCCATCACATGGGAACGCGGAAATAATACTCAAATTTCAACTGAAGAGAGCTTGTACGGTGCAACTCCTATCGCTCCTTCTGGTATAAAACCCTCCCCCTCCCAAGTTGATTATTTGGATGAGAATACAAATACATATCACTTGTGGAATGGAACTTGGTCAGGTACCGGCAGTCCTATAACAGCAAACACGACGTTCACAGCTGTGTACACAAGTTTTGCCGCACCCCAAAGTATCCTTTCCTCTCTTTGGAGCACCATAACTAGCAGCATAAGCGGCGGAAAAACTACAGCTGCTGTTACTTCTATTAATAGCAGCGGAAATTCCTCATGGCTCGTATACATCAAAGCTGACGTATACGCATCAGAAAATGGAGATCAGAACGGTATTAGCGCAAGTGACTCTTCGAACTATGAAGGTAATTTCGTAGTCTATGCTGGACCTAAAGCCTCAACAGCTGGACGGACATTCTCTATCGTAGAGTATGATGTCGGTCGCGCCACAAAGGGAGAACCAGCTTATCGGAGGGGAACTATCGCATCAGTAGACAAGGGGAATGGATCTATTGTCTACGATCAATCAACTTTCAAGTCAGATGGAGACTGGTTTAGTGTTAGCCAGTAAGAATTCTCACTTATAAGTTTTTGCCATATTGAAGGGAGTGTGATGAAAGATAGACGCCACCAGAAACATATTTTCAGGAAGGCGCAGTAAAACAGGGGCGTCATTTCTCATTGCGCTACTTTTTATACTTATCTGTGCCATGGTGTCAGCTGTTATTGTGGGCCTCGCAAGTGCAAACGCTGAGCGCTCTAAGCAAGACACAACCGACGCGCAGTCATATATGACAGTTGTTTCAGCTCTAAGGTTTGCCTCGTCAGGGATATTTTCGTCTGAAAATTTGACATTTAACTATGCAAATCTATCGTCTCAACCAGCTGAAGACTCAAGCAAACTTGTTGAAAGCTGGATCCAACAACAAGCTTGGAATGTAGCTAAAGGAAATCCCGCCACTCCCCTTACAATCAAGATCTCAGCAGATAATTTTTCTGATGTAAGTATCACATATACAATGGACAGCACTTATAACATTGAGGTGATTGCCAGCCTTGATAACCAAGATTACGCTTTCACACCTACAGCTACAATTACCGCCACAAAAGACACGAGCAGCAGCACAGTGACCTGGACTCCCACAAAGTGGTCCAGCTCATCAGATTCTTAATAGGAGCGGCACATGCGAGTCATACATCCTATATCAGAAAAAACCGGTGAAACATTAGTCGAGACTCTCGCCGCTATTCTTATGTGTACATTAGCTGTACTCATGCTCACGACAGCTGTATTAACTGCGTCTCGTCTCAATCGAGCTGCAAGCGAACGAGATGCGAATATACTCACCCAACGTGAGGCCGCAGAACAATTCTCAGGCTTCTCAGGCACTGGTTCAAACACAATTACTATTACCGTTTCATCTAACGGTACTGAGAATACATACTCCAACATTCCAGTATATGGTGGCTCCGATGTTATGAGTTACGAGGTATCAGAGTGAAGCCTTGTATCAATATGCAACGCATTTTAAGGAGCAATAGTGGCTTTACGTTAGTAGAAATGCTCGCTGCTACTTTAGTGTTAGGACTCCTCACCTCAATGGTCGCCATGGGAGTCACGCTCGGCATGAAAGCTTATCAACGCTCCAGCTTCGAATCAGAAGCGCAGATATTGGCTAGCACTCTTGACGCATCCTTGTCAGATCCTCTACGTTTTTCTACAGCACAGGCAACAGATAACAATTCGTTTGCTTATCAGGTAACCTATCGCAACAACACTATCACGAATGTTCAGCTCACGACACATGAAGTACCAAGGGCAGATGGCAAAAAAGTTAATGTATTGGCCTTTGAATCAGAATCAGGACAGTACTATGACATCACCAATGCAGGAGCGTATACAAATTGCACGATAACAGAAGCAACGATGACTTTTACGCCTGATGAACCTTCAACTATTGATCCTGCAACTACAGTAATGGTTAAATTCACCATTACGAGCACCATCGATTCATCTCTTTCTAAAGACTACACGTTTACTTATGTACCACTCAAAGCAACTAAAGAGCCTGGTACAAGTAATACTGCTGACACAGGCACAGATGAGGACAGGACTACCGTAGCTCCTGCTGTAGGAACAGCGCCCACGGCTGCAGAAGCCCCTTTAACAGATGCACGGTCTGGGTGGTCCAACGAGTTTACATGGTATAAAGAAGCTAATACAGATATGAAAATGTACTATGTTGCTGCTCAAAGTACTATTAACGGTGGTTGGGGACTCATTTCTTTCAATAGGAATTATTATAAAGCTGTCGATACAAGTGGAGCTGACAGCT
>Ga0214929_100264_pt1 | contig 15059 bp, 15 predicted proteins | sample Stichaenrichm17X_FD_168613 | JGI IMG/M metagenome (GOLD analysis project Ga0214929, IMG submission 168613) | Xylose enriched microbial communities from anaerobic bioreactor in Madison, Wisconsin, United States - 17X | ecosystem: Engineered > Bioreactor > Anaerobic > Unclassified | place: USA... | reverse complement strand
TGGCCAGGTTAACGACTTGGGCATCGCTACCGGTGAGATTTTCCCACGTATTACAAGCTTAGCCATAACGGGGCCTGGCAAGACTCCGTTTATGATTTCGTGGCGCAAGTATGTTGACACCTTTAATGAGCAAGAAGTTCGTTTGAAAGTTGTGTCAACCGACATTCGGTTCTCCTATCTCCAACCTGACGAGGTCCTAATTGCTCGCGATCTGTTAGACAAGCAAATTGTTGATACGCGGGGCATGAGCATCGTCCGTGTAAATGACCTCAAGCTCTCAGACACCAGCTCATCACAGCTCCGTTTACTTGGGGCTGAGGTTGGTGTACGTGGCGTTCTGAGAAGGATTTCGCCAAAGCTTGAGCGAGCGGTGCTTCGCATTTGCAAAAACCTAGGAAAGGTACTGCCAGAGCGCATCATTGCGTGGAACTATATGGACTTGCTCGATCGTGACTTGTCCGACGTTAAGCTGAGTGTCACACACAAGACGCTTGATGATATGCATCCGGCTGACATTGCAGACATCATAGAGCGTCTCGACCCGAGATTGCGGGGGCGTGTGTTCGCACAGCTTGACGATGAGCATGCTGCCGACGCGATGGCAGAGATTGACGATGACAAAGCTGCTGAGATAATGGGAGATCTTGATGAGACATCTGCCTCGCGCATGCTTTCTGAGATGGATCCAGACGATGCAGCTGAGCTAGTGAGCGAACTTGACTATGATAAGGCCGAAAAGCTCTTGAACCTCATGGGCATAAAAGAGCAAAAGGCCATTCGCCAGCTGCTAGGGTACCGCGAAAACACCGCTGGACGTATCATGACCTCGGAGTTCGTTGAGTTGCCTGAAAAGGATAGGGTATGCGATGCAGTAGGAACTCTTAAGGGTCTTGATGAGGATTTTGAAACGGTGCACTATGTCTACCTCAACAACGAAGATAGTCAGTTGTCAGGTATAGTCTCGCTGAATGACCTGATTGTGGCCGAAAAGACAACGCGACTTTCAGATATCGCCACAAAAGAACTCATTACTGCCTCTCCCGATGATGACCAAGAAGATGTCGCAGAAAACATCTCAAAGTACAACCTTCTTGCCATGCCTGTTGTAAGTGAGAAAGGCACATTGCTCGGCATAGTTACGGTAGACGATGCTCTGGACGTTCTAGAAGAAGAACATGAGGAGGATCTGCAGATAGCTGGCGCGCCTCACTCAGAAGGCACGGAAGAACGGCCTGGTCACGACTTTATCATGGTGCTAACGCATGAGACATGGTTCTTCTTCTGGCTTATAGGCATTGCTGCTTTGACCATGCTATACGGCACTTCAATGAACATAGAAAGTGTCATCCTTTCCTCGTTGGGCCTACCCATAGCCCTTCTCGTTGCGGAAGACTCAGTCAACTATGCCACAAACTTTTTTTTGGAATATGACCCTGATGACGAGGAGGCACCCTCAACAGCTGGGTTCACTTTTAAGGGTGTGGTCCTAGGTTTGCTTACCGCTGCCCTCTCAGGAAGTATTGCTATGGGCTTTTTTAACGCATTGCTATCGGAAAGCGATAGCGGTTTACAAAGTGCAAGCATTGCTCCTGTTTTGCTTGGCACATTCGGTCTGGCAGCAGGGTGCATTGCACTGTCCTTCCTGCTTTCACCCATCTATCTTTTGGTTTTGCGCCATCGTGATAAGCGCAATCTCGAAACTTCAGGAATTTCGCTTACTATTATTGCGATGATCGTTACGGTCGTGCTGTATGTCGCTGGATTTGCGTTATTTATTGCATCTGGGTTGGGAATTTAGAATGACCGATACGGGCAGCATGTCTTATAAACATGAAAAGAACAACAGGAGAGCCATTGTCTCAGCAATGGGTCCGGGCATCTTAGCAGCCCTTGCTGGAATGGACGCTGGCGGCATTGCAACATTTTCGATCATGGGAGCTAGCTATGGGTTCGGCATGCTATGGTCAATACCTATCACCTGCATTTTACTGATGGTTGTACAGGAAACCGCAGCACGCATGACATGTGTTACCGGTAAAGGCTTTTCTTCCCTTATTCGCGAGCAGTTTGGGGTTCGAGCCACTGCCGGCGCCATGGTTGCCGTAATAGTTTCAAACTTTGCTGTCACTGTTTCAGAATTTGCAGGAATAGCCTCTGGAATGTTGCTTTTTAACGTGCCTGTTACCCTTTCTGTCCCCGTGGCGGCAATTGCAACTTGGCTGCTTTCAATGTCAGGCTCTTATCGCCGCATCGAAAAAATCTTATTGGTCATTTCATGTGTCTTTGTTACCTATATTATTGCTGGCTCTATGGCGTGTAAGGACTGGGGTGCCGCCATTTCAAGTACGTTCACACCGCAGATCTCAAATGACCCTCAGTACATATCCTTACTGGTCGCAAGTATTGGTACAACCATCTCTCCCTATATGATCTTTATGGTCGCCAGCAATGTTGTAGAAAAGAACCTTGACGAGGGAGATGTCCCTGGCCAACGCGCCGACAACATTTCAGGGGCTATCGTTTCTCAGATAATTTCTTTTTTTATCGTCCTTACAACCGCAAGCGTTCTACCCCTCGGCACGCAGGTCAATACTGCTGCCGACGCTGCTCAGGCATTGGATCCATTTGCAGGTAAATATGCTGCGCTCATGTTCGCAACAGGACTTGTTGGGGCCTCTTTTCTTGCGGCTTGCGTGTTGCCAAGCATTACAGCAAGCGCCGTCTGCGAGGCTTTTGGATGGGAGCGCGGCGCAGATCGTAGTTGGAATGAGGCCCCGATATACCGAGGAATCATCACCATCATCACCCTTATTTCTGCGGTGATCATTTTGATTCCAGGCATTCACCTCTTCAACATCATGATGATTGCGCAAATTATCAATGGGATTTTGCTACCAATTTTACTGTTATGCATGGTGCATATCGCAAGTGACCGTCACGTGATGGGCCGTTATGTAAATGGGAAGGCATTAAACATGCTAACGTGGCTTACCATTGTGATCGTGCTTCTTCTCACGATCGCGATGTTTGTATTCCAGATTATGGGGTACTGAGCTCTATTTATAAAAAATGAAAATTTTTATCTTGCTTAGAGGCTCATGAGAGGCTGCGCAAGTTTTGCTTGCCGTCAAGATGGTCGAGGTTGATACGCCAGACCATTACATCAGATAAACTCTCACAAGATGTTGGATTGAATTTCTTATATCCACAATGTAAGCAGATGTAAGAAAGAGCAGCAGCTTTGTCGGTGTATGACGTCAACACATCGACACTCCCATAACCGACAAGACTCTGATAGCGAGCAGTTATGCCATGCTGCAGCTCGTCATAACGAATGAACCTATCAAACTCTACGCACACACGCGCACCATTTACAAGCAAAGCAGATTTCTGCCCAACAGAGGCACCATGAAAGTACAGGGAGGGAAGCGCTGCGTCCCATTTATATCCAAACGAAACAGGCACGACATAAGGATCGCCATTGTCTGAGCTCAATCCGATATGCATGACGTTGCATGCATCAAGCAGCCCCTTCAACGCCATGACATCCTTTATCTGTCTGTCCTTACGAATCATGCTGACCTTTTTGCTGTTCCGCAAAATCAATGACGTGCTTTTTTGTATTCTTTCCCGAAATCATCAAAAGCAGAGTTGAGCTTTCCTAGCTGGCGACCAAAGGCATGTGCGACGTCCTGTGTGCTTCGCCCTTTTTTGACGTTTTGTTTTTTGACAGGAGCTTTTTTCGTCTGGCTCTTAACGGCGGTTGATTTCGCTTGTGTTGCTGGCACATAGGTAACTGGATGCCCAGGGCCCTTTTTTACCTCACCTTCAAGGGGAGCAGGGCGAGATGTAGGCTCTACAGACACGTTGAGCGCCGCGGTGACGGGTCGCTGTGGGGAGGAATCATTTGCAGCCTCTTTATAGGCACGCTTTGTCTTTCCAAGAATCTTTCCAAATTCAAACGAACCTTCATTTACCGCATGGCTTGCTTTAGAACCAATTTTCTTCCCAGTTGCTGTTGTGCCAATTTTGGCCTTTGCGGTCGCCTCTCCGGCGCGCGCGGCGAAACCGCCGTTTAAACGCAACTTTCTAGCATTTGGGTCGACAAGCATATATCCCTTAGCATAGCCTCGAAGCATGGAAGAGGGGATTTCCACCGATCCGACAAGCTGCTGTGAAATACCACCATCGCCGACATAGAATTTCGACACCTCTCCGCTGTCCTTGTCAAATTCAGCGTCGTTTACATAGCCAAGCTCAAACCCATCGGTGGTTTTCGCATCCATGCCAGTCCACATAACACAGTGATCCCACTCGATGCCAAGGCGGCTCTTGGCGACATTGTCAAAACTGTCTTCTCCTTGTGTTGCGTATACGTTTTTATTGTTAAACGTAAATGAATCAAAGCCGAGAAACCTATCTTCTCGTTTGATCATCCCAGCTATATCAGGACGTTTAATCATAAAACCAACAACATGACTGCCATCAGGAGCAAAGACAGTCATGTGTATTTTTCCGATCTTTTCAAACTCAGACTTCGTTTTTGCGGAACGGTTATGTCTTTTTTTCTGCTTTGGTTCTTTGGCAGAACGATCTTCCCTTCGAACGAACACTGCCTTGTTGTATATATCACTCACTCTTAGCATGCGCACTCCCTCCTTCTACTTACAAGGCAGAGAACAACGAATGGACCATCATGCACAAGCGCTTGCATGTGACTTTTATCAGGGAAAGCAGAAGGTCTATTGCTCAGTAGAAGCCTTCGGGGCATCGTCAACAACCTCAACATGCACTCCTTCTGCTTTTGCCTCAGGCTCAAATGCAGAGTTCGTTGCTTCGGTCACCTTGTCAGAAACCTCACTCATAGCGTCCTGCACTTGGCTAGACGTCGTTGTAACGGCGTCAGAGAGGGAGTCACGCAACTGATCCATGCGCTCTCGTGCTAAGTCAACTTTTGCACGCAGCTCATCAGTAGTCGATCCCATGCCGGGGCAAGACGAACTTAGCTTTTCGTTGACAATTCGTGTGCCGCGTTCGTAGGAATCAATAGCGCTGTCCCATGCATCATTCATGGCGTCAGCGGCCATGGCACGGCTTTCTGAACCAGGCCGCGGCGCAGTCAAGATTCCTGCTGCAAAACCACAGGCCGCACCAACCATGCCACCAAAAAGAAACCCTGCGAAACTTTTTGTGCTCATGAAAGCTCCCCCTGTCATTTCCCTAGATTACGTGAAACGCCTTGTGTTCAGTATACTCAGCCCCAAACGCAGTCGATATATATCTTGGCCAGCGGCTAACGCACCGCATGGGGCTCAGGTATATGCTCTTTCTTCTCTGCAACTTCATCATCCTTGTGAGCAAGACCCTCTAGGCTTGACGACTTTTGCACAGCAGTGTCTATTGAAGTGTCTTCATCGTGGCTGTCCTTGATGGATACCGTGCGCTCCGCTTCCTCTGTTGGCTGTGCACTGTCATTTTTGCCCGCCTTCGTGCCACCTTGCTCTTCTTGCTGCTTTATGTGGGGTTTGTCAGGCTGCTCTTGCACTGATGCCTGTTTTTGTGGTTGCCCTTGTGGAGCCTCGTCCAAAGACAGTGACTTTACCAGACCAACAAGACCCCTCACCGTTGCGCTGGCATCAGGCTTGGGGTTCGTGCCACCGGTATAGGCCCATTGTAAAATCCATACGGCACTTGCAAGAGCTGCGGCTACCAAGACATCATCAGGACATGCAAGCTCAATATCCCACGAGCGGGGATCATCAGCAACAGCAGTTGTGCGACCGCACGATATTTCACCCGCTAAATTAGTTTGCGCAAGCAGCTCAACCGTAACGTGCTCTAAGAGATGAGCGAGCTCCGTAGCGCCCATAACGTCACGGAAAGTCTGCCCCGCATCTCCCAAGCAAGCATGTTCAACAATGTGAGGAAGCAGGTAATAAACACGAGCAGTGCCCTCCAAGTCATCATTCGTCATGGCTGGAGCATCTTTTGACAAATGGATGCGCGCTGTCAATAGTTTGTCATCTATCTCAACACGTTGAATCGTTATAAGTTGCGCCATGGATCTCTCCTGCACTGTGTGCCCTTGGTTGGTACAGAGTTATTGTACCGCTTGCATAAGCGTAGCCTATTCCTCAACACTATGGGCATCGTCTTCAGAGGAAACGGCTGTCTCACTATCATCTTTTGTAGGCAATTGATCAGACGTCTCTGGAGCTGTCACACGCACGAGCGAAACCCGTCTCCCTCTCATCGATTGGACACGAAATAGATAGCCCTTGCGCTCATAGACATCACCCGGCTCAGGCAGTTTATCGGCGATCTCTAATATGAAACCCGCAATAGTCTCATACTCCTCTGAATCATCAATAGGCCAGCCAAGCTCTATAGCATCATCAATCGAGAAACGACCATCAACAAGCCACTCCCTATCCGATAGCTGTGTGAGATACTTGTTGTCTGGGTCGAACTCATCTTCTATCTCGCCAACGACTTCTTCAACGATGTCTTCTATGGTAATGACGCCGGCAGTTCCCCCGTATTCATCCACAACGATAACCATCTGATCGTGGCTGGTTTGCATCTCAGAAAGCAGCGGTATCACATCTTTGGTGTCGGGCACAAAGTCTGGGGTGCGCATATGATGAGCAATAACATCACCAGCTTTGCCCTCGTCCACAATAGGCGTAATGATGTCCTTTATATGAGCAATACCGACAATACGGTCCAGGTCTTCATGGTAAATAGGTATGCGCGAATAACCCGTTTGACGCATAATATCAAGCACTTTGCCGCAGCTGTCGATATCTTCTGCAAAGGTCACATCCACTCGTGGCACCATGACCTCACGCGCGACGGTGTCACCCATATCAATTACCTCATGTATCATCGACTTCTCTTCATCAGATAATTCATCAGAGTCGCTTACTGCGTATTTGATCTCCTCCTCGGAAACATCTTGTCTATCATCTGCGCTCTTAATATGGAAAAAGCGTGCAAGACCGTTATTGGATGCAGCGGTCAACCATATAAGTGGGTGAAGGATCTTAGAGAAGCGAGCGATAGCAATGGCGACGCGCTTGGCTTCACGCTCGGCATCAGACATTGCAACACGCTTGGGCAGCAGCTCTCCTAAGACAATTGACACATATGACACAGCTAGCGTAATGAGTATGGGAGCAAGAACTGTGGCAAGAGCCTCATGGATGCCCAAACTCTCCATCCAGCTTGTAAAAGGAGCAGACAAGTTCGTGGAGGCAACCGCAGATGAAGCGAAACCGACCAGAGTGATAGCGACCTGAACCGTTGCAAGAAATTGGTCCGGGTTATCGATGAGCTTAAGAGCAGCACGTGCCTTACTATCTCCGTTTTCGGCCTCATGATCCAATACGACTCTTTTTGCTGTCGAAAGAGCCATCTCTGCCAAAGAAAAATACCCATTGGCAAGCGTAAGCAGCAATGTAGCGATGATGCTAAGGGCAATGTTCATCGAATGGGAAAGTACCTCCTTGGGCAACAGACGCTTTTCTTATTTTAGCAGGTATGGCTCCTGTCTTCTCTGCATATGTGGGGATGTCTTCTCACGGCACCTTCAATGTCGAACAAGGCGTTGAGATGGCCGCGGGCTGGGTATCAAAAGCTTAGGTTTGTGCTTCTACATTAAGGAGGATCTGATGAACTTCAAAAACGTGACTGTCGCAGGAGGTGGGGTACTGGGTAGCCAGATCGCCCTTCAGTCTGCTTATAAGGGCTTCAACGTAACTATTTGGTTGCGTAGTGAGAGTTCGATTGGTCGCGCCACGCCGAAGCTTGACCGCTTTTGTGCTGTCTACGTAAACACCCTTGAAGCCATGAAAACTAATCCTGCTGCATATGCACGTGGTTTGTCCGATGACTCAGATCTTACCGATGATCAGATAGATGCGCTGAAGGCGCAGGTCAAAGAAGCACGAAAAGGCATTAAGTTGACTACAAGTTACGAGGAAGCCTTTCGTAATGCCGATCTCGTCATTGAGGCAATCGCAGAAGACCCCAAGCAAAAAATTGAATTCTATACGGAGATGGCCAAGCGTTTGCCAGAAAAGACGGTTGTCGTAACAAACTCATCCACCCTTTTGCCAAGCACGCTTGCTCAATACACAGGACGTCCCAGTAAATATCTCGCTTTGCACTTTGCCAATGACATCTATCGCAACAACACCGCAGAAATCATGGGACACGCAGGCACAGACAAGAAATATTACGACGAGGTCGTCGAGTTTGCACAAGCTATAGGCATGGTGCCCCTCAAACTCAACAAAGAGCAGCCTGGCTATATTCTCAACAGCATGCTCGTCCCCTTCCTCTCCGCCGCTGAGGCTCTTGCAGCCACAGGAGTCGCTGACCCCGAAACAATTGACCGTACCTGGATGCTCGCGACCGGCGCTCCGGCAGGCCCGTTCCGCATTTTGGACGTTGTTGGCTTAACCACTGCATATAACATTGTGAAAATGAACCCCGAGGCAGAGGATCCTAAAACTACAACTGGGAAAATCGCCAACATGCTGAAAGCATACATTGATCAGGGGAAACTTGGCATTAATGCTGGGGAGGGCTTCTATACATATAAGTAGGTAAGCGCTACGGAGGCTAAGGCTCTACTTTCTCAAGGCTAAATGTAACGGACGCCTCTTCTCCAAGAAGAGGCGTCCTTACTTTGCCTTGACGGTCTATTGTGCCCGCACTAGCTCACGGATCTGCTTACGTACGTCATCAAGATAGGCCTGATCAGGAAGCCAATTGCGCGCCAAGGGTGGAAGTGGCATTTTGAAGCCGACTGATGCAAGTTCGGCATGAATGTTTTTTGGCCCAACCGGAGCCCATCCATAGCTGCCAAAAGCAATACCAATGCGATTGACGTTATTTTGCTTTGGCGAGAGGCCCTTCATATAGGTGAGGAAGCCAGAGACATTAGGCATCATTTGGCTGTTAAGCGTTGGAGAACCAACAGCTACATATTTGGCATCCAAAAACTCAGTCATAACATCGGAAGGATGACTGACCTTGAGGTCCATGAGATGAACCTCTGTTCCCTCAGCGAGAAAACCATCACAGATCGCATGTGCGATCTTATCGGTAGATCCCCACATGCTGTCATAAATAACGAGGGCTTTATTAACAAGCTTACCTGATGTGTAGTCATCTTTATATGCGTCAAGGACATCTTTTACATGCGTGCGCCATACAACTCCATGGGCAGGAGCGATCATCTCTACCTTATCGCCTAAGTCACAAACAGCTTTGGTTGCCGCAACCGCTTGCATGCGATAGGGCTGAACTATGTTGGCATAGTATTTGCGCGCTTGCTTCATAACCTCATCGTAATCGCTGTCATCATCAAAGCGTGTGGAGCTTGCATAGTGCTGGCCAAACGCATCATTTGAAAACAGGATCCCATCCTCGACATCGAACGTCACCATGTTGTCAGGCCAATGGACCATGGGCGTTTGGATGAAGCTAAGAGTTCGCTTACCGATGCAGAGCGTGTCGCCTGTATGTACGCCATGGTAGCCAAGGTCACCATAATGAGCGGTCATGTTTTTAACGCCTTGAGGTGAAGAGCAATAAATCGAGCACTGAGGCGCAAGCTTGTGAATGAGTGGCGTTGAGCCAGAATGGTCCATCTCAACATGGTTGGCAATAAGCACGTCTATTTTTGCCGGATCTATAAGCGCAGAAATACGAGAAATAAGTTCATCCGCAAAAGTGGCCTTCACCGTATCGATCAGAGTGACTTTCTCATCCAAGATGAGATATGCATTATAGGTGATCCCATCCTCGGTGGCATAACCGTGAAAGCTGCGCGCATTCCAATCGAGCGCACCAACCCAATAGACATCCGGCTTAATTTTAACCGCAGTGAGCATACCAACCCTCTTCCTTCATCTCTTGAGGACGATAATTGTCTTTTCCTACCCCATTCTACCCTTTGCGCCTTTGTGTAGATAAGTGCCATTGTAAAAGCTGGTGCTCAGTATCTAACCCATGTAAACTTAGTTATTGATAAAAAGATTCGCTTATGAGGATGGCTCTATGAAACATCTTAATGGAGTGGGCATTGCTTTTTGCGGGGGAGGCTTTCGCTCATTTGCTGAGGTTGCCGCCGTTGAGGATATGGAACGCGCAAAAGTGCATATAGCAGCTGCTGCCGGCACGTCAATGGGCTCTTTGGTGGCTACGCTTGTCGCTGCTGGCCTCCCTGCGAAGCAAATTGCTGAGCTGCTTGTCGAGATGGATCAGCGTATTGTTGAGAAGGGCATTTTACGAGGCATGAAATTTCGTGTAATAAGCCTCGCAAATTCAAATGGCCTCATAGAAAACTCTGTGGTTGAAGAGCAGGCTCGCCACACACTTCATGAGGCTGGCATTGAGACCTTTTCTGATCTGGTGATGCCGCTTGCCATACCAGCGGTAGACATTCTGACCGGGGACTTGTGCGTGTTTACCAATAGCCCAGAGCTGTTTGCTGACACGAGCGGTGGATGGACACTTGTCCCCGGCAACCATAATCTCGCTAAGGTTATAACAGCTTCAGCCTCATATCCACTAGCTATTCAACCAACTCATTATATGAACCGTCTTTTGATGGATGGGGGCTGTCGACTCAACTTGCCCACCCCACTTTTTGATCGGGAGTCACTCGATGCGGTGGTGGGCATAGGGATGATTCGTGATTTCAAGCCACTTAAGGATGTAAACCCGCTTTCTATAGTGCAAAGAACCTTGTCATATGGAGCACGATCGCTGGATTATTTTTCCGCATCGGCCGCTGACCTCTACATCAACTTGCCCGTTTCAGGTGAAGACGCATTTCAAGCAGGAACCGGCAAAGAGGTAATCAAAGAGGCTCGGGATTTCATCCATCAAAACCCTATAGCTTGGGATAGTGTAAAACCAGATCCTCTTGCATCTTTGAGAAAAACGGCGGCTGATAGCATAGCGCGTCTGTTCCGTGGAACATCCATGACCAACACGACACATAAGTTAATAATCTAGGCTGTAGATTGACCGCTCAGCCGTGTTCGTAGTAAAATTTTTTAGTATGCGGGCGTGGCGGAATTGGCAGACGCGTACGGTTCAGGTCCGTATGGAGGCAACTCCATGGAGGTTCAAGTCCTCTCGCCCGCACCAAAACAGATACATTATGATGCAGCTTCTGCTCCGCCGCGAAAAGTGGCTGTTTACGCAGCCCGTTTATACGCTCTCATCGCAAAGAAGCACGCCACAACCATAATGCCGATGAGCCACGCGAGCGCGACCCAAATGTTGTTGCCGACAGGCTTGCTCATCAGCAGGGAGCGGATCGCGTCAACGATGGAGGTCACCGGTTGGTTTTCGGCAAAGGCGCGCACGGGCCCCGGCATGGACGCGGTGGGCACAAAGGCCGAGCTGATAAACGGCAGAAAGATCAGCGGGTAGGAAAAGGCGCTTGCGCCGTCTACTGATTTTGCGGACAGCCCGGCAATGACCGCGAGCCAGGTTAAGGTCAGCGTAAACAGCGCAAGTATCCCTGCCACGGCAAGCCATGACAGTACCCCCGCCGACGAGCGGAAGCCCATAATGAGCGCGACAAGAATAATTACGGCAACTGAAATCGCGTTGGAAATAAGCGAGGTCAGCACATGCCCCCACAGCATGGAAGAACGCGCAATCGGCATGGAGCGGAACCGTTCGAATATGCCCCGCTGCGCATCGTAAAACAGACGGATAGCCGTATAGGCTACACCGCTGGCAATCGCGATGAGCAGGATGCCGGGCAATAAGTAATTCACATAGTTATCCGTGCCGGCTTTTATGGCCCCACCGAACACATAGACGAACAGCAGCATCATCGCGATCGGGGCGACGCAGACCGTGATGATGGTGTCCATGCTGCGGGTAATATGGCGCATGGAACGTCCAAGCATAACGTCCAGGTCACTGAAAAAGTATCTGTTCATCGTTATTTTTCCTCCTTCTTGCCGACGATTGCGAGGAATATCTCCTCCAATGTCGGCTGCTTTTCTATGTACTCCACCTTTGCGGGCGGGAACAGCTTTTTCAGCTCCGCAAGTGTGCCGCTCACGACAATCCGTCCTTCGTGCAGAATGGCGATTTGATTGGCAAGCTGCTCGGCTTCCTCCAAATACTGCGTGGTCAGGAATACCGTCGTGCCGCCGTCTGCAAGCTCTTTGACCGTTTTCCAAACCTCGATGCGCGCCTCGGGGTCGAGCCCGGTGGTCGGCTCGTCGAGAAAAATAACCTGCGGCTTTCCTATAAGGCTCATGGCGATGTCGAGCTTGCGGCGCATACCACCCGAATAGGTGGACACCCTGCGGTCGGCGGCGTCAGTCAGGCCGAAGCGTTTTAGCAAATCGTCAGCCACTTCACGCGGATTGGCAAGGTGCCGCAACTTGCCGATCATGATCAGATTTTCCCGCCCGGTCAGTATCTCGTCCACAGCGGCGAATTGCCCAGTCAGGCTGATGGACTGACGCACATTGCCGGGCTTCGCCGCGACGTCGAAGCCGTTGACAATGGCGGTGCCTCCATCCTGTTTGAGCAGCGTGGTGAGGATTTTGACAATCGTGGTCTTGCCCGCGCCGTTCTCTCCAAGCAGGGCAAAAATACTGCCTTTTTCCACCTCGAAATCCACACCCTTCAGGACAGGAAGCTGTCTATTTCCGTATATGTGCTGGCACTGCGCAGAAGCTCGTCGCAGAACGCGGCCACGTCCTCGCCGGTAATCTCCAAAACATGCTTGCCGTTAGCCGCACCCTCCTCAAAGAGTCCGAGCAGGTCTTTAAAGATTGGGATCATGTCCATGCCTGCACTATGACCCGCCGCATAATTCCACATATAATTCTGAATTTTGTGATACACGAATTCGTATTCCTCTGGCAGCGCCTTTGCGCGGGCCTCCATCTGCCTCCACTCTTTTTTGTCCCCAATGATTTTTTTGATGATATTGCTCATGTTTTTTTCTCCTTCAACTCATCGATTCTTGATGATACGAACGCCCATTTTTCCCAGAATTTCCGTAGCTCCCTGCGCCCCGCGTCGTTGAGCGCGTAAAACTTGCGCGGCGGCCCTATGTCGGAAGGCTTTTTTTCTATGTCCACCAGCTTATTCTTCTCAAGACGCACCAAGATGGTATAGACCGTTCCGTCTACAACGTCCGTGAATCCGAGGGCGTTTAATCGTCTTGTGATTTCGTAACCGTAGGTTTCTTTACGGCTTATAATTTCAAGGACGCAGCCCTCAAGCACACCTTTGAGCATTTCCGTTAGGTTTTCCAACATAATCCCTTCTTCGCTACTCTGCATGACTTGTATACAGTAATGCATACTACTGCTATATAGTAATGCACACTAGCTGGAATGTCGGTCGAGAAAATGAACTATTTTGTGACACACAAAAACGACCCGCCCGAAGGCGAGCCGTAAACTTCTCAAGGCTTCTATGCTTTGATCTCCGTGCCGTTTCGGAAAGTAAACGTCATCGTTCCGTCCGTAGCGACCGTAACCTTGTCGACGACCATGAGGCCCAGGCTTTCATCCAAATTTTCAAGGACGAGTGAGACCGGCTTTCAATGTCGCGGATAAAGACGTCCAGCGTCTTTTTCCGCGTTGTGTGCATCCATGTCCAGTGCGCCTCCGGCTTTTTAATGCTATTCACCCCTCGGAAAAGCGGAAAAGTCAAGGCTCACTTTCTGGATGACGGGGCACAGCGAAAACAATTTAACGATAAGGTGCACCTTTTAACAACTCCCTCTGAAGAAATCAAATTTGTAGTTTCGGTCTATTGCTCTTTATGGTTTTATACAGTATAATATATCATACAAATCATACATTTTGAACTTTGAAGGCAAACATGAATTCCATAAAGGGAAAATATGCCTGGACGGTCACGGTTGGCGAAAAGGGGCAAATCGTGATTCCAAAGCAGGCAAGGGATATATTCAATATCAACCCCGGAGACACGCTGATTCTGCTTGCCGACGATAAAAAAGGCATTGCCATCCCGCCAAAAGCAAGTTTTACGGAATTTGCAGCCAAAATCTTTGCAGACAAGGAGCAGGACGGGAAATGAGAAAGCATTATCTGGACAATCTCCGTTGGTGCACAGTGCTGCTTGTTTTAATCTATCATGTTTTCTATCTCTTCAACAGCGTCGGTGTTTTAGGCAGTGTCGGAAGCTTCTCAAAAGTGCAATATCAGGATTCCGTGCTGTATTTCGTATCCCCGTGGTTTATGGCTCTTCTGTTTCTGATCGCGGGAATCAGTTCGAGATATGCGTTGGAGCGTCGGAGCCATAAGCAGTTTATCAAAGAAAGAACCGTGAAGCTGCTTATTCCGTCCACTCTCGGACTTTTCGTGTTTCAATGGATGGTCGGTTACTTCAACATAAAGCTCAGCGGCGCGTGGGATATGATCCCGGCATTCATCCGCTACCCTGTCATGGCGATTTCGGGAATCGGCCCGCTTTGGTTTATTCAGTTGCTTTGGCTGTTCGCGCTGCTGCTTGTACCGATTCGTAAAATGGATTCCAAAGATAAATTTTATACTCTTTGCGGAAAGTGCAATGGGGTCGCGCTCTTGCTTCTTTTTCTTCCTATCTGGGGAGCGTCACAGATTCTGAACCTGCCGGTTCTTACAGTGTATCGCTTCGGTATTTACTTTACTGTGTTTCTGATCGGTTATTTCATCTTCTCGCACGATGAAATTCAGGAAAAAATACAGAAGATTCATCTACCAATGCTGATGATCGCTGTCGTGATGGGCATCGCTTATACGGTTTATTATTTCGGTCAAAATTATGCTGACGGCGCCTGTTTGAAAAGCCTTTTCACCAATGCTTACCTGTGGATTGCGATTCTTGCGATCTTGGGCTGCGGGAAAGCATGGTTCAACAAAACATCGAATTTTGCGGCTTATATGGGGGTGGTACCGGAAATCCGTACCAAACGATGACGTTTGGAGGACGGCGTGTACTCACTTGAACAGAGGAAAAGAGCGGTCGAGCTCTACATCAAGTACGGC
>Ga0214929_100262_pt1 | contig 15143 bp, 10 predicted proteins | sample Stichaenrichm17X_FD_168613 | JGI IMG/M metagenome (GOLD analysis project Ga0214929, IMG submission 168613) | Xylose enriched microbial communities from anaerobic bioreactor in Madison, Wisconsin, United States - 17X | ecosystem: Engineered > Bioreactor > Anaerobic > Unclassified | place: USA... | reverse complement strand
GGACCGCCGGGCACGCCTGTGGGGCAGACGACGGACGGCGGTGGCGGCGGGCCGCATTGCGGCCGCCTGTGGCGGGATGGGCCCTACCGAGGACGGACGCGCCTTTCGCCGGCAATATCGCTTCTCGCTCGCGCGGTGGACGCCTGCTCCCGGGGTGCGGCGTTGCGCTCCGGGCGGCAACGCGCGAGGGATGGCACAGATAGGCAGATGTGCAGTAGATTTCGAAGGTCGGTGGCAGAGATGTGCCGATGTGTAGTGTCCAATCGGGCCGAATTGCGCGGCTAGAGCCCATTGCCGGCGCCCGTTATTGAAAAAGCCCAGGTCAGGGAGTCGCGCACAAAAACGAATCGGGAGGTGCCGGCAATCGCATATCACACAACGCGCGATTTGTGCCAGCGGACGGCGAAATATGCTACATAACGCGCGATTTGTGCCACTTGCGCGAAGACTTTGGCGGGAGGAGCCGGGGCGGGCTCGCCGAGGGGCGGAGCAGCGCGCCCGCACGCCGCCTGTACACGCCCGCCGCGCGCGCAACCGCTCTCCCACCTTGTCTTTGGCACGCTAGTTGCCCCTTTTGCCACATACGCTGCGAAAGGAGACGGCTTTGGCTACCACAGAGGATATTCCCGCATTCGGTTTGCTGCACGGCTATCGGGTGGTGATGATCGGCCTTTCGGTGGCGGCCCCCTTCGCCGCTGAACTCTATGCTGAACACGGCGCCGACGTCATCTGGATCGAAAACCCTGCCGCACCCGACATGGGGCGCTTCTCGAGCTTCGGCGGCAGCACACAGCAGGACCGCCGCAACATGCGCAGCCTCGCCCTCGACTACCTGCACGGCGACGGCCGCGCGGCCTTTCTCTCCCTCATCGCCACGGCCGACGTCTTCATCGAAGCGTCGGTGGGCGGCCGTTTCGAGCACCACGGCCTGGGCGACGAAGCGCTCTGGAAAGTCAACCCCGGTCTTGTGATCGCCCACATCTCGGGCTTCGGGCAGACGGGCGACGCCGTCTACGTGCGCCGCGCGAGCTACGACCCGATAGCCCAGGCCTTCGGCTGCACGATGCGCATGAACGGCATCCCCGGCCATAAATCCGTTCCCGCCATGTGCTTCCCGGGCGACTACACGTCGGCCTTCTACGCCTTTTCGATGACGCTCGCCGCCTTGCTCAAGCGCACGGAAACGGGGAAGGGCGAAAGCGTCGACGTGGCCCAGTTCGAAGGGCTCATCCGCACCCAGGCCAATTACCCCACCAACTACTGGCGCTTCGGAAAGGACTACGTGAAGGAGGGCAGCCACAGCCTCATCTGCGCCCTCTACGGCACCTACGTGTGCGGCGACGGCGAAGAGGTCTACGTGCTCTTTTTGGGACCGGGCGTGCTGAAGAGGGGCCTGCCCCTCATCGGCCTGGAATACGGCAGCGACCTGTTCCCAGAAGGCGCGGGCATCATCCCCTATGGATCGCCCGCCGGCGCGGTGGCAGAGGCGGCCTTCGCGCAATTCCTCGCCGCCCACACGGCCGCCGAGGTGGAAGACATCCTGGCCAACGGCGGCGTGCCCTGTTCGCGGCTGATGGACTACGAAGCGGCCCGCGCCAATGAGCACTACGCGGCCCGCGGGGTGGTGGACACCTGGAAAGCCTCCGACGGCACCACCGACATCCTCGGCGTCAAGGTGGTCCCCGACCTCGCGCGCAATCCCGGCCGGGTATGGCGCGGGGCCCCGGCCATCGGCCAGGACAACGAAGATATCTTGCATGAACTGGGCTTTTCCGATGACCGCATCGCCGCTCTGTACGCGGCGGGCCAGCTCGCCCGGCGCGACTACGACCACTCCTTCAAAGATCCCGAAACGGAAGGGCGCGCGGGCGACTAGCATGTATCATGCACACTCTGTCAACGCAAGGGTGAACACTATGTGTACATAATCGGCGGCTCTCTGACCAAACCGCCCATCGCCCCAGGCCCCGCCGCCCGTCCCCGTACCGGGAGGGCGGCGGGGCCTGGGGCTTCCTCCTTCTGCGCCGCTTGCGCTCGAACGGCGTCCCTCGCGCGCCGAAAAAATTTCCAAGGAATCCGCATGTTGGCACAGCGGTTGCTCATCTGAAAACGACCCGTAATTTCTGGGAGAACAACTACGGAGGAGGAACGGATGAAATCAACTGACATCCCCGCGTTCGGCAACCTTCACGGGCTGAAGGTCATCAACGCCGCTTCGGTCATCGCCGGCCCATTTGCCTGCGAGCTCTTCGCCGAACAGGGCGCCGACGTCATCGAGGTCGAAAGCACGCGCGCTCCCGATATGTACCGCATGTACGGCGACGCGTGGACGATGGACCGCCGCAACCAGCGTATGATGACCCTCAACATCCCGAGCGACGAAGGCAAAGAGGTCCTGTTCCGCCTGATCGAGGGCGCCGACCTGCTCGTCGAATCGTCCAAGGGCGGCACCTGGGCCAAATGGGGCCTGTCCGACGACGTGCTCTGGGAACACAACCCTGCGCTCGTCATCCTGCACATCACCGGCTTCGGCAGCTGGGGCGACCCCGACTACGTGAGCCGTGCGTCTTTCGACCCTATCGGTCAGGCGTTTTCCGGCTACGCCAACCTCAACGGTTTCCCAGACAAGCCGCCTAGCGTCACCAAGCCCTTCACGGGCGACTTCATGACCGGCCTCATGGGCGCCTGGGCGGCGTTGGCGGCCGTCATGAACGCGCGCCGTACCGGCGAGGGCGACTCGATCGACTGCTCGCAGTTCGAATCCCTCGTTCGCCTGCAGGGCGCCACGCTCTCCGACGGCATCAACCATGGCATCCAGCCGCCGCGCCTGGGCAACGAAGACCTGGTGGGCGCCTGCGCCGGCTCGCAGAAGTGCAAGGACGGCTACGTGCAGGTCGCCGTGGGCGGTGCCGGCCCCGTCCGCAAGCTCGTGGAATTCTTCGGCTTCGCCGACGACCCCGACTTCCAGCCCCTGGGCAGCTATGCGTCGATCACGCGCGCCCCGGGCTGCAAGAGCCTCGACGAGCCCCTGCCCGCGCGCGCCGCGAAGTTCCGCCCTGCGCTCGACAAATACTGCGAAGAGCACACGGTCGCCGAGGTCACCGAAACCTTTGGCCAGATGGGCGTCGCGGTGAGCCCGCACATGACCTACCAGATGATGCTCGACGACCCGCACTACAAGGCCCGCGAGGTCTTCATCGAAGGCTGGGACCCCATCACGGAAAAGAACGTGAAGCAGGTCAACATGTATCCCAAATTCAAGAAGCATCCCGGCCAGATCGTTCGCGGCGGCGCCCGTTACAACACCGACACCGACGACATCATGGAGGAGCTCGGCTACACCCCCGAGCAGATCGCCGACCTCTACGACAAGGGTGTGCTCAAGCACGGTGACAAGTAACTGGCTTTTCGGGTGCGCAAGCACCCTGAGCCGCCTTGGGCGAGTGGCGCCCGTTCGCGTTGCAGCACGATGCGGGTGCGCTTGCCCGAGGCGCAGTGTTTCGAGAAGGAACATTCACTAAAGGAGGAATTCAATGGATACTGGAACCGAGAAAGGCAGTAGCTACGCCTGGGCCATCGCGGTCGCGTGCGTGGCGTTCTACGCGGTGCCCCTGGGCTTTGCTGCGAACCATGCCGGACTGTTCACCACCCCGCTCATCAACGAATTCGGTTGGTCTCAGACCGAAACGACCCTGTACATGTCCATCCAGCCCTGGGTGGCGGCCCTGTGCACGCCGCTGGCGGGTAAGCTGCTCACCAAATACAACCCCCGATGGGTGCTCACCATTTCCGTCGTGGTCTTCGCCCTGGCCCACATGGCCTGCGCGGCCTTCACTGCATCCTGGCAGTGGGACATCTACGGCGCGATCTACGGCGCGTCCGCTGCGTTCTGGATGTACATCGCCACCCCGACCATGGTCAACCGCTGGTTCGCCAAGGGCAACGGCACCGTGATCGGCGTCGTGGGTGTGTGCGTGTCGCTGCTCGGCGCCATCATGTCCCCGATCTTCGGCAACATGATCGCCACCGACGGTTGGCAGTACACCCGTATCGTCCAGGGCGTGCTCGTCCTCGTCTTCGGCGGCCTGGTCACCCTGCTGCTTCTGCGCGAATCCCCTGAAAAGATGGGCGTGAAGCCCTGGGGCTACGGCGAGGAAGCCAAGCAGAAGTCCGCTGCCAAGGCGATCATCGATATGGGTCCCGACGACGGCGCCACGGCTGTCGAGGCCCGCAAGAACCCGGGCCTGTGGTTGCTCATCATCATGGCCGGCCTGTTCGTGCTCTCCGCGTCCTTCATTCAGCAAATCGCCCGCTATGCTTCGACGGTCGACGCCCTGGGCGCTGCGATCGGTGCTGTTGCCGTATCGGTGGCCATGTACGCTTCGATCGTGGGCAAGTTCGGCCTGGGCTGGATCTGCGACCACTTCGGCGCCAAGGTTTCTGGCGTGATAGCCGCTATCTGTGTGTTCGCCGGCCCTGCGGTGATGCTTGCCGCTGGCGGCAACGCGAGCATGTTCTACGTGGGCGTGGCCCTGTTCGGCCTGGGCTATGCTGCTCTGAGCATTGTGCCGCCCATGACCTGCCGTCAGGCCTTCGGCAACAAGGACTACGCGAACGTGTTCTCCATGGTCGCCACCGGTCTGAACGTCTTCTCCGGCTTCGCTGCGATCATCTACGGCGGCATCTACGACCTCACGGGCACCTATGCGGGCTCCTTCTACATGATGATGGCCTTCGGCGTCATCCTGTTCATCCTGTCGCTGGTCATCGTGCCTATGGGCCGTCGCAGCTGGACCGCTGTCAAGTAACGCTGCATCGCGCAAAAAAGAAGCTGCAACTTCTTCGGGGGTCGCGCCGTATGGCGCGGCCCCTTTTTGTGTCGGGGTGGAGGCTCTCGCGCGCCCCGGCCGCTCACAGCAGCGGCGTTGGGGCCGCATTGAGCGGACGTTCGGCAGCGCGCGCCGTCTGGCCGAGCGCCGTCCGGCGTCCCATCTGCTATGGAAATTGCTCGCACATCAAGGAATCATTCTCATTATAGATAAGGAGTGCATCATGACGAAGAACGCGTTGGGCAGCGCCTATGCCTGGGCCATCGCGGTCGCCTGCGTGGCCTTCTAGCCCGTGCCGCTCGAGTTCGGGGCCAACCATAACGGCCTGTTCATCGTGCCCGTGGGCCGCCGAAGCTGGGCCAAGCGCGTGCCCGCAGAGGAGCGCTAGCCGGGCCGGGCAGCGCGAAGGTGGCGTTTGTATCCCAACGTGCCTTACGGCAGCGCCCCGTTTCTTGGCGAAAAGTTTTTCTGGCCGCTGCGTTGGCACGCTTCTTGCCCCTGAAGAGTCAACGGGTTTCCATGACTGCGCAAAGGAGAGGCGCGGCGTTCACTGGGAAGGCCGTCATGATCGAAGGAGGACATCATGAAAGAGGAATCCGCCGCTAAGCCCCATGGTTCGGCCTGGGCGTGGCTCGTCTTGCTGGGGTGCATCGGGTTCTACTCGATACCCACGGGCGTCATAGCGAACACTTCGGGTATCTTCGTCGCCCCCGTCATGGACCAGTTCGGCTGGACGCAGACGGATACGACCATGTACCGCACGATCCAGCCCCTCATCTCGGCCGTGCTCGCCCCCTTCGCGGGCAAGCTGTTGCAGAAGGGCAACCCCCGCGTGATTCTTGCAATCGTGTCGGCGGTCTTTGGGCTTTCGTCCTGGGCGAGCGCCTATGCCACCGAGGTATGGCAATGGAACCTTTACGGCGTCATCTTCGGCATCACGGCGGCCTTCTTCATGTACCTGGCCATGCCGGTCATCGTGAACAACTGGTTCAAGAAGAGCAACGGCACGGCGGTGGCCATCTGCGCCGCTACCCTGTCCCTGCTCGCCGCCGTCGCGAGCCCGGTGGGGCAGGTCCTCATCAGCCAGTACGGTTGGCAGACGGCCCGCGCGGCCCTTTCGATCTTCACTCTGGTCACCTCGGTGCTCCTTACCGTGCTGTTCGTGCGGAAGGACCCGGCCGAAATGGGACTTCTGCCTTGGGGCGCCGACCCCGACGGGAAAGACGCTGTCGACGTGGTGAGCTCCGAAGAGACGGGAGCCGAGGTGCGCGACGCCCTTCGGTCGCCGGCCCTCTACACGCTCATCCTGGTCTGCATGATCTTCGTGATGTGCGCAGCCTTCTTCCAGCAGATTCCCACCTTCTGCGCTCACGGGGCCCTGGGCGCCGGCGCGGGCGCGATTGCCGTGTCGATCATCATGGTCGGCGGCATCGTGGGCAAGCTCATCCTGGGCGGTCTGAACGACGTCATCGGCGTGCAGAACACGGGCATCATCGCCGCGCTGGGCGGCGGCCTGGGCATCGCACTCGCCTGGCAGTCGGGCAGCAACGTGGCGATGTTCTACGCGGGTATGGCCGTCTTCGGCCTGGGGTATGCGGGCCTCACCGTCATCGCCCCTATGCTCGCTCGCGCGGCGTTCGGTTCCAAGAACTACGCGCAGGTCTATTCCTGGTGTTCCACGGGCATCTTCGTGGCCTCGGCCATCGCGTTTCTGGTCTACGGCCTCATCTACGACAATACCGGGTCCTTCGACCTGTGCTTCCTGCTCGTCATCGTGCTCTACGTGCTCGCCGCGGTGCTCGTCCCCCTCACGGTGAAGGTGGGCCGGCGCACCTGGCAGGGCAGGGAATAGCCGCGATACGCGCTCTTGCACCTACCGATTCGAAGCAGATAGACGGATAAACCAAGAAAGGCGGATCTATGAGTACACAGTATCCGATCCTGGGGTCGCCGATCAAAATCAACGGCCTCGAGCTTCCCAACCGCTTCCTGTCGACGTCGTTGTCGCCGGGTCGCGGCTATATCACCGACGACAACCGGCCCACGCAGCGCCTTGCCAACTACCTGGCCGAACGTGCGGCGGGCGGCACAGGCCTCATCACCCAGACCCTCGTGCCCTGGAAGCGCAACGAGATCGATACCCAGAACAACCCCATGCTCACGCCGCTCGCGTCTTGCTACGACGAATCGTGCATCCCCGACCTGCAGAAGTACGAAGTGAACCCCGTGCATGAACACGGCGGCCGCATCTGCGCCCAGCTCTACTGCGTACACGACTGGAAGCCTTCGGCCGACCTGCCCGAAAGCCCGTACGGTCCTTCGGATATCGCGATCCTGAAGTTCATGGGCGGCTTCAAGGCCATGACGATTGACCAGATCCACGACTTCCAGCAGATGTTCTTCAACGGCGTGAAGGTCGTTAAAGAAGCCGGCTACGACGCCGTCGAAGTGATGGCCGGCGTGGGCGGCATCATGTCGCGCTTCATGGCGCGCGCCACCAACAACCGCACCGACGAATACGGCGGCAGCCTTGAAAACCGCGCCCGCTTCGCTTGCGAGGTCATCCGTGGGACGCGCGAGGTCGTGGGGCCCGACTTCCCGATCCTCGTGCGCTGGTCCCCGGTCGACTACATCGAGAGCCCTGCGGGCCCGGGCCTTACGATGGACGAGGCCCTTGCAATCGTGCCCATGCTCGAAGAGGCGGGCCTCGACCTGCATGATTTGGCCGTGGGCTGGCACGAGACGAGCAAGCCCCTCACCACCAAGAAGATCCCCGACTTGCATTGGTCCTGGATTTCCGAAAAGATCAAGACCGTGGCCAAAAAGCCGGTGGCCCAGGGCTACCGCAACACCGACCCGGCGGAAATGGAAAAGGCCCTCGAAGCGGGCAAGCTCGACATGATCGCCGGCCTGCGCTACAGTCTGGCCGATCCCGACCTGCCCCGCAAGGTTATGGAAGACCGCACTGACGAGATGCGCGAGTGCATCGTGTGCTGCCGCTGCCTGGACGACGTGGTGAGCCAGGGCAAGCCGCTCAACTACTGCGGTGTTAACCCCCGCTTCGGCGAAGAGCTCGACCATGAGAAGATTCCGCCGCTTGAGCACGGCAAGAAGAAGGTCATGGTCGTGGGCGCCGGCCCGGCGGGCATCAACGCCGCCGTCTATGCGGCCATGCGCGGCCACGACGTTGACCTCTACGAACAGGGCCCGCGCGTGTGCGGCTGCGTGAAGATGAGCTCGATCTTCAGCCCCTACCACGAGCGCTACCTCACCTACATGCAGAACCTGCTCAAGCGCCACCCCGAAGTGAAGCTGCACCTGAAGTGCAAGATGACGCCCGACAAGATCAAGGCCGCCAAGGCCGACGTGGTCATTCTGGCCGCGGGCGGCGACGTGGCCAACCTGCCTGAAAGCGTGCCCGGCCAGCAGTTGCCCAACGTGATCAACTCGCACATGTTCCTCGACATGCTCAACGGCGACAAGCCCAAGGCCACGGGCGCCTTCAACAACTTCATGTGGTGGGGCGCCACGACGGTGCTCAAGTTCCACTACACCCCGGCCTTCGCCCGCAAGGCGACCGCGTCGATGTCCTGGCCTATCAGCAAGGACGTGGCCATCATCGGTGGCGGCCTGCCGGGCTGCGAGTTCGGCGAGCTCGCGATGAACACGGGCCGCAAGGTCGCGATCATCGACGATCACAAGAAGATCGGCTTCGACGTGGGCGGTTCCGACCGCTTCCACATGACCACGGCCTTCAAGAAGGCCCCCAACGTGAGCCTCTACCCGCTCACCAACGTTACCGAAATCACCGAAAAGGGCGTCAAGGCGGTGCAGTCCGACAAGGAGGGCAACGAGCAGGAGATCTTCGTCCCCGCGAAGACGGTCGCCGTCACGCTCGGCTTCCAGCGCAACGACAGCCTCTACGAAGCCGTGCTCGACGCCGCGCCCGAAGTCTATCTGATCGGCGACGCCGACGATCCTCACCGCATCGCCGACGCGACCAAGGCCGGCTACCGCGTGGCCTGCGCCATCTAGAGCAAAGGAGGATCCCGTGTCCGAAGAAAAGGACGTCGTGTACCTGGAAAAGGCCGGCGACGGCGTGGCCGTCGTCTACCTCAACCAGCCGAAGAAGAAGAACGCGATCAACGAGCGCATGATGGTGCTTCTGCGCGAGCTCTTGCTCGAAGCCGACGAGGACGACGACGTGCGTGCCCTCGTCCTGCGCGGGGCGGGCGACTGCTTCACGAGCGGGGGCGACTTAAGCCAGTCTGCGCCCGAAGAGAACACGCCCGAGCATGCCCGCAAGACCTACCGCCAGTACGTCAACGCCCAGCTCGTGATCAGGCAGATTGCCAAGCCGGTGATCGCGATGGTCGATGGCTACGCGGTGGGCGGCGGCTTCGCCCTCATGCTGGCAAGCGACCTCGTGTGCGTCTCGCGCACGGCCCAGATTATCCCCGCTTTCTGCCAGATCGGCATTGCGCCCGAAATGGCCGTCGTGAAGTTCTTGCCCGAACTGGTGGGGGCCCAGCGCGCCAAGGAGATCCTCTTTTTGGGCGACCGCCTGTCCGGCGAGGACCTCTACCGTTTGGGAATCGCCAATCGGGTCTGCGACAGCGCCGATTTGGAAACGACCGCCCTGGAGCTCGCGCGCCGCGTGGCCTCGATGCCCGACGCGTCGATCCAGGTGGCCAAGGGCATGGTCAACGCCGTGTCCGACGCCAACCTGGGCGTGGCCCTCACCATGGAGCAGACGGCCTCGCCCTTCTGCACCACTACCCGGGCCTATGCGGCCACGCAGGAGAAGTTCGCCCGCAAGTAGCGCCGCGGTGCGCGACGAAAGTGTTCGGAAGGGAGAGACGAACATGTTTGAATATCGCAACATCGTAGAGCCGTTTCTTTCGAACGCGCAGGCGGACCCCGACCGCATCGCGGCGGTCTACGAAGACACCGAGCTCACCTATCGGGAGCTCGACGAGCTGTCGATGCGCATCGCCTGCGTGTTCCGCGACCACGGCATCCGTCCCGGCGACCGCGTGGCCTACCTGCTGCCCAACCGCATCGAGCTGATCAGCGTCTACCTGGCGATCGAGCGCATGGGGGCGGTGGCGGTTCCGCTGAACTTCCGCCTGATCCCGCGCGAGATCGCCTTCCTCACCGAATCGGTGGGCGCCCACATGCTCGTCTTCGACAAGCGCTTCCTCGACCGCGTGCGGGAGACGCGCCCCCTGCTCGATGCGGGCGTGGAGCTCATCTCGGTGGGCACTTCGACCGAATTCTCGCAGCGCCTCTACGATTTGGAAATCGAAAAGGAGGGGAGCTGCGTTCCCCTCTACCTTGGCGGCGGCCTGAGCCGGATCCAGTTCACGGGCGGGTCGACGGGCGTCCCCAAAGGCGCCTGCCGCACGCACGCGGCTGACCTCGTCGAGATGCACGCCGTCTTCGCGAGCAACGGCATGGCGGACATGCCCCATCCCGTCGCGCTCATCCAATGCCCCTTGGAGCACCACGGCGGGCACAGCTGGTTCATGTCGTCGCTTTGCGTGGGCGCCACCGTGGTGATCTGCGGAAAGTTCGACCCGCAGAGTATCTTTGACCAGATCGACCGCTACGGCGTGACCCACATGATCCTCCTGCCGCCCACCACCTACCTGCGCCTCGTGCGCGAGGGCCATCCCGCCCGGCATCGGACCGACACCCTGCGCATCGTGCAGAGCGCGGCCGGCGGGATGACCCCCGAAATCGTCCGAGCCGTCTTCGACGCCTTCCCCAACGCCGACATCAACTACGGCTGGGGCCAGAGCGAGAGCGGCGTGGGCACCTCTCTGCGCATGACGCGGGAAATGCTTGCTGCCGACGACCCGCGGGTCGCGTCGGTGGGCACGCCGATGGAAACCCTCGAGGTGCGCATCGTTGACGATGACGGCGCCGACGTGGCGCCGGGCGAAGCGGGGGAGGCCTGGGTGCGCACCCCGGCGGCCATGACCGGCTATTGGGGCCACGACGAGCTCACGGCCCAAGTCTTCACCGACGGCTGGCTGCACACCGGCGACATCATGCAGCAGGACGCGCGGGGCTATCTCTACCTGCGGTCCCGTAAGCGCGACATCATCAAATCGGGCGGCGAGAACGTTTTCATCAACGAGGTTCAGACCGCCATCCTGCGCAACCCCGACATCGCCGACTGTGTCGTCTTCGGCACGAGCGACCCCGTCATGGGCGAGGCTGTTGCCGCCGTCGTGCAGCCGGTCGCCGGCAAGACGCTCACCAAAGAAGACGTCCAAGAGACCTGCAAGCGCTACATCGCCAGCTATAAGAAGCCCCGCTACGTCGTCTTCACCGACGATTTGGGCCGCGACGACGCCGGCAAGGTCCGCACCAAAGACGTGATCGCGTATTTCGACAGCAAGAAGAAATCGCTTGCTGGGGAATAGATACCAGTCAACATAGGCACATCGAAAGAGGAGATTATGAACTTTCAACTGACCGACGAACAGCAGCTGCTCTTGGAAGCGGTGGACGACGTCTGCGAGCGCTACGGCAGCGAGCAGTACTTCAAGGAATGCGATGAGGCTCACGTCTGGCCCAAGGAATTCACTGACGCCCTGCTTGAGAACGGCTTCCAGTCGCTCGGCCTTCCCGAAGAGTACGGCGGCACCCCGGTTGACGTGCAGACCCTCATGCTCGTGGCCGAGCGCATGTGCAAGAACGGCGTGCCCATCTACGTCTACGGCAACCTCTGCTCCCTGAAGGACATGACCGAATACGGCAGCGAGCAGCAGAAGAAGGAGTGCTTCGACGAAGTGGCCAAGGGCAACCCCGGCTTCGTTCTGGGCTTCACCGAACCGGGCGCCGGGTCGGATTCCAGCTCGCTCGCCTCTACCTACGAGCGCCGCGACGGAAAAGTCTACCTCAACGGCAACAAGTCGTTCATGACCAATTCCAACAATGCCAAGTACATGCTCTGCGTGGCCCGCAACGCCGCCGACGACGCCTCGCTCAAAGAGAACCGCTCGAAGTTCAGCATGTGGTGGGTCCGCCTGCACAACGACGACGGGTCGGTGGCCCAGGGCATCACGATCGAGCCGCTTGAAAAGATTGGCTGGAACATGGGCAACACCTGCGAGCTACACATGGACAACGTGGAGCTCGAGGAAAGCGACCTGGTGGGCACCGAAGGCAACGGCTTCATGCAGGCCATGGTCAACTTCGAGGTCGAGCGCCTGCTCGCCTGCGCCCAGAGCCTCGGCGCCGCCGAGTGCGCCTTCGAAGACGCCACCCGCTACGCCACCCAGCGCATCCAGTTCGGCCGTCCCATCGGCAAGAACCAGCTCATCCAGGAGCACATCACCAACATGTACATGGAAATCGAGAACATGCGCAACTGGGTGTACAAGACCGCCTGGGAAATCGACAACGACATCCCCGTGCAGATCGATTCCGCCGTGGCCAAGCTCTACTGCGGCCGTGCGGCCTTCCGCGTCATCGACACGGCCCTGCAGATCATGGGCGGTATCGGCTACACCAAGGACTGCCGCATCTCGCGCCTGTGGCGCGACCAGCGCGTCTACCGCATCGGTGCCGGCACCGACGAGATCATGATTCACATCGCCGGCCGCGCTATTCAGAAGCTCTACAAGGACTAAACGCCGCCCGCAAGGGGCGCAAGGGAAAAGGCGCGCGGCCGAACGTGCGGTTGCGCGCCGCGGTTTTGAAATCGGAGGTACTTCGAAAATGGCAGATGAAGAGAAGAAGACGGAACTGTTCAGCCCGCTCGACGACCTAATTGCCGAACAGGCCACGGTCGACTGCCTCGTGCAGGACTTCACCGAGGACGACTGGAACAAGATGGCATCCTACTGCACCACCTGGAAGCTCAAGGACGTCATCACCCACATCGCGTTCTTCGACTACTGCGCCGCCGAGCTGCTCAACGGCCGCGGTGAGAGCGTCAACGCGGTGGCGGACGCCTTCTCCGACCAGGACGAGCACTACCACGTGCTGCGGTGCCAGGATATGACGGGCGTCGAGGTACTGAAGTGGTGGCGCGAGCAGCGCACGATCATGGACGAGACCTTCATGGAAGGCGGCCCGAAGAGCCGCGTGCCCTGGGCGGCCGGCATCCCGCCGATGAGCAACCGCTCGCTTGTTTCGGCGCGCCTGATGGAGCTGTGGGCCCATTCGGTGGACATCTACGACGCCCTGGGCATCGAGCCGGTCGTGAAGGACCGCATCACGTCGACCCTGTTCCTGTCCTGGCAGGGCCGCCCCAACATGTACCACGTCAACGGCAAGACCTTCGACCCCAGCGTGCCCATGTACCTGAAGCTCACGCTGCCGTCGGGCGCCGTATGGGAAAAGGGCGACCCGAACTCGCCCAACTCCATCACGGGCACCGCGCGCGACTGGGCGCTCGTGTCGATTCGCCGTCGCAACTGGATGGACACCGACCTTGAGGTCGTGGGCGATTCGGCGCGCGAGTACGCGACGATCGTGCAAACCTACGCCGGCCCGGCCGAAGCGGCGCCGGCCGCCAAGCGCCAGCGCTAGGGAGCGGTAGAGCGCGATGAAAAGAGGAGGGCCTGCGGGCCCTCCTCTTTTCGCGTGTGGGGTGCCAGCTGCCTTGGCGCGCGGACGAGGGCGGGGGAGCGGCGCCGGTCCGATTGGGGCGCCGTTCCCTGAGCCCGGCCGTTATGCGCCGGCGCCCGCAGGCGGGCGCGCCTATTCGTAGACCATCGGCAGAGGGTGGCAGGTGCCCGCTTGAGGGCAGACGTCGCAGTCGCTGGCGACTTCGGGGGCGATGTCCCCCCAAGCTGTGGGCGCGCAGCCCAGGGCCCGGTAGAAGGGGACCGCGTAGCCGCGCGCCACGAATTTTAGCCGGCCGTGGGCGGCGAGGGAGGCGCGCATGAGCGCGACACCCACATGGCGCCCCCGCACGCGCGGCGCGGTGATGATCGGGTTGACATAGTGTTCACCGTTGTAGGTGCGCACGCGGCAGAAGCCAGCGATGCCCTGCGCGTCTTCGGCGACCAGCGTGTCGTCGAAGCCTTCGAGTCCTTCCATATCCTCTGAACAGGCCATACGCACGAGCGTAGGCTCGTCTTCGGGGCGGGCGGGGCGGATTGCGACGGTGCTGCCGTCGACGGCGGTGAAGCGTTCCATAGTGTTCCCTTCGACTCTCTTGACATTTCATAGCAAAATTCGTGCCAATATTTGAAAAATATGCAAAATCCGCGTAGACTAATTTGCGAACGGTAGCTGTGCAAGGGAGAGTGACCGCAGCTACCCACGTTTGAAAAGTTTTGCTCGGGCTTTGCGGGGGAGAGCAGGCGTATGGCAGCTGGGATGACGACAATGCAACCGCGCGCCGCAGTCGGCGTGAAGACTCGTGTGCGCCTTGCGCCCAACTTGGTGCAGGGCATGAAGGTCCTCGCTATGCCACTGGGCGACCTGGCGGCCTTCGCCTCGCGCGCGGCCGAAGAGAACCCGCTGCTCGAGGTCGATTTCGAAAGCGACCCCTTCCGCGTCGACCATCTGCCCGATGCCGCTGAGCGCGCGCGGGCCCAGCGGCGCCGGCAGACCGAAGGCTCTGCGCAAGCGGCCCCCTTCGAATGGGACTTCTCGCGCATGGCCGACGCTTATTCCGAAACCGAATCGCTCGCCGCCTACCTGCGCCTGCAGGAAGCCGGGCTCGATTTGACCGAAGACGAACTCGCCGTGTTCGACGAGATCGTCGACGGCCTGTCCGACGAAGGCTACTTCTGCGGGTCGGTGCCCGAAATGGCCTTCGAGCTCGGCATGAGCGAAGACGCGGTCGCCGGCGTGCTCGCCAAGGTGCGCACGCTCGATCCCGCGGGCGTGGGGGCCTCGTCGCTGGGCGAGTGCCTGGCTCTGCAGGTCGACGCGTCCTTCGCCTACGCCGACCAGATGCGCCAGATTCTCCGTCGCGATCTGCAGCGCTTCGCCGCCAACAAGGCGGCCGAGCTCGCTCGCGATTACCGTGTTCCCCAGCGCGCGGTGGCCAAGATGCGCGCGATGGTCCGCACGATGGACCCGCGGCCCGGCTTGGCCTTCAGCCAGCGCAGCGCGGCGCAGTACGTCGTGCCCGACATCGTGGTGCGCATGGAAGACGGCCGCATCGACGCCCAGGTGGCAGGCGCGGCTCAGCCCTGCCTGCGTCTCAACGCCGAGTACTTGGATATGCTCGAGGAGCAGGACCTGCAGCAGGAGGCCCTGGCCTACCTCGCCGCCCGCTATCGCGAGGCGCGGGTCGTGCTCAACAACCTCGACCAGCGACGGCGCATGCTCCAGCTG
>Ga0214929_100258_pt1 | contig 15340 bp, 12 predicted proteins | sample Stichaenrichm17X_FD_168613 | JGI IMG/M metagenome (GOLD analysis project Ga0214929, IMG submission 168613) | Xylose enriched microbial communities from anaerobic bioreactor in Madison, Wisconsin, United States - 17X | ecosystem: Engineered > Bioreactor > Anaerobic > Unclassified | place: USA... | reverse complement strand
TGCAGGCGCGGCTCACGCTCAGGCCGCTCCGGTGGAACTCCCAGAGGATCCCCTCGCGCTCCTCCCTCGTGTACATCCGGACTCCTTCCTGGACCCTCCCGAGGTCCGGGATTTTGTCCGGGGTCCCGGGTGCCCCCTCATTGCCAAAGGTCGCATTTCCTCAGCGGAATTAGCCCCGCGATTGCCACAACTCGAGATTCCTAAGCAGGTGTCGTCCCGAATGCCCCCCGGGACCCCGTCGCGGCTGCCACAACTCGAGATTCCTCAGCAGCCATTCCGGGCGGCGCCCCCCGGAGCGCCTGCCCCAGCGCGCCGGCGCCCGCGATCACCTACGCCAGCACCAGCTCCAGCGACGAGACCACCTCGTCCGCCGCCCCAACGTCCTGCGGCGTCGAGTTCCCCGTGAACCCGTACACGTAGCACCCCGCCGCGAGCCCCGAGGCAACGCCGGACGGAGAGTCCTCCACCACCACGGTCCGCGCCGCCAGCCCGTCCGCGCCAATCCCCAGCTCGTGCGCCCCAAGCTCGATGCCTCGCAGGTACGGCATGGGGCCGGGCTTGTGCGCGCTCACGTCGTCGCCCCCGACCACAAAGGCAAAGCTCCCCGCAAGGCCAATCCGCCGCAGCGCCGTCTCCACCAGGTCGTGCCGGGTCGTCGAAACCACGCCGCACGCGATCCGGCGCGCCGCCAGCCGACCCAGCAGCTCGCGCGCGCCGGGCATCGGCTCCAGGGGCATCCGCTCGTAGATCACGTCGCTGGGCTCCCGACGCGCATAGAACTCGTCCGCCGACACATCCATTCCGTACCGCTCGAACAGCGCCGGGATCGACTCCTCGCCATCCGTCCCGCACAGCGAGCGCATCTCCTCCTCCGTGGGGTTGATACCAAACGACGCGTACACCGGCCGGTCCAGCCCAATCCCCAGGATCTCCGTGTCGCAGAGGGTCCCGTCAAAGTCGAACAGGGCGAGAAGCACCTCCCCGCGACCCCTTCCATCGGCCCCGACGTTCCCAGCATTCCGACCCATGCGCTCCCCCTCGCTCGCGGACTGCGTCGAGCGTAGCGTGGACGTCCGTGCCGCGCAACGCTTCCCCGAGGCTCCACCGGCGTGCCACCTCCAGCCTCCGCCCGGTCACCCGACGACCCCCGTGGGACACCCTGTGAACAACTCGTGCCAAAACCTGGCACGTTCCCGTCGCGCCCACGAGCGAACCACTACCATGGGAACGCTTCTTGGTTCGCATTCAGGAGGGTACTCACATGTCGGGAAAGCTCGGCCACAGGTGCGCCGCTATCAGCGCCGGACTCGCATTCTCACTGGTAGCGGTCGCATCGCCGCAGCTCGCGCTCGCGGAGGACGCCCCCAAAGCCACGACTGCGGCCCCAGCGCAGGACGCAACGGCCGCCCAGGCTGCAGCCCCCGACCAGCCCGCGTCAGCGGCGGGGGAGAGGGACGCCGCCACCAACGCCAAAACCCCATCCGCTGGCTCCGACCAGTCCCCGGCCCCCGCCGTCGACGCCCCGGCGACCCCCGCGGGTGATGTCAGCTCCACGAGCCCGGACGCGACGCCATCCGACCCGGACCCGGTGGCCCCCACGGATCCCGCCGCGAGCTCCACCGAGCCCGCCACCCCGTCGACCTCGGACCCGGCGACACCCACGGCCCCCAGCGCCGACTCCAACTCAACGACGCCCGCCGCCCCAACCGACCCCTCATCCACCGTCGCTCCCTCCGACCCAACCGCGGACCCCGCGCCCGCCGCGGACCCCGCTGCCACCGACACGCCCGCCGCGGACCCCGCGCCCCGCGCTGCCGACCCCAATCCCGCCGCAGCCACCACCCCCGCCCCCGCGGTCCAGAACATGTACCGCCTCTACAACCCCAATACGGGCGAGCACTTCTACACCGCAAGTCTCGGCGAGGCCAAGCGCGTCGCCGAGGCCGGCTGGCGCTGGGAGGGCATCGGCTGGGTCGCGCCCGCAAGCTCCGGCACCCCCGTGTACCGGCTCTACAACCTCAACGCGGGGGACCACCACTACACCACCAGCGCCGCTGAGAAGGACTTGCTGGTCAAGGTCGGCTGGAGGTACGAGGGCATCGGCTGGTATTCGGACGCCAACGACGCCCTGCCCGTCTACCGCCAGTACAACCCCAACGCCAAGTCCGGCGCCCACAACTTCACCCAGAACGGCTACGAGGACCAGGCGCTCGCCCACGCCGGCTGGAGGTCCGAGGGCATCGGCTGGTACGCCAGCACCCGCTCCGCCAACGCCATTCAGGGCTTCTGGCTGGTCTGCCGCTCGTGGGGCTCACTCAACCGCTACTGGGTGGGGTCCAACGCGACCATCGCCAAGTCCCGCATGGTCACGCCCGACGAGGGCGCCGGCTACTACGCCTACGCCACGCAAAGCGGGGCGGTCCTCGATGCCGTCACCAACCTGGGCGACGGCAGGATCGCCCTCGCCCGCTCCAACGGCGAGGTCGAGAGGCGCTCGGGCTGGATTGTCGACGACTACGGCTCTGGCCTGCAGCGCTACTACCTCTACCGCGATCCCGCCGGCTACTCCTACGCCCGGGAGGGCTACTCCACCGACGGCTGGGCCCACTACACCTACAAGGGCCTTGGCTACGTCGCGCGCGACCGCCAGCTCCACTGCAACAACCGCTGGTACCAGGCCGACAACGACGGCAGGCTCGCCGAGTACTCCAACGCCCGGACCCGCCGCGTGGACTCCTACGTCAACTGGGCGCTCGGCATTGCCGCCGACAACAGCCACGGCTACGACCAGTACGACCGCTGGGGACCCAACTACGACTGCTCGAGCCTGGTGATCTCGGCGCTGCGTGCGGCGGGGATCTCGACGGGCGGGGCAACGTACACGGGCAACATGGTGGGCAACCTGAGCGGCTTCAAGGTGGTCAAGGTCTCGCATGATCAGCTTGGCCTGCTCAGGGGCGACATCCTCCTCAACTCAACGCACCACACCGGCATCTACATCGGAGAGGGCATGATGGTCGCCGCCCGCGAGAGCGAGAACGGCGGCATCACCGGCAGGTCGGGGGACCAGACCGGGCACGAGATCGAGACCCAGGCCGTCTACGACTTCCCGTGGAACTACATCCTCCGCTACGTGGGGGAGTAGGGTCCCAAGTCCCGTGGGGCGCCGAGCCACCGCTCCCTAGTGCACGCGAGTCGAATCAGGCTCCCAAGCGGTCGGGGTGCTGAGGAAATGCGAGTTATGGCAATCTGAAAGCCAAATCCGCTGAGGAAAGGGGAGTATTGGCGGTCGGAGGCGCCCATTCTCTGCCAAAGGTCGCAATTTCCCGGCGGTTGGGCTTCTGGCGCTCCCCTCGGATTGCCACAACTCGACTTTCCTCAGCACCCAAGTCGCCGCACCCCGCATCCGGTCCTCGCCAGGCGCCCCCACGCCCGCGTCCTTGCCATTCCATCCCTCCCGCCCCCGCCCACACAAGGCGGTCGGGAGTATCATGTGCCACTGAAAGCGCGGCCGCGATGTGGCATGACGCGAGGCGCGGCATGACCGGCGGTCCTTCCTCCGCCGCGCCGCCCGCGCCAGGGCCTGTGATGGGGTGGGGGCATGGACGCCAACGTCAGTGGGGAACGCGGCAAACCGAGCGCACCTCCGTCGAGCGGGGGCGGGCGCCCCTCGCTCTCCACCCGCGCGTTCTCCATCCTCGCCGCCTGGCCCGAGGTCCCCACCGCGCACCGCACCGCGCTCGAGGCCGCTCTCACACTCGCCTCGCTCCTCGCCGCGACCCTCCTCGGGTTCTGGTTCGACTCCCTCGACATGGGCGAGGCTCCCATCGTTATCATCTACGTGCTCTCCGTCCAGGTGGTCGCCTTGGTCACCACGCGCCGCCTCCACTGCGTCATCGCGACCGCTGCCTCGGTCCTGCTCTTCAACTACCTCTTCATCGACCCCCGCCTCTCCCTCCACGCGTGGGGCCCGCAGTACCCCGGCGCGTTCGCGGTCATGGGCATCGTCGCCCTGCTCTCGAGCACCCTCGCCATGAGCCTGCGCCACCACGCGCACCTGGCCCAGGAGAACTCCCGCCTCATGGCGTTCCTCCTCCAGACCGACCACCTGCTCCAGGACTGCGCCTCCGCGGACCAGATCGTGGATGCCGCCGGCAGGCAACTCGCGGCGCTGCTCGGCCGGGATGTCGTGTGGTACGAGGCGACCGACGGGGGCCTAACTCCTGTTCGCTTTTTCAGCCCGGCCGCGGGCGAGGAGACGGTAGGGGAGAAGCCCGGACCATCCGGCTGTGGCGGGGACCGCATGGGTTCGGGAGGCGCCCATCCCACCGCGGTCGCGCCACGGGCTCCGGTCCCTGCCCCAGCGCACCCGACCCAGGCGAGCCTCCCGCCGGACGTCCCCCTCGAGCTCCCCGTCGCCATGCGCGCGCTGGAGAACGGCGTCCCCGCCGGCAGGGGCACGGACGGCTTCTCGGCCGCCTCCGGCCTGTACGCCCCCGTCGGCGATCCCCACCACCCCGACGGCGTCATGGGGATCGTCGTGGGGGACCACGACCTCACCCCCGGCCAGCGCGACGTCGCCATGGCGGTCCTAGGCGAGACGGGCCTCGCGCTCGGTCGCGAGCGGGCCACCCGCGAGCGTCAACGTGCCGAGCTGCGCGCCCGCAACGAGCAGCTGCGCGCGGACCTCCTGCGAGGCATCTCGCACGACATCCGCACCCCGCTCACCTCGATCAGCGGCAGCGCCGACGTACTCCTCTCGAGTGGCGACCGGCTCGCTCCCAGCGAGCGCGACCGCCTGCTGAGGGGGATTCGCGACGACGCCACGTGGCTGGTCGCGACCGTCCAGAACCTCCTCGCCATCACGCGGCTCCAGAGCGGCGGCGTCCGCCCCAACCTCGACCTCGAGCTCATGGACGACGTCGTGGAGGAGGCCCTGCGTCACATCGACCCGCGTGTCGCCCGCCACCGGCTCACGGTGGAGCCGTCCCGCGGCGTGTGCCTCGTAAGGGTGGATGCCAGCCTCATGGTGCAGGTGGTGGTCAACCTGGTGAACAATGCCGTCAAGCACACGCCCGACGGCTCCTCGATTGTCATCTCCCTGCGCCGCGAGGGGGACTCCGTGGTCACGAACGTGTGCGACGATGGGCCCGGCATCCCCGCCGCCGACCGCGAGCGCGTGTTCGACTCGTTCTATACTGTCGGTCGCGAGCGCGCCGACGCCGGGAGGGGCTTCGGCCTCGGGCTCTCGCTCTGCAGGTCGATCGTGACGGCGCACGGGGGGACCATCGGCGTCGGGGCGCGCCAGCCGCACGGCAGCGCGTTCTGGTTCCGCCTCCCCGCGTGCGAGCTTCCGGGAGGTGATGGCGATGAGCCAAGGGGATAGCCTGGGGGAGAGGGGCACCGCCGCCGCGCCTGCCGTCCGTCCCGCCGGCACCGGCCGACCCGACGCCCCCGCTCCTGCCGCCGCGCCCACCCTGCTGGTCGTTGAGGACGACCCCGAGGTCCGCAACCTCGTCTCGACCGCCCTCGACGCCAACGGGTACCGGCACCTGTGCGCCTCCACCGGTCGCGAGGCCATCGCGAGCGCCGCCACCAACTCCCCTGACGTCGTGCTCCTGGACCTCGGCCTCCCCGACATGGACGGCGTCGAGGTCGTCCGCGCCATACGTGGCTGGTCCAAGACCCCCATCATCGTGGTGAGCGCCCGCTCCGAGGACTCGGACAAGATCGCGGCGCTGGATGCAGGCGCGGACGACTACGTCACCAAGCCCTTCTCGGTCGGCGAGCTCCTCGCGCGCGTCAGGGCGACGCTCCGCCACCTGAGCTACCTCGGCGAAGCGGTCTCGTCCCCTCGCCAGGCGCCGGCGCGGTCGCGCTTCGAGGACGGCGACCTGCGCATCGACTACGACGCGGGCGTGGTCACGCTCGCCGGGAGCGAGGTCCACCTCACCCCCACGGAGTACCGCCTGCTGTGTCTGCTCTCCCACAACGTCGGCAAGGTGCTCACCCACCAGCTGATCCTCCGCGAGGTGTGGGGCGACCAGTCCGGCGCCGAGCTCGCGTCGCTCCGCGTGACCATGGGGTCGCTCCGCAAGAAGATCGAGGCCGACACCGCCCACCCCCGCTACATCCAGACCCACGTGGGCGTGGGCTACCGCATGCTCGAGGTGGGGGAGAGGGGCTGACCCCCGCCTCCCCGCACCCGTCCCGCCGGGTGCCAATGTGCCGCCTCCCCCAGGTTGGGTGCCGCGCGGCTCGTGTCTGACCGCGTGCCCCGGCCCGGGGTCCTGCCGCGGCGGTGCGCAAGCCCCGGCCCAACGTCCTCCCCCCGGCCAGCCCCCATCGCGGCGGCGACGGTGAGCCGCGCGCGCCGGGCGAAGGACCGCACAAATGTCACCCAACCCCCTCACCTGCGACTTTTATGCCATCCTTATTCCTCACTAATGACCCTCTTATGCTGGGCGTATGCCAAATCGTGCCACCCCCGTGCCGTCGCGTTCGAACGGTTTGAAAGCGGATAGCCTTTCCTTCGAAAGGCGGTGGCTGCCGCCAGTGGGCGCCGCCCAACCGCAATGGTGGGGCGGCGATAGACGAAAGGAGGGCCTTCGTTGGAAGCCTCAGAAGGGGCGACGTCCTCGCCGATCGAGGGGATAGCCCGGCTGACGCCCGATAAGGTCTTCTCGGCGATGGGGACGGCACAGGCGGGCCTCACCGCCGGCGAGGCGTCCGCGCGTCAGGGGCGCTACGGAAAGAACGTCATCCAGTCCGCGAAGAAGAAGTCGCAGGTGCTGGTGTTCCTGTCGAACTTCACGCACCTCATGGCGATCCTGCTGTGGGTCGCCGGCATCATCGCCTTCGCGGCGGGGATGCCCGAGCTGGGCGTGGCCGTGTGGCTCGTCAACGTCATCAACGGCTGCTTCAGCTACTGGCAGGAGCACCAGGCCGACAAGGCGACCGAGGCGCTTAAGAAGATGCTCCCCTCGTACGTCAGCGTCATCCGCGACGGGAGCGAGCAGAAGATCCTGGTCGAGGACCTGGTCCCCGGCGACGTGATGCTGCTCGAGGAGGGCGACAAGGTCTCGGCTGACGGCCGCGTGGTCCGTGCCAATGGCCTGCAGGTGGACCAGTCCACGCTCACGGGCGAGTCCAACCCCGTGCGCAAGACCTCCGACGCCGTGCTGGAGGAGGGCCTGACCCACGCGGAGACCCCCAACCTGGTGTTCGAGGGCACCTCGGTGTCCGAGGGCAACGGTCGCGTGGTGGTCACAAACATCGGCATGTCCACCGAGTTCGGCAAGATCGCCAGCCTGACTCAGAACATGGAGGAGAAGGAGAGCCCGCTCCAGAGGCAGCTCGACCACCTCACCAAGCAGATCACGGTGTTCGCGCTGTGCATGGGCGTCGCGTTCTTCGCGCTGGACGTCGCCTTCGTGCACAATGGCCTGGCGGCGTCGTTCATCTTCGCCCTCGGCATGGTCGTCGCATTCATTCCCGAGGGGCTGCTGCCCACCGTCACGCTGTCGCTCGCCATGGCCGTGCAGCGCATGAGCAAGCGCAACGCGCTGGTGAAGTCGCTCTCCTCCGTCGAGGCGTTGGGCTCCACGAGCGTCATCTGCACCGACAAGACGGGCACCCTCACGCAGAACGAGATGACCGTCAACCACCTGTGGACCCCCGCAAGGGAGTACGAGGTCACGGGGGTGGGCTACGCCCCCAAGGGAGAGATTCGCGCCGACGGTCGCAGCTACCAGGCCGCCGACGACGATGACCTCCGCATCCTCCTCACGGGCTCCGCCCTGTGCTCCAACGCGCGTCTGATCGCGCCGGAGAAGGAGGGCGGCCGCTACACCGTGCTGGGCGACCCCACCGAGGCCTGCCTGCTGGTCTCCGCCCAGAAGGGCGGCCTCGACCTGCAGGAGGAGCAGCGCCGCATCCCCCGCGTCCGCGAGCTGCCCTTCGAGAGCCGCCGCAAGCGCATGTCCACCATCCACCAGCTCGAGCGCCCGCTCGACGGCGCCACCCGGGTGGCCTTCGTGAAGGGCGCACCCAACGAGGTCGTGCGCCTCTCCACCAAGGTGCGCGTGAACGGCGAGGTCGTCCCCATGAGCGACTCGCTCCGCAGCCGCATCATGAACGCCAACGACGGCTACGCCGAGGACGGCCTGCGCGTGCTCGCGCTCGCCTACCGTCCGATTCACCGCGACGAGGAGGGCGTGCCCGCCTCCGTGAGCGAGTACGACCCGCAGACGATCGAGCGAGACCTCACCTTCGTGGGGCTCGAGGTCATGCAGGACCCCCCGAGGCCCGAGGTCGCCGCGGCGGTGGAGGAGTGCCGCCGGGCCGGCATCCGCGTGGTCATGATCACGGGCGACTACGGCCTGACCGCCGTCTCCATCGCCCGCAAGATCGGCATCGTGAGGGGCAGCCACCCGCGCGTGTTCTCCGGGCCCGAGCTCGAGCGGACCTCCGACGAGGAGCTGCGCCGCGCGCTCAAAGGCGAGATCGTGTTCGCCCGCATGGCGCCAGAGCAGAAGCTCCGCGTGGTCGAGAACCTCCAGGCGATGGGGGAGGTCGTCGCCGTAACGGGCGACGGCGTCAACGACTCGCCCGCGCTCAAGAAGGCAGACATCGGCGTCGCCATGGGCATCACGGGGACCGACGTGGCCAAGGAGGCCGCGGACATGATCCTCACCGACGACAACTTCGCCTCCATCGTGAGCGCGGTGGAGGAGGGGCGCGCGGTCTACGCCAACATCCGCAAGTTCATGCTCTACATCCTCAACTCCAACGTGCCCGAGGCCGTGCCCTCCGCGGTGTACCTGCTCTCCGGAGGCGCCGTGCCCCTGCCCCTCACCACCATGCAGATCCTGACCATCGACCTGGGCACCGACATGCTGCCCGCCCTCGGCCTGGGATCCGAGCCGCCCGAGGCGGACGTCATGAGCCGCCCGCCGCGCGACCCCAACGAGAATCTGCTCAACGCGCGGGTGATGCGCAAGGCCTTCCTGTGGTACGGCCTGCTCGGGGCGCTCTCGTCGCTCGGCGCGTTCTTCTTCGCGCAGGCTGCGGCGGGCTGGGCGCCCGGCGCCAGGATGTTCGGCGTGGGCGCCGACCTGGACCCCGTCTACGTGCGCTCCACCACCATGGCGCTCGCCGCCATCGTCTTCTCGCAGATCGGCGAGGTCATGAACTGCCGCACGGAGGTCTCGTCGGTGTTCTCCGTGGGCCTGCTCTCCAACAGGCAGGTCGACAAGGGGATACTGTTCGAGGTGGCGCTCATCGTGCTCATCACGCTGCTCCCGCCCCTCCAGGGCGTGTTCCACACCTGCCCGCTCACCGCACAGGACTACCTGTTCCTGGCGCTGCTCCCGCCCGCCGTCCTCCTTCTGGAGGAGGGGCGCAAGGCAATCGTGCGCAGGCACGGGCACTACGACCGCAATGGCGTCAGGGCTGACGCCGCAAGTGAAAGGTAGGACGCCATGAACGTTATCGTCATCGGCCTTGGCCGCATGGGCACGGGCCTGGCGAGGAAGCTCGACCGCCAGGGCCACAGCGTCTGCGCCGTGGACCAGGACCCCGAGCGCCTGGAGGAGCTGGGTGAGGGATACACCGGCAGGAAGGTCACCGGAGTCGGCTTCGACCGCGACGTGCTCGCAAAGGCGGGCATCGACCGGGCAAGCGCGGTCGTCTCGTGCACCACGTCGGACGAGGCCAACATCATCATCGCCCGCATCGCCCGTGACGCGTACCGGGTGCCGCGCGTGATCGCGCGCATGTACGACGTCACCAAGGCAGAGACCTACCGCCGCCTGGGCATCCAGACCATCTCGACCACCGACTGGGGCGTGCGCCGCGCCTGCGAGCTCCTCACCTACAACCAGCAGGAGAGCGTGTTCCAGGTGGGCACGGGGGAGGTCCAGATCGTTCGGGCGGATGTGCCCGCCCTGCTCGAGGGCCATCCCGTGAGGGACATCTCCGCCGTGGGCGAGGTCAAGGTCGTCGCGGTCTCGCACAACAGCGAGACGTTCATCCCCACCCAGGGAACGGTGCTCGGCCACGGTGACGTGGTCTACGCCGCGGTCGCGTCGAGCGCAGCGGGGAAGTTCGCCCACATGCTCGGCAAGAGCGAGTAGGAGGCAGTGATGCAGATCATCATCGTGGGAGGCGGCAAGACCGGGTCGTACCTTGCGCCCATCCTCAAGGGCGACGGCTCGTCCGTCGTCGTGGTCGATAACCGTCGCAAGGTGGCGGAGAAGTTCCAGGCGAGCCTGCCCGACCAGCGCGTCATCGTGGGGAACGGCACCAGCCCCGAGGTGCTCGAGCGTGCCGGGGTCATGAGCGCGGACGTCGTGATCGCCGCCACCGGCAGCGACGAGGTCAACCTCGTGGTCTCGACCCTCGCCAAGGTCGAGTACCAGGTGCCGCGCGTCGTCGCACGCGTCAACAACCCCAAGAACTCGTGGATGTTCAACGAGTCCATGGGCGTGGACGTGGGGATCAACCAGGCGGACCTCATCGCGCGCTCGGTGCAGGAGGGCCTCGACATGGAGGACGTCTTCACCATCATGCGGCTGGGAAAGGACGACCACGCGCTGGTGCAGGTGGAGGTGCGCCCCGGCTCGGGTGCCGTGGGCCGTCGCGTGAGCGACCTCTCGCTTCCCGACCAGACGGTCATCATCGCCATCGACCGCGCGGGCGACATCATCGTCCCCAACGGCGACACCGGCCTCTGCGAGGGGGACAACGTGCTCGCCCTCACCAGCGAGGGCGCGCGGCAGGAGCTGCGCCGCGCGCTGGCGTAGCGCCACTCCGCAGCAGGGCACGAGAAGCGGCCCCGTCGTCATCCCGACGGCGGGGCCGTCCCATGCCCGAACCTCTGGCGCGCCGCGCTGACTCATCCTGACCGCCCCGCCCGACCCCTACGGCCCAAGCCGATGTCCCCCCTCGCACAAAGCTGTGGCAATTGCACGTAGATGCCAACTTTGGGCTATATTGAGGTGCGTTTGCGACGGCATGCCCATGGCCATACCCGTCGCGCCCGCAAAGGGCAACCGTCAGGACACGCACACACATACAGGAAGGGCTCGCCCGATGACCCTAGCCGAACTGTTCAGCCTGCTGAGGAAGCACCTCCGCTTCGTGCTGCTCCTCCCCATCGTCACGGGAGTGGTCGTCGCAATCGCGGCGTTCCTCATGCCCAACGAGTACACGGCGTCCACCACCATGTACGTCCTGTCGCGCAACGACACCGCGGAGGGCACCAGCTCCAACTCCCAGTACAGCGACCTCTCCGCCGCCCAGATGATGACCCAGGACGTGGCGACCATCGCCGAGTCCGACCGAGTCAAGCAGGACGTCAGCAAGCAGCTCGGCATGAGCAGCCTCTCCGGCTACGACGTCGAGGTCACCAGCGCCACCACCACGCGCGTCCTCACGATCGCCGTCACCGGCAAGGACGCCAAGCGCGCGGCCGACATCGCCAACGCGTACGCGAGCGACCTCCAGAGCGTCACCGAGTCCGTCATCGGCACCCAGTCCGTCAACGTGATCGACCAGGCGTCCACCCCCGAGGCCCCGTCCGGCCCCAAGCGTCCCCTCTACATCGCGGTCGGCCTGCTCGCGGGCCTCTTCGCCGCCATCGTCATCGTGGTGGTCCAGGACATGATGGACACCCGCGTCAAGAGCTCCGAGGACGTCGAGCAGCTGCTCAACGTGCCCGTGGTCGGTCACTTCCCCCAGCTGGAGAGGATGTAGGCAATGGCAATCTTCAACAACAGGGGCAACCAGACCGAGGACGCCCAGCGCTCCGTCGGCAACGCGGCAAAGACCCTCCTCGCCAACATCCGCTTCATGGGGGTCGACAACCCCATCCGCACCATCGCGATCACGTCGTCCGTGCCCAGCGAGGGCAAGACCTTCGTCACACGCAACCTGGCCATGGCAATCGCCACCTCCGGCAAGAGTGTGCTGCTCGTGGAGTGCGACCTCCGCCGCCGCTCCATGGCCAACTCGCTCGGCGTGCACGGGCGCAACGGCATCTACTCCGTCATCTCCGGCCAGGTGCCCCTCGCAGACGCCGTGGTCAAGACCCAGGTGCGCGGCTTCTACTTCCTGGACGCCGAGCCCCACATCCCCAACCCGTCCGACGTCCTCGGCTCCCGCCACTTCGCCCACTTCGTGCGCGAGGCAAGGGAGAGCTACGACTACGTCCTGTTCGACACCCCTCCCGTCGGCACCTTCGTGGACGCCGCCGTGCTGGGCGCCCAGGTCGACGCCGTGTACATGGTGGTGCGCGAGCATTTCGTGCGCAAGGCCGAGGTGGTCGAGGCGGCCGAGCAGCTTCGCCACTCCAACTGCAACCTCGCCGGTGTGATCATGAACTGCTGCGAGACCAAGCACAACGACTACTACTACCGCTACTACAAGGACGAGGACAAGGCCGAGGGCCCCAAGCTCCAGGTCGCGGCCACCGAGCAGCGCCCGGCTCGCCCCGAGCGCCCCGCCCGTCGCCCCGAGCCCGCGGAAGCACCAAACCCGCCCGAGCGCCCCGCGCGCCCGCAGAAGGCAGCCACATCCCAGAAGCCCGACGACACCTCTGCGTTCCTCAACATGGCGCGCGCCTCCCGCGAGGCCGCCGGCCGCGTCGCCAACGCCGTTCCCGCACGTCCCGCCCGCCCCGCGGCCGCACAGGCCCAGCAGGGGAGGAGGGGCTCCAAGCAGGCAGCCCAGGGCGGCGTCTACATCCCCAAGTCCTACGACGACGAGGCGTAGCCCGGCATGAGGGACCTCCACTGCCACATCCTTCCCGGCGTCGACGACGGGGCGGCAGACCTGGACGAGTCGCTCCGCATGCTCGACGCCGCAAAGGCCGCAGGCGTCACGTCCATGGTGTGCACCCCGCACTGCCGCAAGCCGTACTTCGACTTCAAGGCCATGTGGTACGCGTTCTACGAGTTCGAGGACGCGGCGGAGGGGTTCCCCGTCAAGATGGGCTTCGAGGTCAACTACGAGAAGCTCATGGAGCTGGGCATGCAGTGGGCCCAGTCCCTGGCGTTCGACAACGAGCCCACCTTCCTCCTCGAGCTGTCGGTGGGTGCCAGCCCCAGCCGCTTCGGCGACTACGAGCGCACCATCTTCGAGCTCCAGGGCATGGGCTACCAGGTGATCATCGCCCACCCCGAGCGCTACATGGCCATCCAGAGGGACGTGTCGCTGGCGCAGGAGCTCGTGGACATGGGCTGCGAGCTCCAGGCGTCCGCCGACTTCATCGCCGGCGGCAGGCTGGGGGCCGAGAAGCGCCCCGCCATCAAGATGCTCAAGCAGGGCCTCTACAGCTACATCGCAAGCGACGCGCACTGCCCGGAGCATTACCAACTCCTTGCAAAGGCCATGCATAAGTACGGCTCCTACCTGCGAAAATAGAACAAAATAGGGACTGAGTGTTCTTTTTCAGCCGCTTTGTGGGAAGCGAAAGTAGATGCCATCCCCCCGGTTGTTCTTGGGATGCTTGAAAGGTAGACTCATCAGGGTGCTGGGAAGAGCACGCAAACAATAACACGCAATGATGGGTCCGATCCTGTGGGTACCGTGGGCTGGGGGACAGTCTGCGCTGCTGCCGTGGGAAGAGAGGCCCTCCCCAAAATATGCCTGGGGGGGGGTTCGTGGAAATGGTAACGCAGCAAGCAACGGCCACGGCGGACGCGGCTGAGTCGGGGTTACAAGACAACACTGCCTGGGAGTCCGCATCCGCACACGTGGTTATGCCTGAGCCAGGCACAAAAGAGTTCGAGCAACTGTGCAAGAGCCTGGACAACAGGGGCTTGGGCTATAGGTTCGTCAAACGGGCATTCGACATCGTCTTCTCTGGTGCCGTCTGCGTCGTGCTGCTCATCCCCTGTGCACTGCTCTCGATTGCCATCGTCATCGACACAAAGGGCTCTCCCATCTATAGCCAGGTGAGGGTCGGACGTTGGGGTAAGCCCTTCAGGATTTACAAGTTCCGCTCCATGGTCGCTGACTCCGACAACGTGGAGAAGTACTTCACCCCCGAGCAGTTGGCTGTGTGGAAGCGGGAGCGCAAGGTGGACAACGATCCTCGCATCACCAAACTGGGTCGTGTGATCAGGAGCTGCAGCATCGATGAGCTCCCCCAATTCGTGAACGTGCTCCTGGGGCAGATTTCCGTCATCGGTCCCCGCCCCATCTCCTACGACGAGCTCGAGCACTTCGGTGGCGACGCGGCTTTGCTCTGCAGCGTCCCAGGGGGCATCACTGGTCTCTGGCAGGCTTCCAAGCGTAATGACGCAACCTTCGAGTCGGGCGAGCGCCAGAAGATTGAACTGGACTACGTCCGCAACGCTGGGTTTCCAATGGATGCAAAGTGCTTCTTCGGGACCTTCGGCGCAATGTTCGGCAAGAACAGGAGCGGAAAGTGAGGTTTGGGCCTAGCGTAATTTCATAATCCAATACATGGTGTGGAGCTCACTGTATTTGGGTTGTTTGATGCGTGTATGAGTTTTAAACAGCCCAAGATTCTCATGTACTTGAAATTGGATTTACTTTCCAGCCGTGATAGAAGCTCGTTTTTCTTGGATTATGTTCGCGATGGATTAATTTATGGCGAAAGATATGTTTTGCAAATTGAGTGGGTCGCTAACGAAGGATGTTCTATGAGGATTCTCGCAGTGTGCCAGAACTATTGGCCAGAGCCCTTCAATACCAATGAAATCTGCGAGGAGCTAGCGAGATGCGGTCACGAAGTCACCGTACTAACTGGGCTACCGAACTATCCCGAGGGCGAGATTCCGAATGAATACAAGCGCGGTCAACATCGCGATGAGATTGTGAACCAGGTACGAGTGATTCGCGTACCGGTTGTTGCCCGCGGGCGAGACTTGCATGGTATTAATAAAGTTCGACGTGTGCTCAACTATCTTTCATTTCCATTGGACAGCTGGCTTACTGGGGCGGCATCGCGTGGACGCTACGACTGCGTAATTTGCTTCCAGTTTTCTCCTATTCAGATGGCCCTGCCCGCCCTAAGGTTAGCAAGGAGTCAGGGTATCCCTTGTCTTGTCTATGTCTATGATCTGTGGCCTGAAGACCTGCTCACTGGTGGTTTTGACCGCGAGGGCTTAGCATACCGTGCGATGCGGAATGTCTCGCGCACGATTTACTCTCGTGCGGACAAGATTGCAGTTACTTCTCCTAAATTTGCAGAAAATCCCCTCTTGCAGTGAGTTGGTGTTCCATTGACCTGCTACCCGTCTGAGCTTGGCGTTTGTCGGTAGAAGTCCCTGTATCGAAGCGTTTTCGGGGAGGCCATTGCCCGGTCGAG
>Ga0214929_100256_pt1 | contig 15354 bp, 10 predicted proteins | sample Stichaenrichm17X_FD_168613 | JGI IMG/M metagenome (GOLD analysis project Ga0214929, IMG submission 168613) | Xylose enriched microbial communities from anaerobic bioreactor in Madison, Wisconsin, United States - 17X | ecosystem: Engineered > Bioreactor > Anaerobic > Unclassified | place: USA... | reverse complement strand
GCACCATGCGGTCGAGCACCTGGGGGAAGGTGAGGTCGATGAGCTCGTCTTTCTCCCAGACGTACTGTCCCGTGCCGTCGTGGTTCAAGAGCAGCGGGTTGCGGGCCTTCTTCGTGTCGTCGAAGCGGCTCATGTAGTTGACGTAGTAGGGGAAGATGACGCTCGGGTCGTCGAGGCCGTCGATCCAGGTGGGCTCGCATTCGATCGAGACGAAGCCGTCGTAGTTGACCGAGGCGAGCGCGCGCATCACGTCGGCGATGGGCAGGGTGCCCTCGCCCACCAGGTTGAAGTCGCCGTCGTCGGACGAGTCGCGCATGTGCACGTGGCGCACGTAGGCGCCCAGGTTGCGGATGGTGATGGCCGGCTTTTCGCCGAAGTCGCGCACGGGATGGTGGACGTCCCACAAGGCGGCGATGTAGTCGCTTGCGAATTCGTCGAGCATCTTCACCAGGCGCTCGGTGTCGGCGTAGATGCCGGTGGTTTCCAAAAGGATGGCCACCTTGCGCTCGCGGGCGTAGTCGATGAGCGCCGAAAGGGCGGCGCGCACGCGGTCTTCGTTGTCGTGGTGGGCCTTCACGCTCACGCTCTGGGCGCCGGCGATGGCGGCAAGGTCGATGAGCCGTTTGACCTCTTCGGTGCGGTCGACGTCTTCGGAAATGTCGATCGTCGTGTCGAAGACGGGGATCTCAAGCCCCTTGCCGCGCAGGTCGCGGGCCGTGGCGCGGGCGATCGAGAGGTCGAAGGGGGCGCCCTTGCCCGAGAAGGACTCGTTGGCCTGGACGTCGCTCACCTCGATGCCGTTGAATTCCATTTCGGTTGCGAGGTCGACCAATTCGTCCCAGGAACGGTTCTGCCAGCCTCGAGTGGAAAACGAAAGCTTCATTAGTTCTGCTCCTCATAGACGATCTTGTTCACGGCGCTCACGAAGGCGCGGATGGCGGCGCCCACGATGTCGGTGGAAATGCCGCGGCCGGAATAGAGCTTGCCGTTGGCTGCGAGCTTCACGAGCGTGTGGCCCATGGCCTCGTGGCCTTCGGTGACGGACTGGATCTGGAAGTCGTCGAGCTCGAAGTGCTGGCCCACCAGATGCTCGACGGCGGCGAAGGCGGCGTCGATCGGGCCGTCGCCCATGCCCACGTATTCCAGGTCCTCGTCGTCCTTCTTCAGGTGGACGCGGGCGGTGGAGCGGATGTGGTTGCCCGAATTGAACACGTAGTCGACGATTTCGTAGGTGGCGGGCACCTGCAGGGCCGCCGTGGCGACGATCGTGTCGAGCTCGCGGCTGCCCACGACGTCCTTCTTTTCGGCGATGCGGCGGAAGGCTTCGTAGACGTTGACCTGGTCTTCGGCCGAAAGCTCGTAGCCGAGCTTGGCGGCGCAGGCGGTCACCGTTTCGATCGTGTCGTTCACGTCGAGCTGGATGGATCCGTCGACTTCGCTCGTGCTCGCGATCGAGGGACCCTGGGCGTCGCCGCTCTCGCAGATGCGGCGGATCTGTTCGGACACGCGCTTGATTTCGGTGGTGCGCACGCCGGTGGTCACGCCGAGCTGGTCGCGCTTGTCGGTGATGATCTTGGCCATCTTCTCGACCGAGGTGATGCCCAAGGGGTACATGGAGGCCTTGATTTCGTCGACGCCCGCCATGATGCCGGCGGTGGCGCAGGCGTTGGCCATGTAGAGGGCGTCGGAGCAGGCGATGCCGAGCGAGATGTCGTTGAGTTCGGGAACGAACTTCACCAAATCGTCGACGAAGGCGCCGAACTCTTCGGGGAGCATGTTGCCCGCTTCGTCGAAAATCGTGACCGTGGTGGCGCCGGCTTTGATGGCGCGCGTGATGGCCTCGCCCAGGTAGTCCTGGTCGGCGCGGGTGGCGTCTTCGGCGATGAATTCGACGTCGGGGCAGAGCGCGGCGGCCGCGGCGACCGTCTGCTCGATCGAGTCGAGCATCGCGGGGGCCTTCTTATGGTAGATGTACTCCATCTGCGCGGGGCTCACCGACGCCATGACCTGCAGGCGCGGGTGCTTGGCTTCGGCCAGGCATTCCCAGATCTGGTCGACATCTTCCCCGTCGAGCTTGACGGGAACGGCGAGCACCGCGTCGGTCACGATCGAGGCGATCGACTTGATGCGGAGGCTGTCGACCTTGGGCTTTTCGATGCCTTCGATTTCGACCACGGAAACGGACAGTCGGTTCAGGAGCTTCGACAGTTCAAGCTTTTCCTTGAACGAAAGTTCGATGGACTTGGCGTCCTTGGCGGCTTTCATGGTGGTGTCGCTAATGCGAATGTCCCTCATTGCCCACACTCCTGTACGGTTCCGACTAATTTATATGTGTGGTCACTTTAGCACACGATAGTGCCCTGTGAACCCCCGCGTCCCACCTGCGCCCGCGGCTTCACGCGAGGTTCATAATGCCTGACAACGGCGGCGCGTGATGTTGTCACACTGGCGTGTGACAACATCACGCGCCGCCGTTGTCAGCTACTTGTCGAGCATGATCGAGAGGATCTCGGCATCGGCCGCGCGCATGCCGACGGTGCCCACGCGCGCCATGTTGCGGATGGACTGCTCGGGGGTTTCGGCGCAGACGCCGTCGCTCGCGCGCAAGCCCACCCCGCGGGCCGCGAGCAGGGCGCTCGTCACCGCGGCCGAAGAGGACATCGACACCTTCAGGGCGCAGCCCACCTTGCCGCCGTCGCACACCATGCCGGTGACCGTGCCCACCATGTTACGGATCGCAAGCCCCACGCCTTCCTCGTTGGCGCCGAAGAGCCACGCCATCGCAGCGGCCGCCGCCGTGTCGGAAGCCGCCACGCAGGTGCACACCGCCGCGAGCTTGCCCACATGCAGGTTGACGTAGCGGTTGACCAGGTGGGCGAAGGCCACCGCCTGCGCCGTGCGCTCGGGCGTCGCGCCCACCGCGCGCGCCGCTTCGGCCACGGGAATGGTGACGACGAGCCCCTTGGTGCCCGCGCCCGAACTGCTCATGCAGGGCAGCATGCCGCCGCCCAGGCGCGCTTCGGTCGCAGCGGCCACCTTGCAGGCGATGCGCGGGGCAAGCCCTTCGCCCAACACCTGCGCCGCGTCGTCTTCTTCCAAGACGCGGGGAATGCCCACGCCCACGTCCGCAGCGGCACCCGCTTGGGCGGCCCGTTCGTTCATCTCGACCCCGTCGAGCACGAAGGCCAGGCTGGCCGCCGGCGCCGCTTCGACCAGATGGAGGATGTCGGCGATGCGCATTTCCTTCAGCCGATCGAGCACCGTGTTTTCGGCCGCGGCCGCTTCCGCCGAAGCTTCCCACACGCGTTCCCCGTTGCGGAAGCGCTCCACCACGTTGGTGTGGCCCCCGCTCACGACCGACCGCCCGGTCGCACCGCCCGTTTCGACCTCGACGCAGGCGTAGACGCCCGTCGCGCCCTCGTCGATCGCCACCTCGACGGCGCCCCGGGCGCACAGGTCTTCGGCCGCCGCGGCGATCGCGGGCGTCACGCCTTCGAAAATCGCAAGCCCCGCTTCGGGCGCGGCGATGAGCGCGCCCAAGGCCGCGGCCGCGTCGAGTCCCACGCCCGCGTGGCCCGGAATTCCCACCGACATGCCGTTCTTGTAGATGTTGGGGCTCGTGCGCACGCGAATCGAGGCGATCGGCGCAGGTCGGGCGCCGTCGCCACGGGCCGTGCGAACCGCATCGGCCGCGGCCACCGCGACGCAGGCGGGCTCGGTGCAGCCGACAGCCGGCACCACGTCGGCATGGAGAAGGGCGAGCATTTCGTCAACGGAAATCATGGGCTCCGGCTTTCTTCGCGTACGAACAGGGTGCGGACCAGTATACGTGACCACGGGGGCGGGTGATGTTGTCGCAAAATGACACAATGTCGCCCGGCCCCGCGGTCACACGCCTACACTGGAATGCACAGAATTGACAGCCCATTCGCGAAAGGGGCCCCATGAGCAAACGCGACCGCACCGCCGTCCCGCGCGCCATCGAAGTGCGCGGCGCCCGCGTGCACAACCTGAAGGACATTGACGTCGACATCCCCCTGAACGGAATCACGGGCATCGCCGGCGTGTCGGGGTCGGGCAAGTCGTCGCTGGCCCTGGGCATCCTCTACGCCGAAGGCTCGCGCCGCTATCTGGAATCGCTTTCCACCTACACGCGCCGACGCATGACCCAGGCCGAACGCGCCGACGTGACCGACGTGCGCTACGTGCCCGCCGCCCTCGCTCTGCACCAGCGCCCCGGCGTGCCCGGCATTCGCAGCACCTTCGGCACCATGAGCGAGCTGCTGAACAGCCTGCGCCTCATGTTCTCGCGCCTGGCGAGCCACCGCTGCCCCAACGGCCACTACGTCCCGCCCTCGCTGCTCGTGGCCGCCGGCAAGCCGCTCGTCTGCCCCGAATGCGGCACGAGCTTCTTTGCCCCCGGCGCCGAGGACCTCGCTTTCAACAGCGCGGGCGCCTGCCCCACCTGCGGCGGCACGGGCATCGTGCGCACGGTCGACGAATCCACGCTCGTGCCCGACGACAGCCTTTCGATCGACGAAGGCGCCGTGGCCCCCTGGGGCAGCCTCATGTGGTCGCTTATGATCGACATGGCCCGCGACCTGGGCGTGCGCACCGACGTCCCCTTCCGCGACCTTTCCGATCGGGAAAAGGAAATCGTCTACCACGGCCCCATGGAAAAGCACCACCTGCACTACGTGAACCCCAAGAACGGCCAGTCGTCGGAACTCGACTTCACCTACTATTCGGCCGTGAATTCGGTGAAGAACGCGCTTGCCAAGGCAAAGGACGAACGCGGCATGAAGCGCGTCGAGAAGTTCCTCACCGAAGGCACCTGCCCCGACTGCCACGGCACCCGCCTGTCGCAGGCGTCGCGGGCGCCCCGCCTGCGCGGCATCGGGCTCGACGAAGCCACCGCGATGACGCTTTCCGACCTGGTCGCCTGGGTGGAAGGCGTGCCGGCGTCGCTTCCCGCCGACATGCGGCCCATGGCCCAAAGCATCTGCGAATCCTTCCTCGACACCTCGCGGCGCCTGATGGACCTGGGGCTGGGCTACCTGTCGCTCGACCGCGCGGGCGCCACCCTTTCCACCGGCGAGCGCCAGCGCGTGCAGCTCGCGCGCGCCGTGCGCAACCGCACCACCGGCGTCCTCTACGTGCTCGACGAGCCGTCGATCGGCCTGCACCCCTTCAACCTGCGCGGGCTCACCGGCGTCATGGACGACCTGGTGGCCGACGGCAATTCGGTGGTGCTCGTGGACCACGACGTCCAGGTGCTCGGCCACGCCGACTGGATCGTGGAAATGGGCCCCGAAGCCGGTGCGCGCGGCGGCACCGTGGTCGCCCAGGGCACGGTGGCAGATATCGAGGCCAACGATGACTCGCGCATCGGCCCCTTCCTCGCCGGCAAGACGACCCGCGTGCGCGAAACCGCCGATGAGCTGCGCCTGTTCGACTTCGGCCGCATCTGCCTGGAAACAGGCGCCATCCACACCGTGCACCCGCTCTACGTGGAGCTGCCGAAGGGGCGCCTGACCGTGGTGACCGGCGTGTCGGGTTCGGGAAAGACCACGCTCGTGCTGGAAAGCCTCGTGCCGGCCCTGGCCTCGCTTTCGGGCAGCGCGCCCGCGCCCGCCCACGTGAAGTCGATCGCTGCGGACGGCATCGAAACGGTCAAGCTCATCGACGCCACGCCCATAGGCATCAACGTCCGCTCGACCGTGGCCACCTACGCCGGCGTGCACGACGCCCTGCGCAAGGCCTACGCGCGCACCGAAGGCGCCCAAGCGCGGGGCCTGAAGGCGGGCGACTTCTCCTACAACACCGGCAGCCTGCGTTGCCCCACCTGCGACGGCACCGGGCAGATTTCCCTCGACGTGCAGTTCCTGCCCGACGTGGACATCACCTGCCCCGACTGCCGCGGGTCGCGCTACGGCCGCGACGCTCACGCGATCCTGCGTACCGGCAAAGACGGGCGTGCGCTTTCGCTTCCCGACCTCATGAACATGAGCGTCGACGAGGCGCTCGACGCCACGCGCGGCATGAAGCTCGTGCAGCGGCGCCTGACGGTCCTGCACGATCTGGGCCTGGGCTACCTGACTCTGGGCGAGGAGACGCCGGGGCTTTCGGGCGGCGAGGCCCAGCGCCTGAAGCTGGCAAGCGAGATGGGCAAGAGCCAGGGCGATTCGGTCTTCGTGTTCGACGAGCCCACCATCGGCCTGCACCCGCTCGACGTGCGCACCCTGCTCGCCGTCTTCGACCGCCTGGTTACCGCCGGCGCCACCGTGATCGTGATCGAACACGACCTCGACGTGATCCGCAACGCCGACTACGTGGTCGACATGGGCCCGGGCGGCGGCGTGGAAGGCGGACGCATCGTGACCTGCGGCACGCCCGCCCAGGTGAGCGCCTGCCCCGAAAGCGTGACGGGGCGGTTCATCTAGAAGCGGAAGGACCGGGCGGAACGCGCGATGCGGAAGGCCCGATGAGGAAGGCGCCGCCGCGAGCTGCGACACGGTCGCCCGCCGCGAGCGGCCGCCAGCCCCGAGCCCGCCGCTCGCGCCCCGTCTCCCCACCGTTCGTTGCCAGAACAACGGAAATCCCGCCCCACGCGGCGCACAGTGAGCGGTGGAACCAAAGGGAAGGACCGAACCCATGCCCGCATTCGACGACATCTTCAACGCCATCAAAAACGACCCGCAGAACGCCGACTACACCGCCCGCGGCATCGACCCGCTCTACGCCGCGAGCGCAAGTGCGCGCATCCTGGTGATCGGCCAGGCGCCCGGCCGCGTGGCCGAAGAGAAGCGCCGCTACTGGGACGATAAGAGCGGCGACCGGCTGCGCGACTGGATGGGCATCGACCGCGCCACCTTCTACGACCCCAGCCGCATCGCGATCATGCCCATGGACTTCTACTTCCCCGGCAAGGGCAAATCGGGCGACCTGCCGCCGCGGCCGGGTTTCGCGGAAAAATGGCACCCCGCCCTGCTCGAGCTGATGCCTGAAATCGACCTCACGATCCTGGTGGGTACCTACGCCGTCCACCGCTACCTGGGCCTGAAGCAGTCGGTGCCGCTCACCGGCATCGTGCACGACTGGAAAAGCTATCTGCCCCGCGGCTACTTCCCCCTGGTGCACCCCTCGCCGCGCAACCAGATCTGGATGAAGAAGAACCCCTGGTTCGCGGAAGAGACGCTGCCCGATTTGCGGCAGGCCGTGGCGGACGCGCTTAAGTAGGCGGAAGGGCCGCCGCCGCGGCCGACCCACCTTCGCGCCGCCGACCTGCCGGCCGCTGACACTCCACCTCTGCGCCCCCGCCCGCCGCCGCCCGGCGCCCGCCCTACTCGAGCCCGCGCAGCGGCGCCGGCGAGCGCAGCATCACGGCCCAGGCGACAAGCGCCAGGCCCAAACCGCCCGCCATCATCCAGCCCGTCGCGGCAACGTAGTTGGGGAACACGGGCACCACCACGAGGAACATGCCCACCACGCCGACCAGAGCGCGCACGCAGTTGATGAGCGCCGAAGCCGACCCAGCGTCGGAATCCTGCTGGGCGAGCAGGACGTTGACCGCGTAGGGGCGCACGGCCGATTCGAAGAAGACGAAGGCCAGGAACAGGCCGCAGAAGACGAAGGCGTTCACCGTGCCCACCGCGAGCACCGCCACGCCGATCGCCGTCGAGCACACCAGTGCGATCGTGGTGAAGTTGCGCCGCGACACGCCCTTCGAGATCTTCAGCCAGGCAGCCGGCCCCACCGCGCCCATGAGCGCCGCCGCCGCGAAGAAGAGGCTGAAGCCGAACGCGCTGAACCCGAAGAAATCGATGTAGATGTAGGAGCCCACCGACACATAGCCCATATAGCCGATCTCCCACGCGCTCGAAACGAGCAGGAAGGCCATGAAGGCGCGGTTCTTCGCCACGTGCCCCAGGCGGCCGAGCGTGGCGGGGATGCTCGTTGAGAGTCGGTCTTCAGCGGGCAGGGTTTCGCGGAAGGCGAGCGCCATGGCCAGTTCTACCAAAGCCACGGCCGTGAGCACCACGAACACGCCGCGCCAGTCGGTAAAGGCCAGGATCGCCGCGCCCGCCATGGGGGCGCCCACCGGGCCGATGACGAACATGATCTGCACGATCGCGAGCATGCGCTCGCGGTAGGCGGGCTTGATGGCGTCCTTCACCACCGCCGTGCACACGGCGCTCATCGCGCCCGACCCCAGCGCCTGCGCCAAACGGGCCACGATGAGCATCCAAATGGTCACGGAAAGGGCGCAGGCCAGGCTCGCCGCCGCGTAGACCGCAAGCCCCGCGAGCAGCACGGGCCGGCGGCCGAACTTGTCGGACAGGGGCCCGAAGATCAATAGCCCCAGGGCCATGAAGAGGTAGTAGCCCACCAGCGTGAGGTTCACGATGTCGTCGGTGGTGTTGAAATACGCTGCCATACCGGGAATCGACGGCGTGTACATGTCGAGCGACAAAGGCGCGGTAAGCGACCCCAACACGAGCAGAACGAGCAAGCCCGCGGCCCCCAGCCGCGGCTGCAGCATGCACAACCAGTCATTCATATGCGGAATATCCCCTTCAGCCGTGTGTTCGGTGGCGCCTATTCTACCCAGCACCTGCGCCGGAAGGCAAAAACGTGTCATGATGACAAAGTTGCAAAGAGGAAGGGAAACGACATGAGCGCACAGACGCCCGCACCGCAGGCTGGCGACCAGATTGCCAGCGGCTGGCACCGGTTCTTGAAAATCGCCCGCAAGGAACTGCGGTGGATCATCTTCGCCGTGGCGGTGATCGTCTTCTTGGCCCTGCTGGAAGACGTGGCCGAAGGCGAGATCATGAAACTCGACACCCTGGCTTACACCTTCGCCGTGGCCTACCTGCGCAACGACGCCCTTACGCCCGTTATGGAATCGATTTCCGACATCGCGTCGATCACGTCGCTGGCGGTGCTGCTGCTGGCCATCGTGGCGTTCGCGCCCGGCAGGCGGCCCGGCCTGTGCGCCACCGTGAACCTGGCGCTGGTGATCGTGTTGAACCAGGCGATCAAGTTCGCCGTGGCCCGGCCCCGCCCCGACGGCTTCCGCTTGGTGGCCGAAACCGGCTACAGCTTCCCCAGCGGTCATTCGATGGTGGCCATGGCCTTCTTCGGCCTGTTGGTGTGGATGGTGTGGCACTACGGGCGCAACCGCTTCACGCGCTGGTTCGGCGCCGTGGGCTTTTCCGCGGTGATCGCGCTCATCGGGTTCAGCCGCGTGTACCTGGGCGTACACTACGCGAGCGACGTGATCGCCGGCTTCTGCATCTCGCTCGCCTGGCTGGCCGTGTTCACGCGCACGATCGCTCCCCTGCTGCTCGCCGAGAAAGACGATGCAGATACGGAAGGCGCGCAGGCGGAAGCGGAAGCGCTTGGCAGCGGCGGGGAGTAGCCCCGCAAGACGCGCCCGCATCAGGCCGCATTAGCTCGCAGCTACGAATCGCCTCCTGGCCCTCTGCTAAGATTGACACCGTCGTATACATGGCTGAAAGGGCTTTGCGAGCATGAATCATTCGGAAATCTCGAGCTTTATTTGGGGAACGGCCGACCTTCTTCGATCGAGCTTCAAGCAGCACGAATACGGCGACATCATCCTTCCCTTCACCGTAATGCGCCGTCTCGACGTGGTGCTGGAGCCCACCAAACAGGCCGTGCTCGACACCGCCGCCAAGCAGCTTCCCGACGCCCTGCGCGACACGATGCTCAAGCGCGCGGCGGGCGTCGACTTCTACAACACGAGCGAATTCACGATGAACGACCTTCTGAATGACCCCGACGCCATTCGCGAGAACCTCACCAAATACGTCACCTGCTTCTCCCCCGAAATCGCCGACATCTTCGACAAGTTCAAGATCTTCGACCGCATCAAAGACCTTGCCGACAACGATCTGCTCTTCCTGGTAGTCGAACGATTCTGCGACCCGCGTATCGACCTGAGCCCCGCATCCATCAGCAACGCCGACATGGGCGATATCTACGAAGAGCTGATCAGGCGCTTTTCCGAAGTGTCCAACGAAACGGCCGGCGAGCACTTCTCCCCACGCGACGGCTTGCGCCTCGCCGCCGAGCTGCTCGTCACCGGCGAAATGGACGACCTCACCCAGCCAAGCCGTATCGTGAAGGTCTGCGACCCCTGCGCGGGAACCGGCGGCGCGCTCACCGTGTTCGCCGACCGCGTTGCCCAAATCAACCCGCAGGCGACGGTGGTCACCTATGCGCAGGAAATTAACGCGCAGTCGTATGCGATCTGCAAGTCCGACACCATCCTCAAGGGCGGCAACGTGGCCAACGTGCACTTAGGCGACACGCTCGCCGACGACCAGATGCCCGGGGAAACCTTCGGCTACCAGATTTCGAACCCGCCCTACGGGGTCGACTGGAAGAAATCGCAGGCGGCCGTGCGCAAGGAGCACGACGAACTGGGCTTCGCCGGCCGCTTCGGCGCGGGCCTGCCCCGCATTTCCGACGGCCAGCTGCTCTTCGTGCAGCACATGGTGGCCAAAATGCGCCCCGCCGACCAAGGCGGCGGCCGCGTTGCCGTGTTCCTGAACGGCAGCCCCCTGTTCACCGGCCAGGCGGGATCGGGCGAAAGCGAAGTGCGCCGCTACCTGCTGCAGCACGACCTTGTGGACGCCATCGTGGCCATGCCCAACGACTTCTTCTTCAACACGGGCATCGCTACCTATATATGGGTGCTCGACAACACCAAGGAAGAGCGCCGCAAGGGCAAAGTGCAGCTCATCAACGCAAACGGCATCTACAGCAAGATGCGGAAAAGCCTGGGCAGCAAGCGCAACGAATTCACCGACGATCAAATCGAACAGATCGTAGGGATGTACCAGGCCTTCGAAGACGCCGATCCGAAGCTTTCGAAGGTGTTCGACAAAGACGAGTTCGGCTACATCACCGTCGACGTGCGACGCCCGACGCTCGACGAAGAAGGCAATCCGCTCACGACCGCCCGCGGCAAGTTGATCGCCGACAAAGACAAGAACGACACCGAAAACATCCCGCTCACAGAAGATGTGAACGAGTACATGGCCCGCGAGGTACTGCCCTACGCGCCCGACGCCTGGATCGAGCCGCGCAAGCAGAAGAAGGGGCAGCTGCTCGAGCTGAGAGACGGAGGCGTAGTGGGCTACGAGATTCCGTTCACCCGTTACTTCTACGAATACACGCCCCTGCGACCGAGCCAGGAAATCCTTGCCGAAATTCGCGACCTTGAAGCGGATATCGCCCAGAAGCTGGAAAAGGCAGGGCTCTAACCATGGAGCGGTACGAAGCGTACAAGGATTCGGGCGTGGAATGGATCGGGGAGATTCCTGAGGGATGGAATGTACGTAGGATATCTGCTCTCTACGACGCAAGAAACGAGAAAGTTAGCGATCGCGATTACCCTCCACTTTCAGTGACAATGCAGGGCGTAGTGCCGCAACTCGAAACGGCCGCCAAGTCGCAAGACAACGACAACAGAAAGCTCGTGAAAACTGGGGATTTTGTAATAAACAGCCGCTCAGACAGGCGAGGGGCATGTGGGATATCTGCCTTCGACGGGTCGGTGACGCTAATATCAAATGTCCTTGCACCGAAAAACGAACATGCAATGGACGGGCGATACTATTCCTACCTTTTCAGTAGTGAAGGATTTGCTGACGAATATTATCGCCAGGGAACCGGCATTGTCGACGACCTTTGGTCAACCAACTGGCCGCGGATGAAGAACATTCTTGTATCCTTCCCGCCATTCTCTGAACAGCAAGCAATTGCCGACTATCTTGACGCCAAGACTGGCAAGATCGACGGGCTCATTGCAGACTGCGAGCGAGAAGTCGAGCTGCTACAGGAGTACCGCAAATCGGTCATCTCCGAAGCAGTCACCAAAGGCCTCGACCCAACCGTGCCCATGAAGGACTCCGGCATCAAATGGATTGGCGAGATCCCCAAGAACTGGCACTGTGCAAACCTAGGAAAATCAATTAAGACAATTCAAACTGGACCGTTCGGTAGCCAGCTCCACTCTAAAGATTATTCAGATGACGGCGAGATCTGCGTCGTCAATCCCGCGAACATTATTGACGGGAAGATCGTCCCTTCGACATGCAACCGAATTTGTAGGAAACTCGCGAATGCGCTTTCCCAGCACTTAATGAAAAGAAATGAAATTATCTTTGGAAGACGCGGCGAAATGGGGCGTTGCGCTCTCATCGAACATGACGGGCTTTTCTGTGGCACGGGAAGTATAGAAATGGAGCTATACGAAACAGTAGTTCCAAAATTCGCTGTCTATTACCTTCGATGTGACTTTGTAAAAAGCTACCTAGAGCTCAAGAGTGTAGGGACAACGCTCCAGAATCTAAACACCAGAATTCTAGCAACAACGCCTTTCGTTATTGCACCAATAGAAGAACAGAACAGAATCGTCGCTTACCTCGACACCAAGACCGCCGAAATCGACGGGCTCATCACAGACAAACAGACCATGGCCGACAAGCTGCGCGAATACCGTAAGTCTCTCATATCCGAAGCCGTCACGGGCAAATTCAAGGTTCCAGGGGTGTAATGCAATGGAGCCAGACATCAACACACTAATAGGAGGCTTGATAGGTTTCCTTTCTAGCTTGGGCATTCAGATTGCAACAAGACTAATGGACCGCTGGGGGAAGCTTAACTTCTACTATCGCATTAATTCCCAATTCCTTACATATTGGGGGTTCTCAAAAACCGAAGGTAGGATTTCATTTGCTCTTCCACTTGAACTCGAGATTCGGAATTCAAGCAATACCACAAGAGTCGTACGCGACATTTCACTTGCCCTACGGAAAAACGGCTCATTGGTTAGGCGTATGCACCAAACTGAGGGCATCATTCATGAGCATAAGCATAACGGCGAAATTCAGTATCGGGACAGCTTTGCGCTTGGCGATGAGAATAGCTCGTATTCCTGCGTTGCCTTGCCAAAGAGCATTAAGAAAGAGAACTTCTTCTTCACAAGTTTCCAAAACGCGAACAATCTAGCCGAAGCATCATTCGACGAGATACGCATTTCCTACTATGACGAACGTGACAAACTCCACGAGACATCGCTTATGTTTTTTGAAGGCAACTGGGCAGAACGTCAGCTACAGCTTCAAGAAGCATGGACAAAGGTGGAGTTATAGATGGCAAATAACTCAATATCGCAGAAGAAGGCCAAATACATAGCATTGGGCGACAGCACGAAAACCGTCCGACACGATTTCATCAATAATATCAAAGCCATGTTTGGCGGAACTGGTCGGAGAGTGTTCGACAACAGAACGCTAGCGCAGACAAGTCACAAGCTCGAAGAGAGCTGTTCGGAACTCGTTGGATCGCTTGCCCTCGCGCTTTGGACGCCCGACTTCGACCAGCTTGCAGCCAACGGGCTTTCCAGCCGCTCGTAGCAACAGGAGACGCCATGAAAGACACTCGCGACACCGCATCGAGCGAAACGATGGAATACTATTCCCCCACTACGCCGAACCTCGATGAAAAGCAATTCGAAAACGACGTCACGGCCATGCTCGGCAACGTCGGATGGACGACCTTCGCCAACAACACGGAGGGGCAAGCCGACTACGACCGCAAGCTCGCCCTGAAGGTGGACTCCCTCATCGGGTTCGTGCGCGAAACGCAACCGCAGGAATGGGCCAAGATCGAAAAGCTCTACGGTGCGCATGCGACCGACCGCTTCCTGAAGCGCCTTACCGACGAGCTCGAACCGCACGACGAACGGGGCGGCGTAATCAACGTGCTCCGCCATGGCATCAAAATGGCGCCGGGAGCGCAGTTCAATCTGTGCTACTTCCGCCCGGCAAACGATAAGAACCCCGACACGTTGAAGCACTATCGGGCCAACCGTTTCGAAGTGGTGCGGCAGCTCCGCTACGGAACGTTGCCCGACGACCTGAACAATTCGGTCGACGTGGTGCTTTTCCTCAACGGGATTCCCGTGGTCACGATGGAGCTGAAGAACAACCTGTCCGGCCAGCGCACCGACCATGCCGTGAAGGAATACAAGCAGCGCCGCAGCCCCAAAGAGCTGCTCTTCAAGCCCAACCGCAGGGCCATTGTACACTTCGCCGTCGATTCCGAAACGGTGGAGATGTGCACCTGGCTCGCAAACGGGAAATCGTATTTCATGCCGTTCAACAAGGGCAACGGGAAGAACGGAGCCGGCAACCCGCCCAACCCCCACGGGTACCGCACTGAATACCTCTACCGCAACATCCTTGCTACCGACAGCCTGCTCGACATCATCCAGCGGTTCGTGCGCGTCGAATACGACGACGAGCACACGATGAAGAAGATCATCTTCCCGCGTTACCACCAGCTCGATGCCGTGCGCAAGCTCGTGGCGGACGCCAAGGCAAACGGCGCCGGCAAAAGCTACCTCATTCAGCACTCGGCCGGATCGGGCAAGTCGAACACCATCGCCTGGTTGGCCCACCACCTGCAATCGCTTCACGACGATGCCGACAACCCCGTGTTCGACACCGTGGTCATACTCACCGACCGGCGCAACCTCGACACGCAGCTTTCCAAAACCATCGAATCGGTGGACCACACGAGGGGCGTCGTCGTCTGCGTGACCGAAAAGGACGGATCGGCAGGCCTGCGCGAAGCGCTGAATTCCGGATCGCAGATCATCACGAGCACCATTCAAAAGTTCCCCTACATCTGCAGCGAAACCAGGGTGAGCGGCCGAAAGTTCGCCGTCATCATCGACGAAGCCCATAGTTCGCAGAGCGGCAAGGCCAACGCGAAGATGAAGCTCGCCTTGATCGACCGCGACCTCGACCCCGACGAACCGTGGGACGACGAAGACGAGCTCGCCAAGGAGATGAAGGCGCAGGGGACGATTCCCAACCTCAGCTTCTTCGCGTTCACGGCAACCCCCAAGCCCGCGACGCTCGAGGTCTTCGGCACGCGCGACGAGCTGTGCAAGCGAGACGCGAACGGCATTCTCATTCCGCGCCCCTTCCATCTGTACAGCATGAAGCAGGCCATCGAAGAGGGCTTCATCCTGGACGTGCTCGAAAACTACACCTGCTTCGAAAGCTACTTCAAGCTGGTGAAAACCATCGCCGACGACCCCAAGTACAAGGAGATGAAGGCCAACCGCGCCCTTATGAGCATCGTCGACTGGAGTCCGAAGATGGTCGAGCAGAAAGCGCAAATCATCGTCGAGCATTTCATGAACGACGTGGAAGGCGTTTTGGGTGGCAAGTCGAAAGCGATGGTCGTGACCTGGAGCCGGCCGATGGCCTACCGGCTCTACCTTGCCATGACCAGCTACATCAA
>Ga0214929_100252_pt1 | contig 15559 bp, 16 predicted proteins | sample Stichaenrichm17X_FD_168613 | JGI IMG/M metagenome (GOLD analysis project Ga0214929, IMG submission 168613) | Xylose enriched microbial communities from anaerobic bioreactor in Madison, Wisconsin, United States - 17X | ecosystem: Engineered > Bioreactor > Anaerobic > Unclassified | place: USA... | reverse complement strand
CGCAAGAACTACAAGAAGCTGCGCGGCCATCGTCAGCAGCTTACGCGCGTCAAGATCGAATCCATCGCTTAAGCGATACACGAAGGAGTGAAGTAGCATGGCACATAAGAAGGGCCTTGGTTCTACCCAAAATAACCGTGACTCCCGTGGTCAGCGTCTGGGCTGCAAGAAGTTCGCGGGCGAGCATGTCATCCCCGGCAACGTTATCGTGCGCCAGCACGGCACGCATTTCCATCCCGGCCAGAACGTCGGCCGCGGCAGCGACGACACGCTGTTCGCTCTCGCCGAAGGTACGGTGGAATACCGTCGCGGCAAGAAGCGCACGGTGCATGTAATCCCGAGCGCCGAATAAGCCGAACGCGCAATCTGTTTGATGTGAAAGCTCTTCGCCACCGGCGGAGGGCTTTCTTGTTGTGGCGCAGGTGGCGGGGCGGTCCGTGCGACGCGGCCCCCTTGCCCCTGCACTACCCATGCCGTTTCAATGCCAATCGGGGCTTTCGGCATGCTCGCGCGCGCGTCGCGCGAAGCGCTGTGTTACGTTACTGCATAGTATGCGCTGGCGGCCATCACCTGCCCCGGCGCCGATCGCTGCGAGCCCGCACGCTCGCTCGAGGGGTTAAGGAACGCAAGATGTTTATCGACAAAGTGCACATTCACGTGAAGGGCGGCGACGGCGGAGCCGGCTGCATGAGCTTCCGTCGCGAGGCCCACGTGCCCAAAGGCGGCCCCGACGGCGGCGACGGCGGCCGCGGCGGCAACGTGGTCGTCCAGGCAGACGGCAGCGTGAGCTCCCTGCTCGACTACCGTTTCAAGCACCACTTCAAGGCCGAGCGCGGCACGCACGGCCAGGGCAAGCGCATGCACGGCGCCAACGGCAAGGACCTCGTGCTGAAGGTACCCGTGGGCACGGTCGTGCGCGAATACAACGATGAAGACAAGCAGGCGGGGCAGACCATCGCCGACCTCACGCACGACGGCGACGCGGTCGTCGTGGCCCAGGGCGGCATGGGCGGCCGCGGCAACATCCACTTCGTCACCTCGACCCGTCGCGCGCCGGCCTTCGCCGAGCTGGGCGAACCGGCCCACGAAGGCTGGATCGAGCTCGAAATGAAGCTCATGGCCGACGCGGCCCTGGTGGGCATGCCCTCGGCCGGCAAGTCGAGCCTCATCTCCTGCATGAGCGCCGCCAAGCCCAAGATCGCCGACTATCCCTTCACCACGCTCCAGCCCAACCTGGGCGTCGTGCGCAGCGACGACTACGACTACGTGATCGCCGACGTCCCCGGCCTGATCGAAGGCGCGCACGAAGGCAAGGGCCTGGGCCACGACTTCCTGCGCCACATCGAGCGCACCGCGATGATCGTCCACGTGGTCGACATCACGGGCAGTTTCGAAGGCCGCGACCCGGTGGAGGACTACCGCATCATCAACCGCGAGCTCGAACTCTATATGGAAGAGCTCGCCGACCGCCCGCGCATCGTGGTGGCCAACAAGTGCGACATCCCCGGCTTCGAGGACAACCTGGCCCGCCTCGCCCAAGCGGTGAAGGAAGATTCGATCAAGGCCGCCGGCGGCAACGAATACGCCGACAGCCCCATCAATCCCAAGCTCTTCTGCACGAGCGCCGTCACACGCAAGGGCGTCGAAGAACTCAAGGCCGCCGTGGGCACCGAGGTCCACAAGCTGCGCGAGGCCGCCCGCGAGGCCCACGCCGCCGAGCCCCATTACGACCACGTATGGGAGCGCCGCCGCCAGGCGCGCGAACGCCGCTTCAACGTCGAAAAGCTCTCGAGCGACGTCTACCGGCTTTCGGGCACGCAGGTCGAGCGCTGGGTGGTGCAGACCGACTGGGACAACGAGGAGGCCATCACTTTCCTGCAGCATCGCTTCAAGCGCGCCGGCGTCGACGCGGCGCTCGAAGAGGCAGGCGCCCGCGACGGCGACGAGATCCGCATCCTAGGTCGCGCTTTCGTCTACGAATCCCCGCGCCAGCACGAAGACGTTTACAACGAACTCGATTTCTAGCGGAAGAGCAGGGGGGGACCGGCATGCGCGACACCGCCGAACGCAGGAGCGACGCTTCGATCGTCGTGGTGAAGATCGGCTCGTCGACCTTGGTCGATGAGCGCGGCCAGGTGCGCCGCGGCTATTTCGCGGCCTTGGCGCAGCAGATCGGCGCCGTGCGCGCGGCGGGGTGGAGCCCCATCATCGTCTCGTCGGGCGCCATCGCCTGCGGCCTGCCCCTTATGGGCCTCACCCGGCGCCCCACCGACATGCCGAGTCTGCAGGCGGCGGCGTCGGTGGGCCAGAACGTGCTCGCCGCCGCCTACGCCGAAAGCTTCGGGCCCTTGGGCATCACGACCTCGCAGGTCCTCCTTACCCGCCACGACACGGCCCGCCGGTCGGCATACCTGCATGCGCGCGACGCCCTGCTTGCGCTCGTGTCCTACGGCGTGGTGCCGGTGGTGAACGAAAACGACACGACGAGCGTCGAGCAGATCCGCTTCGGCGACAACGACACGCTGAGCGCCCTGGTGTCCTGCCTGGTCAAAGCCGACCTTTCGGTCATCTTCAGCGACGTCGACGGCCTCTACACGGCCAACCCCGCCACCGACCCCGCCGCCCGCAAGATCGACCGCGTCGACCGCATCGACGAAGCCATGCTCGCCTCCGCCGGCGGGGCGGGCTCTTCGGTGGGCACGGGCGGCATGATCACCAAGCTCAAGGCGGCCCGCGTCCTCATGACGGCGGGCATCCCCCTTGTGATCTGCAGCGGCGCCGAAGCAGATGCCCTGCCGCGCATCGTGGCGGGGGAGGCGGTGGGCACGCGCTTCGCCGCACGCGCCCCGCGCCACGAAATCACCAACTACAAGCTCTGGATCGCCTTGGGCGATGCTGCCAAGGGGTCGCTTTCGGTGGACGACGGGGCCCGTGCCGCCCTCATCGACGGCGGCAAGTCCCTGCTCTGCGTGGGCGTGACGGCGGCCCATGGGTCCTTCGAAGCCGGCGACATCGTCGACATTAAAGACAGCTGCGGCCACGTGTTCGCGCGCGGGAAGGTGTCGGCTTCCTTTGACGAGGTCGAGCTCGCCCGCGGCCATTCGTCGGCGCAGATGGCCTCGAACCGCCTGCTCGCCCCGCTTGCTGAAAAACCGCTCGTGCACCGCGACGAACTCGTGGTGTTCGATTAGAGAAAGGCCCCGCTATGGCAGATTCCGTTCACGACCACGTGCTCGACCTCGCCCGCCGTGCCAAGCAGGCGAGCGTCGCCTGCTCCCAGGCCACGCTCGAGGTGCGTAACGCAGCGCTTCGGGCCATGGCCGCCGCCCTGCGCGCGCACGCGGCCGACATCGTCGAAGCCAACGCGCTCGACATGGCCGCCGCCCGCGACAAGGGCACGCGCGACACCTACCTCGACCGCCTGCTGCTCACGCCCGACCGCATCGAGGGCATGGCCGCCGGGCTCGACTCGCTGCGCGCCCTGCCCGACGTTCTGGGCGTAGTGCAGCGCAAGCGCACTCTCGCTTCCGGCGTCGAGCTCACGCGCGTGTCGGTGCCGCTGGGCCTGGTCGCCATGGTCTACGAAGCCCGGCCCAACGTTACGGCCGACGCGGCGGGCATCTGTGTGAAGACGGGCAATGCCTGCATCCTGCGCGGCGGCAGCCTCGCCTTCCATTCCAACACGCTTATCGCCGGGCTCCTGGCGCAGGCGGCCGAAGGCGCCGGCATGCCGCACGACGCAATCGTCTACGTCGATTCCACCGACCGGGCCGCCACCGACGTCCTGCTCCATGCGCGCGGCACGGTCGACCTGCTCATCCCGCGCGGCGGGGCGGGCCTCATCAACCATTGCGTCGAAGAGGCCACCGTCCCCGTCATCGAAACGGGCACGGGCAACTGCCACGTCTACGTGCACGCGCCGGCCCTCTTCGAAATGGCGCGCGACATCGTGGTCAACGCCAAGTGCCAGCGCCCGGGCGTCTGCAACGCCTGCGAATCCCTGCTCGTCGACGAATCGATCGCCGAAGACGCTCTTTCGATCATCCTGCCGGCCCTGCACGAGCGCGGGGTCGTCTTCCACGCCGACGAGCCCACGGCTGCGATCGCCCGGAAGCTTCGTATCCCCACGGTGCCCGCCACCGAAGAAGACTGGGGCCGCGAGTACCTGGCGCTCGAGATTTCGGTGAAGGTCGTCTCCGGCATGGACGAGGCCCTGGCCCACATCGCCCGCTACACGACCCACCATTCCGAATGCATCGTTACGAGCAGCGAGCGCGACGCCGAAGCCTTCCTCGCCGCGGTCGACGCGGCGGCGGTCTACTGGAACGCCTCGACCCGCTTTTCCGACGGCGGCGAGTTCGGTCTGGGCGCCGAAATCGGCATTTCCACCCAGAAGCTTCACGCCCGCGGTCCCTTCGCGCTCGAAGCCCTCACCACCTACAAGTACCTCCTGCGCGGCACCGGCCAGGTCCGCGAGTAAGGAATCGGCATGCCCGTTGTTTCCGCGCGCTTCGATGCGATGGGGCGCACCCCCGATGGATCTGTCGACGCGAGCCGCACCTACCGCCTGGGCATCATGGGCGGCACCTTCGACCCCGTGCACGTGGGCCACTTGGCGGTGGCCGAACAGGCCCGCGACGAGTTCGGCCTCGACGGCGTCGTCTTCATCCCCGCCGGCGTGCCCGTCTTCAAGAAGGGCACCCACGTCACGCCCGCGCGCGACCGCTTGCGCATGTGCGAGCTCGCCTGCGCCGGCAACCCCCATTTCGACGTGAGCGCAATCGAGATCGAGCGCGAGGGCGACACCTACACGGTCGATACCCTGCGCCAGCTGCACGACTTTTACCCGCCCAACGTCGAGCTCTGCTTCATCACCGGCGCCGACGCCGTTCTGTCGATCATGAACTGGCACGAATCGGCCGACATCCCGCGTTTGGCGAAATTGATTGCCGTGTCGCGCCCGGGGTATACCATTACGGAAGAATGCAAACGGGTGCTTCGCGACCACGCCGACTTCGACGTGCGCTTCTTCGAGGCCACGGCCCTTTCGGTGTCGTCGAGCCTGCTGCGCTCGATGGTCGCCCGCGGTCGGTCGATTCGCTACCTCGTGCCCAACGAAGTGCTCGACTACATCCAGGCCAACGAACTTTACGTTCCGAAAGGGGCTTCACATGCCGAATAACTCATCCGACCTTTCCCAGGGCATCGACCCCATGACGCCGGCCGAAGGCCCCCGCCTCGCCTTCGGCGGCATGCGGGCGGGCGACATGGCCGGCGCCCACATGACCGAAGTCGCGCCCGGTCACGGCTTCGGTGCAGTCGATGCTTCCGATAACATCGGCGACGTGGAGGGCCCGCGCGGCCCCGTGCCCGAAGACGTCTTCGGCAAGGAAAACTACGAGCATATGAAGGCCCTGCTCAAAGAGCGCGTCTCGCCCAAGCGCTACAAGCATTCCAAGGGCGTGGCCAAAGCGTCGAAGCACCTGGCCATGGTCTACGGCTACGACCCCAAGGTCGCCCGCATGGCCGGCATCCTGCACGACTGGGACAAAGGCCTGCACGTCGACGAGATCCGGGCGCGCGCGGCCGAACTCGAGGTCGACGTGCCCGCCGAAGTGGTCGAGAACATGCCCTGGCTCCTGCACGGGCCAACGGCCGCGGCGGCTTTGAAGCTCGAGTATCCCGAACTGGGGGAGGAGGTCTTCCAGGCCATCGCCCGCCACACCTCGGGCGCGGCCGACATGGCCCCGCTCGACTGCATCGTGTACGTGGCCGACATCATCGAGCCCAACCGCACCTACGGCGACATGAGCGGCATCCAGATGCTGCGCGACGAAGTGGGCACCGTCCCGCTCGACCGCCTCTACTTCGACGCCTTCAAGTACACGCTCAGCTTCCTGGTGAGCCACGACCGTCAGCTCTACCCCCGCACGATCGATATCTGGAACAGCCTCATGTGGCGGTTCGGGTTCGCGCGTTCGGCCAACTTCTAGCGTGCGCACATGGCTGAAGAACTCATAACGCTCGCGATCGTCGCCCTTGTGGCGGCCGTCTGCCCGCTCATCGCCCAGCGCATTCCGCGCAAATCCATCCCCGAAGCCGTGCTGCTCATCGCTTTCGGGGCCCTGCTCGGCCCCTACGGGCTCAACGTGATTCATACGAGCTCGTCGCTCACGCTGCTGTCCGATTTGGGCCTGGCCGTGCTCTTCTTGCTCGCGGGCTACGAGATCGACCCGCGCGAGCTTACCGATGCCGAAGGCCGTCGCGGCCTGGTGACCTGGGTGGTCACGCTGGGGCTCGCCTTCCTGGTCGTCATGATGCTGCCCGCTGACTTCATTACCACGGCCGAAGGCCATGCGGCCGCCACGATCGTGCTTACCACTACGGCTTTGGGCACCCTTATGCCCATCCTCACCGAACGGGGCCTCATGGGCACGCGCGTGGGGGACCTCGTGATCAAGTTCGGCACCTGGGGCGAACTGGGTCCTGTGCTCGCGATGGCCGTCCTGCTCTCGGTGCGGTCGAAGGCCCAGACGGCCCTGATCTTGCTCGTGCTCGCCCTCTTCTGCGTGTTCACCGCGCATTTTGCCAAGCGTGCCCGCCGCGACGGCTCGAAGTTCTACAACTTCATGACCCAGAACGCCGACAGCACGGCCCAGACCTTCGTGCGCTTCACGGTGCTCTTGCTCATCGTGTTCGTCGCGCTTTCGGCCGTGTTCGACCTCGACATCGTACTTGGCGCCTTCGCCGCCGGTTTCGTGCTGCGCTACGTGATTCCCGAAGGCAACAAGAATTTGGAAGGCAAGCTCAACGCGATCGGCTACGGCTTCCTCATCCCGCTGTTCTTCGTGGCGTCGGGCATGAAGATCGACCTGGCGGCCATCGGCCAGCGGCCGATCCTGCTCGTTGCCTTCATCTTCCTGCTTCTGCTCGTGCGCGCGGTGCCCGTCTACATTTCGCTCATCACGAGTCCTACGGTGCGGGCCGACGTGTCGCGCACCAACTGCCTGTCGGTGGCCTTCTACTGCACCACGGCGCTGCCGATCATCGTGGCGGTGACGTCGGTCGCCACGTCTTCGGGCGTCATGACCGACGAGGTGGCCTCGGTGCTCGTTGCCGCCGGCGCGATTTCGGTTTTCCTCATGCCCCTGCTCGCTTCGGCTGCCTACCGCGTGTCCGACGCCGAGCCCATCCATGAGATCCGCGCCCATGAGGGCACGCCTTCGGAAGTGCTCCATACGCATTTGGAGCATGAGCGCCGTCTGGCCCGCGAACGCGCCGAGCGCGCCCGCCGGCGTGCCGAGGACGCCCGCCGCGCCAACGAGGAATACGTGCGCCAGCACCGGATGTGACAACGACCGCGCGTGATGTTGTCACACGAGCGTGTGACAACATCACGCGCGGTCGTTGTCACACGATGGAAAACCAATGCATTGGTATGAAAAACAACGTTCCTTTGCCCTGTCGGCTCGTAGGATAGCCTCAAACGAAAGCGAACGACGTCCCGCAGGGCGTCAGGCGAAAGGACTCGTATGAGCGCTCAGACCTACAACGGCGACATGCTCGTCGGCGAAATCATCCGCATGGATTCCCGCAACATCGCGATTCTCGAAAGCGCCGGCATGGGCTGCGTGGGCTGCCCGGCCTCGCAGAGCGAATCGCTCAACGACGCCTGCATGGTGCACGGCATGAACAGCGAAGCCGTCCTCGCCATGCTGAACGGGGCCGAATAATGAGCGCGTTCCTGGGCCCCATCCACTACCGCATGTTCGAAAAGGCCCGCTCGGTCGACGGCCTGGCGCGTCAAATTGCCGCCTACGCCGACGCCCAGGGTTGGACCGAAGGCCATGCCGCGGCGCTCGACGCGTCGAACCCGCGCCTTGAAGGCGAGATCACCGATCACATCGACCTCTCGCAGATCCACGCCAGCCTCGATGCTCTCGTGCACGACTCCGAAGCCGCCCTCGCGGCTGCGTGCGCCCCGCTCGCCGGCCACATCGACGAGGTCTGCGCCTACGCTCGCACGCTCGGTGCCCAGGCGGCCGAATCCGACGGCGCCACGGCCGATGCCGACGTCAAGCAGATCTGGCAGCTGGTCGACGGCCACTGGCTCGACGGCATGCCCTGCGACGGTTTCGTGACGGTTACGGGCGGTGAGCCCGACGCGGTTTCGTGGACCATCAACCTGGCCCCGCACACGGCCGCCGGCTACGAACGGATGCGCACCGCTTGGACCGCCGGTTACCTTGACGTCGTCGACGTGCAGCTCGAAAGCTTCGGCAACGGCGCCTACCGTATGGCGAAGGCGGCGTAGGGCCATGGCCGACATCGACCTTTCGGAATTCCCCGACCTGCCCGACACCAAGGGTATGGACATCGTCGACGCGATGCTTGCCGAACACGACCGCATTCTCATCGAGGCCGACGACCTCGAGCGCATGTGCCGCGACCTTGTCGCCACGGGCGCCTTCAACGTCGGCGACTTCGACTACAAGGTGCGCTTCATCCGCGAGTTTTCCGATGCGGCCCACCATCGCAAGGAAGAGGACGTCCTCTACTCCTACATGCTCGAGCATCTGGGTCAGGTGGCCGAAAACCTCATTCGCCACGGCATGCTCGTCGACCACGATCGCGGTCGCGCCTGCGTGAAGCGCATGGAAGACGCCGCGCACGCCTACGATGCCGATCCGTCGGTCGAAAACCGCGTCGAGCTCGTGTCCTGGGCCATGGAATACGTGCACCTGATCCGCGCGCACGTGCAGCGCGAGAACACGGTGGCCTATCCCTTCGCCCGCCGGTCGATCGACCCGGTGGTCATGGCCGAGCTCACGGCCAAGGCGCAAAGCTACGAGCCCCATTTCTAAACCGCTCCTGCCGAGGGCGGCACCCCGGTCAACCTCCTTGCCGGGCCCAAGCCGCCCCAATTGAAAAAGCCCACGTCGCAGAATCGCGGCGTGGGCTTCTTCGTGCCTGGGGCCAGATAACGGGGGAGAGCTATTCCTCTTCTTCGCCCGCCTGCGCGGCCTTGTCCATGAGCTCGGTGATGCGGTCGGAATATTCGGCGTCGGTGATGCCGGCTTCCTTCAAATCGACCACCGGCGCGTCGTTCCACAGCTCCTCGAGGCGGTAGTAGGAACGCGCTTCGGGCTGGAAGACGTGCACGACCACGCCGCCGTAATCGAGCAGGGCCCAGGTGCCCTGGCCCATGCCCTCGGACGAGATGGGACTCAGGTCGCACTGCTCGCGGACGTCCTTGCGCACCTCGTCGATGATCGCATCGACCTGGCGGTTGTTGGCAGCGGTCGCGATCACGAAGTAGTCGGTCACCGACGAAAGCCCGCGCAGGTCCTGCACCATGATGTCGGTGGCCTTCTTGTTGTCGGCCGCCTTGGCCGCCGTGAGGGCCACGGCGCGGCTGTCGTAGTTCAAAGTCTTTGCCATTGTTCTCCTTTACGGTTTCTTGTGATGGGCCTATCTTACGCTTTCGCTTCGCCGGGGGCTCTGTGAAGGGGCCGGCTGTAGGGAATCTGCGAACGGACGCGTTTAGAGCCTGCGGAAGATGCTCACCACTTCGTTGTGGGAGGTCTGCGGGAAGAGGTCGACGGGCGTGGCGCGCTCGAGGGCGTAGCCGGCCGTTTCCATGCGAGCCACGTCGCGCGCCCAGGTTGCCGGGTCGCAGCTCACGTAGGCCACGCGCCCGGGGCCGGCCGCCGCGATGCTTTCGGGGACGCCGTCGGCCAGGCCCGCGCGCGGCGGGTCGACCACGAGCGCGTCGAGCGCGCCCAGCTGGGGGAGCTCGCGGGCGCTGTCGCCGCCCATCACGTCGACCCACACGCCGTTGTCGTCGGCGTTGCGGCGCAAATCGCGCACGCTCGACGCGGCGCTTTCCACGGCCACCACATCGTCGCAGATGTCGGCCAGGGGCAGGGTGAAGGTGCCCACGCCGCAGTAGAGGTCGGCGACGCGGCCGTGGGAGGGTACGTGCAGGCCGTCGCGCACGAGCTCGATGAGCTTTTCGGCCTGCGCGGTGTTGACCTGGAAGAAGCTCGGCGCGCTCACCTTATAGGTGAAATCGCCCAATCGCTCGGTCCAGTTGCCGGCGCCGTAGAGCACCTCGACTCCCTTGATCGCCCGCGACTTGCCCGGGTCGGCCATTACGCGCACGATGCTCGTGGCGTGCAGGGCGCTCTTCAGGGTTTTGGCCGCGGCGGCGCGGGGGAAGGCGCCCGGCTTGGTCCACAGGGCGATTTCGGTCGCGCGCGTGCGGTCGCTGTGGCGCACGCCCACGCGGAAGAGCTGCAGATCGCTCGACCCCTGCAGAAAGCGCAGGGCGCCCTGCAGGGCCTTCGGGGCCTTTTCGATCGCCTTGTGGGCCAAGGGGCAGGCGGGCACGCTCGCCAGCTCGTGCGAGCGGTTGCGGTGCAGCCCTAGGATCATGCGCCCTGCGGCGTCGGTGCCCACGCCCATCTCGAGCTTGTTGCGGTAGCCCCAGGGCTTCTTGCAAGGCACGCAAGGGGCCACGAGCGCTTCGGCGGCCGCGCGGTCGAAGCGGGCCACGCGGACGAGCTGGGCCACGGTATTGGCGCGCTTTGCTTCGAGCTGGGCCTCGTAGGACACGTGTGCCCAGGGGCAGCCCCCGCACTGCGCGGCCGCCGGGCAGCGGGGCGCCACACGGGCCTCGCCGGGCTCGAGCACCTCGACGGCGCGGCCGTGCGCGAACTTCTTCTTGTCTTCGTCGATGGCGACCCTGACCAGGTCGCCGGGGGCGGCGTCTTCCACGAAGACGGCCTTGCCGTCCGCGGCGTGGGCGATGGCCGCCGTGCCGTAGGTGAGCGCTTCGATGCGCAGCGTAGCTTCCATGAAACCAGGGGTCCTTTGCGGTGAGTTTGAGATTTATACGCGTGTTTTCGCGCGTGACACAGTTTAGCGTATAATCACTCTCTGGTTATGCCCTCGTAGCTCAGGGGATAGAGCGTCTGCCTCCGGAGCAGAAAGTCGCAGGTTCGAATCCTGTCGAGGGCACCATCTTTTAGAATACGAAGGAGCAGTGCATGGCCCAGTACACACCCAATTACAAGCCCAACGGCAACGAAGTCGCCGTCATCGTCACCTCGAAGGGCACCGTGCGGGTGCAGCTGGCCGGAAACGATGCTCCTATTCATGTGGGCAACTTCGTCGAACTCGCCCAGAAGGGCTTCTACGACAACCTGAAGTTCCACCGCTACGTCCCGAACTTCGTCATCCAGGGCGGCGACCCCAACACCCGCGACCTCGACACCGATCAGGTCATCGCGGCGGCCGACAACCCCTTCAGCGGCTTGGGCACGGGCGGTCCCGGCTACACGATCAAGGAAGAGTACACCGTCAACCCGCACAACAGCCACGAAGACGGCGCCCTCGCCATGGCGCGCAGCCAGAACCCCAACAGCGCCGGCTCCCAGTTCTACCTGTGCCTCGGTGCCCAGCACTTCCTCGACCCGAACTACACCGTGTTCGGCCAGACCATCGAAGGCAAAGACGTTATCAAGCAGCTGCGCGTGGGTGACGTGATCGAATCGATCACGATCGAAGGCGCCAACGCGTAAATCGGCGGTGCTTCCGCACGGCCCTAAGCGCTGCACGAGAGGACGATCGAATTTATGAACAACGTGTTATTCCAGCAGGCGCGCCAGGCCTACAACGCCAACGACTACGTGTCGGCGTTGGAAGGCTTCACGCAGTGCCTGCAAGGGGCTAACAACGGGGAAGAGCTCGCCGCCGGCGAGCTCGGCCTTCTTTATCATCAGATCGGCAACTGCTTAATGAAGTTGCACGACTACGATGAGGCCATTCATGCCTACACCCAGGCCACGACCGACAACGCCTATGACGGCATCGGTGCGGTCAACTGCAACCTGGGCAACAGCTATGCGGCCCTGCACGATTACGAAGACGCGGTGAAGCACTTCGAGATCGCCGTGTCCGACAAGAAGTACGCCACGCCCTACAAGGCCTATTCGGGCATGGGCAAGGCCTACCTGAAGTTGGGCAAGTCCGCCGAAGCCGGCAGCGCCTTCCGTTCGGCCGCCCTCGACGAGGCCAACCCCAATCCGGCGCAGGCCCTGCTTAACCTAGGCATCTGCTTCATGGCGCTCAACCGCCCCAACGACGCGGTCGCTTCTTACGAAAGCGCCCTGCAGTTCAGCATGAACAGCGCCACCAAGAACAAGCTCTACGCCAACTTGGGCCAAGCTTACACGAGCTGCGGCCAGATGCAGAAGGCCGTCGACGCCTTCGAGCGCGCCCTGGCCGACAAGACCTACTTCTTGAACGACGCCGCGTCGGTCGATTACCAGCGCGCGGTGGGCGCGGTGGCCCAGGGCACCCAGGTCATGGAACCGGTGAAGCCGGGCGAAACCGCGGGCATCACGGGCGCCATGGACGACCTGTCGGGCCTCGACGTGCCGGCCGACGGCACGCCCGCCTACGACGCCAACGCCGCCTATGAGCAGAACCCCTACTATTACCAGGAGCAGTATCCGGGCCAGGACCAGTACCAGAATCCCGACGACCGCTTCTTCAACGCTTCTGAAGAGGAAATCGAGCAGTGGTCGAAGGGCGTCGCCAAACAGGACCGCAAGCGCCGCAACGTGGGCCTGAAGGTCGTCGTGACCCTCATCGTCATCCTGCTCCTCCTCGCTGCGGCGGGCGGCTTCGCCTACTACAAGGGCTACGGCTATCCCACCCAGGAATCGGTCGTGCAGTCGCTCTTTGCCGACAAGGAAGCAGCCGCTTCGAGCGAGTTCTCCTCGAGCCTCGATGAATCGAGCATCCAGAACATGCTCGACCCGGTGGTGGAAGACGCTTCCGTTTCGATCGACGGCATCGACCGTTCGATGAACCAGTCCACCGTCTACGCGACGGCCACCACGAGCGAGGGTGGTTCGATCCAGTACAAGGTCACGCTTGCCCGCGACGGCATCGGCTGGAAGATCAGCAACATCGAGCTGTATTTCCCCAGCCAGAACTAAGGAACGTCGGGGTTCGCCCCGCAGTCATTGGGTCGCAAGGCCCGAACGCGAAAGGAATGTGCAGAACATGGCAATCGAAAAGACCTACAGCATGATCAAGCCCGACGGTGTGCGCAACGGCCACATCGGCGAGATCGTGGCCCGCTTCGAGCGCGCCGGCCTCAAGATCGAGCGCCTCGAACTCGGCATGGTGACGCTTGACCAGGCCAAGGCCAACTACGCCGAGCACGAAGGCAAGCCCTTCTACGATGGTCTGATCTCCTACATCACGTCCGGCCCGGTCGTGAAGATGGTCATCTCCGGCGAAGGCGCCGTAAAGAAGGTCCGCTCTCTCATGGGCGCCACCAACCCGGCGGAAGCCGCCCCTGGCACCATCCGCGGCGACTTCGGTCTGATCATGGACGAAAACGTGATCCACGGCTCCGACAGCGTCGAATCCGCCGAGCGCGAGATCGGCATCTTCTTCAACTAAGAAGCGCCGCATACGCCTTTGAAACGCCTCCCTTCGGGGAGGCGTTTTTCGTGCGGGTGCAGGCGGGGGAGAGCGGGGGAGCTCTGCTGTCGCGGAACTTGCACGGGCTCTTCCCGAAACACGCGCGCATCCGCCTCGAATCAGGCGCGCGCCCAGCGCGCAATCCTCGTCGGCGGGCCCCGGCATCTGCAGCGTTCTCGCCTTGAAACCCGCGCGAAAAGCTATGCGGATTTTCATCACGGATGCCCTTTCCGTATGGCATAACGCCTCGTGACCCAATATAGTAGGCGTGTGTATTTCATAGTTCGCGTAAACCCCTGTGCTAATATTTGATTTCGCGAATTTACGAGGATAAAGGACAGACGTTTATGTCGTTTATGGATTGGTTCAACTCTGCCGGTGCGTCGTACGACCTGGCTATCGACTTGGGTACCGCGAATACCTTGGTCGCCATTACGGGCGAGGGCATCGTCATCAACGAACCGTCTGTCGTTGCCATCGAAAAGTCGACGCATCGCGTCCTCGCCGTTGGCCACGAAGCTAAGAACATGATCAACCATACGCCCGATGCGTTTTCGGCCGAACACCCTCTGCACGACGGTGTGATCGCTGATTACGACGTCACCGAGGCCATGCTGTCCGCATTCATCAACAAGGCGGTCGAGCGCAAGTACCCCTGGCAGCCCAAGCCCCGCATCGTCGTATGCATTCCCTGCGGCGCCACCTCGGTCGAAAAGCGCGCCGTCTTCGAGGCCACCATTCAGGCGGGCGCCCGCCAGGCCTACCTGATCGAAGAGCCCATGGCGGCCGCTATGGGCGCCGACCTGCCTGTGACCGAACCCACCGGTTCGATGGTCGTCGACATCGGCGGCGGCACGACCGAAGTCGCCGTCATCTCCCTGGGCGGCATCGTGACCTCCTCGTCGCTGCGCCTGGCCGGCAACCGCATGGACGAAGCCATCGCCATGTACCTGCGCGACCTTTTGGGCATCAAGATCGGCGAGCGCACGGCCGAAGTCATCAAGATCAAGATCGGATCGATTCTGCCCTTCGCGGACGGCCGCGAACGCGACATGATCATCAGCGGTCAGGACGTGCTCACCGAACAGCCCAAGGAAGTTACGATTCAGTCTGAAGACGTGCGCGCCGCTCTGCAGCCTTCCTGCGACGAAATGGTCCTGCACATCAAGGAAACCTTCAAGAAGACCAACCCCGACCTGGCCAGCGATATCATCCAAAACGGCATCCTGCTCACCGGCGGCGGCGGTCTTCTGTCGGGCCTCGACCAGTACATGTCCCAGGCGCTCGAAATCCCCGTGTGGGTGAGCGAAACGGCCCTTACCAACGTGGTAATGGGCTGCCTGAAGGTTCTGGAAACGCCGTCCGCCCTCAAGCAGACGCTCATGCGTTCCCGATAGGGGCGAATAGAACGATATGCCGTTCAATTTCAAACAGGAGCCATCAGCGCTGAGAACTTACGTGCTGCTGGTCGCCTTGGTCGTGGTCTCGCTCGTCTTGGTGTCGGTCTACGACAACGAAGGCGAAAACGGCTTCCTCCATGGCATGCAGGGCGGGCTTTCCACGGTCGTCTCTCCTCTCAAGCTGGCGAGCGGAGCTATCAGCGCCGGGGAAGAATCGGCCCAAAACGCCGCCGAGGACGCTTCGGCCAACGCTGATACGCTCAACGCCCTGCGCGACCAGAACAACCAGCTGCGCGAAGAGGTGGCCGAACTCGAAGAGTACCGCCAGGAAGCCCAGCGCCTGCAGGACATCCTCGAATTGAAGGACTACTACTCGATCGAGGGCACCACCTGCCGCGTGCTCGCCCGTTCCACCGACGCGTGGAGCCAGACGGTCACGCTCGATAAGGGTTCCAACGACGGCGTCGTCTACGGCGCGCCGGTCGTGGGCACGAGCGGCTTGGTCGGCCAGGTCATCTCGGTCGACTCCTTCACCTGCACGGTGCGCCTGTTGCAGGACCCGCAGTTCGGCGTCGCGGCCATGATCCAGAGCAACCGTGCCCAGGGCGTGCTCCAAGGCAACATCGACGGCCTGCTCTACCTGGAAGACGTCGACA
>Ga0214929_100247_pt1 | contig 15896 bp, 18 predicted proteins | sample Stichaenrichm17X_FD_168613 | JGI IMG/M metagenome (GOLD analysis project Ga0214929, IMG submission 168613) | Xylose enriched microbial communities from anaerobic bioreactor in Madison, Wisconsin, United States - 17X | ecosystem: Engineered > Bioreactor > Anaerobic > Unclassified | place: USA... | reverse complement strand
TCCACGTCATCCCATCTGAGGCCACATACCTCATCCTTGCGCAGTCCGCCACAAAGTGCAATCCACGTGGCTATCGTGACAGGGGAGTTATCTATCATGTCAAGCGACTCCATGAGCTTCTTGCGTGCGGTAGTATCGAGAGCATTGGGGCGACGATGTACCATCTTCGACGATTTTTACTGCTGTTATTGGGTTCTTACGTATATCGTCGACTTCCATGGCATAAGTCATTGCAGATTTGAGCAGCCTGTGGGCCTTCATAACGGTCTCAACAGATTTGCCAGGGGAAAGTATGGACGCTTCCCACTTTTGTACGTCTTTGGCTATGAGACTATTTAGTGGAGTGGATGCGAACGCTTTGCGAATGTAGATCGCCGCATAGTGATAATCCATCGACGGTGTTTTGGCTGAATAGTGTGTGAAGCCTCTTTGAGGTCGATGTACTTGTCTACGTAATCAGCAATGTGGACGGCTACTGTATTACTACTCTTTGCCTCAAAGAAATGGAAAATATCTGAGGCATGAAATTGGATACAGTTCGTATGCAGGCCGTAATTTGACCCTATTGGCATGCCAAAGCTCTTCTCATATCCCCCTAGCTTATAGATTCACTTTTACAAGCCTGATATAGTTAACAAAGCCAAGCAGGCTCCTAACGCTATGTCGAATTTTGTAGTAGTGGCTGCAATGTGGCGGGTCAATATAATTTCGTTCAGAAAAGAGCAGACAATGAGCACAGCCATAAGCACCCCGTACCGCTATGACGTGGTGGGCAGCTTCTTGCGTCCGAAGAGGCTGCATGACGCGCGCGAGCGCTTTGAGGCAGGAAATATTGGCAAGGAGGAGCTAGCCTCCGTCGAGGATGCAGCCATCACAGAGCTTGTGGCAAAGGAGAAGGCCGCTGGCCTTCACGTGATCACCGACGGAGAGTTCCGCCGGGCGACGTGGCATCTGGACTTCATGTGGCAGCTGGGAGGCGTCTCACATCAAAAGACCCACACTGGCCTTCCCTTCCACGGAGAGCAGGCCATGATAGATGACACCTTCCTTACCGGCAAGATCTGCCCGGCCGCCCACCACTCCTTCGTTGATCACTTCCGCTTCACGAACTCCTTAAGCGACGCGACGACGGTAGCCAAGCAGACCATCCCGGCGCCGGCCCAGACCTTCGCGCAGTTTGCGATGCCCTTTGCCCTTAGCAACACGCGTAAGTACTACAAGACGGACCAAGACCTCATCGACGACATCGCCGTGGCCTACCGTGTAGTTATCGACGAGCTGTACCAGGCGGGTTGCCGCAACCTGCAGTTTGATGACTGCACCTGGCCTATGACCGTGGACAAAAGCGCCCCTGAGATGTGGGATACCGACGAGGCGGGTCTTAGAAAGGTCCGCGAGAAGCTGCTGTGCGCCAACAACCTCGTCCTTGAGGGGCTGCCGGCAGACCTCACGGTCAACACCCACATCTGCCGGGGCAACTTCCACTCCACCTACGCCTGCTCAGGGCCCTACGACGATGTGGCAGACTACGTTTTGGCGCGCGAGCACGTCCATGCGTTTTTCCTTGAGTTTGACGACGAGCGCTCAGGAGGCTTCGCCCCCCTTGCCAAGGTGCCTGAGGACAAGCTGGTGGTGCTGGGGCTCATCACGACGAAGTCAGCGGCCCTTGAGGACAAGGACGCCGTGATAGCGCGTATCTCCCAGGCAAAGGCCTATGTACCTCTTGAGCGCCTGTGCTTAAGCCCTCAGTGCGGCTTTGCCTCCTGTGAGATCGGCAACAAGCTCACGGAAGACCAGCAGTGGGCGAAGGTGCGCCTGGTGCGTGACATTGCCAAAGAGGTGTGGGGGAAATAACGCTTTGCAGGCAGGGAAGAAGGCCCTAGGTAGATAAGGCTAAGCGAACAAGCGGGAGGCTCTGCCAGCGAGCGTGGCAGAGCCTCCCTGTATCTAAAGGCCAATGGCCTTAAGCGCTTGGTCAAGATCGGCAATGATGTCATCAGGGTCTTCAAGGCCGACGCTGAAGCGGATGAACCCCTTGCGGAATTTCTCTGGGTAGAGGTCGATACGCTCGTCGTAGCTGGGCTGAGGGAAAATGAGGCTCTCGTCATGGCCGAGAGACACGGCAAAGGTCACAACTTTCAGCTGCGCGCAGAATTGCTCAACAGCCTTGTCATTGGCTTTGAGCCCAAACGAGATGACACCGCCGTAGCCGCCAGGCATCTGCTTTGCTGCGAGCGTATGGCCTGAGTTACTCGGAAGGCCGGGATATGAGACGAAGGTGACATTGTCGCGGCTCTCCAGCCATTCGGCTATCTTTTGCGAGGACTTGTTGATTCGCTCCATACGGAGAGGGAATGTGACTGCCCCGCGAAAGATCTGCCACGCATTGAAAGGGCTTATGACGGCACCGACATTTACTTGGGCCTCATAGCGTATGCGGTCCATCGTCTTGAGGTCGTTGGAAACTATGGCACCGCCTTGAGCATCGCCGTGCCCGTTGATGAACTTCGTAAGGGCGTCTATGACAAAATCTGCGCCGAGCTCTAGCGGGTTTTGGTTCAAAGGAGAGGCGAAGGTGTTGTCCACGGACAAAAGGGCGCCGTTTTCGTGCGCGATGCGTGCCACCTCTGCGATGTCAGTAATGCCGATCGTCGGGTTGTCTGGCGTTTCGACATGGACGAGCTTGGTGCCGGGAGTGATCGCCTTCTTTACTGCCTCTAGGTCCGTCATGTCGACCATATGGGTGTCAACCTTGAACTTGCGGTTGAAAAGCTCATGGAAGAGACGGTAGACCGCCATGTAGCTCACCTTGGGATAGACGACGCGGTCGCCTGACTCGAGCAGGGTCCAAAACAAGGCGTGGAGGGAGCCAACGCCGCTTGCTAGCACAATCGCGTCATCTGCCCTGTACAAGGAGGCGATCTTTTCTTCAAGCCAATGCTGGTTTGGGTTTCCGTTTCTCACATACATGAGCAGGTCTGTCGAGGAATAGTTGACCTTGGAGAGGTCGTTTGGCAGCTTGTAGCTGTTTGCCATATGGAGCGGACGTCTGACGGCCCCGGTCTCCTTGTCATAGTCTGTCCCCGTATGTATTGCGCGTGTGCTGATGTCATAGTCGCGGAATCGATCTTTCTTTTTTGCCATTGCTCTGCTCCAATCGGTGAGACGACAAAGGTTGCTGAAAAGCTCTCATTCCTATCGTTCTGGTATGATTATAGAAAACAAATCGTTAAATATGGCATTAAGGGAAAGATTTACCTAACAACGACATGCCAGAGGGCTGCCCCGGCGCCTTTGCTATGTGCTTTTTCCTTTTGGCTTCTTGGGGCCTTTTGGCAGGCGGCCAGATTGTCGTAGTGCTTCACGCAGGATGAACTCTACCTGTGCGTTTGTGCTGCGCATGTCATCTGCCGCCCATTTCTCCACAGCATCCCATATGCCAGGATCGATTCTCAGCGGATATTGCTTTTTTGCTGCCATTCCTGCCTCTCGCTATCCCTGGTACAAGGTCCCCGTGTTCACAACAGGCTTTGCGTCTGACTCACCACAAAGTATTACCATGAGATTAGAGGCCATGGAGGCTTTCTTATCCTCGTCAAGCTCGATGGTGCCCTCAGAGGAGAGCTGCTCGATTGCCATATCTACCATAGACACAGCGCCTTCTACGATTTTCTTGCGAGCGGCAATGATAGCCTCTGCCTGTTGGCGGCGTAGCATGGCCTGGGCAATTTCCGGCGAATAGGCCAAGTGCGTAAGGCGCGCGTCATCCACAGCCACGCCAGCGGGTGCAAGCCTCCTTCCGAGCTCTGCTCTCAGCGCGGCAGAGACCTCCTCGATGTTCGAGCGTAACGTAATGGTCTCTGTGCTGTTGTCCGAGGTATCTTCCATATGATCATAGGCGTAGGCGCTTGCGACATGGCGCAACGCCGTCTCGGCCTGCATGTCCACGAACTGTTCATAATCGTCTACATCGAACACCGCCTTGGCGGTGTCTGCCACATGCCATACAACGACATTGGCGATTTCAATGGGGTTTCCCATCTTGTCGTTCACCTTCAGGTGCTCGCCGTTGAGCGTGCGTGCTCGCACAGAGATCTTGCTGGCGTCTGCACGCCTTGATCGACTCGAAGGGCCTCTCTTTTCGGCTGGGGTAGAGTTGTCTGTGGAGGCCAGCGCACCTCCAAGGTTTTTTGAGTAAAACGGGTTCGACCATCGTAGGCCCTCGCTGCGAACGGTTCCCTCATATTTTCCGAAAAGCACACAGACACGCGCTTGACCTGGTTGCAGGGTGAAAAAACCTCCCGTGAGAATGCTCGCAAGGATCAAAAGGACAAAGAAGGCAACCATGCCGATGATGGCTGTCATCGGATAGGGGAGCCCCCACTCGTCACAACGAGAAAATGTCATAACGGAGCCGACGAAAAGGGCGGCGGAGAGCGCATACATCACGATTACGGCAAAAAGCATGGCCCAACCGCTTAGAGAGTAACCTTTCTTCTCGATGCTCATCGAGATCCTTTCTCTCAAGAATCGATACACTAGATACTACGGGGGATCCGCAGCGTCTCACATCTCAGATTGTGATATCACAATGATATATTGTCAAATGCAACCACGTTTGCAGCAATAATTTGCCTTGTTGGATCAATCATCTGTCTTGTGTATGAAGTGAACATAAGATAGCTAACCAGGAGTTTTAGACCTCAGGAACCAGATCAAACGAAAAAGCAAAGAGAGATGAAAAGAGGAAAACATGGCATTTAAGAGCTCACTTAGCCTCAATGATGGCAGGAAGATGCCACGCCTTGGCATGGGTACTTGGTATTTGGGGCAAGGGCTACATCCCCATGACCAAGAGCTCGCTGCACTGCGGACAGGCCTTGATGCGAGGATCCGCCTCATCGACACCGCGGAGATGTATGGAGACGGCGCTGCAGAGAGCCTTGTGGGCGAGGCTATCTCAAATTGTCGCCGCGAGGACCTGTTCATCGTGTCCAAAGTCTATCCACACAACGCCGGCATATCCCACATCTTCGACAGCGTCGATGCCACGCTTTCGCGCCTGGGAACTGACTACCTGGACATGTACCTTCTCCATTGGCGTGGAACAATTCCTCTTGCAGAGACTGTCGAATGCATGGAGGAGCTTGTTAGGCAGGGCAAGATTTGCGGTTGGGGAGTGTCGAACTTCGACACGTCTGACATGAGGGAGCTCTGGGACATACCAGGCGGCAACCACTGCGCCGTGAACCAAGACCTCTATCACTTGGGCTCTCGTGGTGTGGAGTGGGACCTCCTGCCCTGGATGCGTCAGAAAAACCTGCCACTTATGGCATACTGTCCGCTCGCGCAGGCCGGCACGCTTCGCAAAGGACTCCTTGAAAGCGAGGCGGTGCGCGAGGTTGCCTCAGCACATGGCATAAGTCCCACACAAGTCCTGCTCGCATTTGTGCTCAGAGACGAGAATGTGATCGCCATTCCTCGAAGTGCCAGCCCAAGGCACGTGCTAGAAAATGCCGCCACGAGGGAAGTCGAGCTGACAGCGGAGGACTTGTCACTTCTCGATTCGGCATTTCCCGCGCCTACGGGAAAAGTTCCCCTCGAGATGGAATAGCTCGACGCCTCTTCACGATGGTACGGATCTTCCTGCTTTCATATATGCGGGTGACTCGCCAGCCAAGGCTTTTGGTTTTAGATGAGGCGACAGCCGACCTGGATCCTCTTGCCCGTGACGAGGTGCTTGAAGTCCTCAGAGGCTAGTTGGGTCTTCTCTGCGTTGGCGGAGTCGTCTTGTTGAAAGACGCAGGTATAGATGTTCTTTCTGAAGAGGCGCCTGTACTGGCAGATTCGCTTGGACTGTTCATATCAGCTCTTGCGGGGGCTGCCATAACGATCCTTATGATGGCCTTCGTGCTGCCCTTTGTGGCAAAAATGGGCCTTACTAAGGCCACAAGGTTGTTTCCCATGGTGTTCGTTTTGCTTACAATGCTTTTTTTGTACGTGGCCCGGCAGGCAGGAGCACTAGACCCAGGCTTCGAGGCCTGGATGCAAGATGAAATGCATATAACATAACCCTTGCTGTCTTAGTTTTGCTTGCGTTCTCCCTCGGCACATATGCAGCCTCAGCTCAGGTGGCAAAGAGGCTTTACGCACGACGTGAGCTTTAGCTGCTCCAAGTTTGTGTGCAAATCTAGAAAAAATAGCGTCTATTTTATTGAATGCGTGGGAGGCACAAGAGCTTCCACAACAGCACTGCCGACATCAGCAGTTGATGAGGACCCGCCAAGATCGACAGTCAGGACCTTTCCACGTACAACAGCTTCGATTGCGTTGATGACAGCTTGCGACCAGTAGGGAAGGCCAAGAAAATCGAGCATCTGGGCTGCCGACCAAATCGATGCAAGAGGGTTCGCGATGCCCTTTCCTGCGATGTCTGGGGCAGACCCGTGGATCGGCTCAAACATGGAGGGATGTGTCCTTTCAGGATTGAGGTTCGCGCCTGCTGCGAGGCCCATGCCGCCCACGATTGCAGCTCCTAAGTCAGTAAGGATGTCCCCGAAGAGGTTGGACGTGACAACAACCTGAAAACGGCTTGGATTCTTGACGAAGTTCATTGCTGCCGCGTCAACGAGCAGTGATGAGGTCTTGACGTCTGGAAACTCTTTGCCAACCTCATCGAAGATCTGATCCCAGAATACCATCGAGTAGTTCAGAGCGTTTCCCTTACTGATGCTAGTGAGTGTCTTGTGTTGCTTTTGCGCTAGCGTATAGGCATAGCGAATGATGCGCTCACAGCCAGTTCGCGAAAAGACGCCTGTCTGCAAGACGACCTCGTTTGGCTTATCCTTATACAGCCATGCTCCAGCACCAGCGTATTCCCCCTCACTGTTTTCACGTATGACGGTCATATCAATGTCTCCACTTTGTATGCCTTTGAGAGGGGTGATCGGTCCGTTGGCGCCTTCGAGGAGTTTGACAGGTCGTACATTGACGTATTCGTCAAACTCTTTTCTGATTTTGAGTAGCAGACCCCAAAGCGAGATGTGGTCGGGAACGCTTGGAGCTCCGACGGCACCAAGATAGATGGCATCAAAGCCCTCAAGCTGCTCTATGCCGTCGTCTGCCATCATTTTGCCCGTCTTTAGGTAATACTCACAGCCCCACGGAAAATCATTAAATTCAAAATGAATCGACCCATCAAGCTCTTCCACCCTTTTGAGGACCTTGACTCCTTCTGAGGTCACTTCCGGACCGATCCCATCTCCAGGAATCACTGCAATTTTAAAAGTGCTCGTATCTGTGCTCATATCGGTTCCTTCCGTGATGTTATTGTAGGTATCTATGTCTACGTGCCACATTTAACTATGGCAGAGACATGTGCTTGGTGTAACCCTATGAATTGAAACAGTTTAGAGTGCGCTGTCTGATAAGTTTTTTGTGATAACAACATTACGCTTTTGCTTAGCTTGATAGAGCAACTTGTCTGCAGCAGGGATAAGGGCAGGTGCTGTACCAAGTGAGTGGATGCCTCCACAGCTGATAGTTATATGTACCTCTGGATGGACTTTGAATCTAAGGTTTTCTACGGCAGTGCGCATATCCTCAAGTCTTTTGGTAAAGGTTTCTGTTGGTATTGAAGGGAATACAACAATAAACTCGTCTCCTCCATAGCGCGCTACTATGTCGGTAGGTCTTACATTTTTCATGAGCGTCTCCGCGACGTCGGCAAGTATAGCATCTCCGTATGGATGACCGTAGGAATCGTTCACGCGTTTAAAGTCATCGATATCAATCATTGCAACGCCTTGAACAGGAATATATGCGAGCTGCTCGTCATAATAGCGGCGGTTGTACGTTCCTGTTAAAGAGTCTGTATACAGCTCTTCGTTGCTGAGCTCAACGAGCTCGATAAGGTTCTCATTATCCCGGACGTCGACCCGTACGCCACTGTACACTTCTGAGATAGCCTCGATAGCATGGGGGCTGCCCTCTACTTCCACATATGAGGCCATAACATAGTATATGTCGTCGCTAATTAGTTCGAACTTTGAAGCACGTTCCTTGGTTTTCATCACCCGTCGTGATATGCAGTTTGAGCATCGGTGATCTTTGCCCCATATCTCATAGCAAGCTCCGCCTTTGATGGGATAAAGCCCAAATTTTCCTGCATGCAACTCACATGTCTCTATTGGGTTAACAAGTCTCACTACATCGAAAAAGGTTGACAGTTCGCGAAGGCGAATCTTGAGACCTTCGAAAGTTAGAACATGAGGATCAGTACTATCATTTTTGTCTGTGAACGTATCCATGGGCATTTGCACCATCGGTATCTTTTGGACTTTGAGTCCTATGTTGGCAAATTACTCGGGTAAAATCTCAATCCAGCAGCCATCTGGGTCTGCAATGAAGTAAAGACCCATAGCTGGGTTTTCGTACACGATACAGTCCATCTGCTTGTGAAGTCGATGAAAGGCCTCATAATCATCGACGCGGAATGCAATGTGCGTGTCTTCGCCGCCGTTGTTGTAGGGTTTGGTCCTTCCTCGATTCCATGTCAGCTCAAGCTCAAAATCAGAGTCAGATCCTGCCAAAAAAGCAATGACCCAGCTGCCGTCTTCGGGTCCCTTGCGCCGAACCTCATGCATGCCAAGCGCTTTTTTGTAAAAGTCGATCGTTTTGTCGAGATCGAGGACGTGCGTATTCCTATGGACGATGCGTGCTTTCATAGCAAGCTCCCTGCAAACAAATTGCTATGCCTTCTGTTGCAAACACAAGCATATAGTACATGTACCCGATCTTGACATGTGTTTCTTATCGGTAGTCGCAGGCTTATTTCATGGTTATGGCGGTAGAATAAGCGCTGCTGTACACGAATCGATCAGGAGGAGCCTTTCATGAAGAGCTTCGATGCCACGCTTCAAAGCGAGCAGCTCAATGAAGAACTTGACATCATTGTTTATGGCAATGTCGGGGTTCCTCTTGTCGTGTTTCCGACGTTTGACTTTTCTGCTGGCAGTTGGGAGACAGGCGGCATGGTTGATCGCCTTTCTGAGCTCATTGATGCTGGAAAAATACAGCTGTTTTGTACTGATTCGGTTGATGGAGAAAGCTGGTATGCACGTAATTCGGCCCTTGACTATCGTTCCGAACGGCAGGAAGCCTACTTTTCCTATGTTATTGACGTTCTTGTTCCCTACATTGCCAGACACAGCACCTCAAGTACAAAGCCTGTGGCAGTGGGCTGCGGAATAGGAGCAACCAATGCCACAATAGCTGTTTTGAGACGGCCCGAGCTCTTTGGTGGCCTGTTAGCCCTTTCAGGAATCTTTGATGCGCGTTTCTTCTCCGCAGGGGCCACGAATGACCTGTGGTTGGCCAACTCTCCGCTTGACCTCACCTACCAGCTCGATGACAAGCAGCTTGAGCTGCTAAAGCATCTTCCATTGGCATTGCTGTGCGGCCAAGGGCGCGGCGAAGATGCCGTGGATACTATGAGGGCTTTCGAATCTCGATTTCATGATCTTGCGATAGATGCAACCTTTGAATACTGGGGCTATGATGTAACCCATGATTGGTCATGGTGGCAGGAGATGGTCAGTCAACTTTTGCCAGAGCTGATCAGGCCAGCGGGGCTGGCCCATCGACGCTACCTAGCTGTCAAGAGCTCCTATGAAGCTGAGCTGCAGAACCTCAAAGAGGCCGAGAAGCAGGCAGAGCAAAGCAAGCTCAAGGAAAGCCGGGCAAAGAAGCGTTTGGACAAGGAGACTGAAAACATCTCCCAAAAGTCTGAATTGGCACAGGAGGCGGCAAAAGCTGCGAATGCGGCTTGGAAAAAGCGCAATGCAGTTGCAGCTCGCCTTGCCGCTCTTGATAAAGAGGCAGGAGCTTTGCAGGCTGCAGCCGATGCGGCGGCGAAGGCACATGCGGATGCCAAATGGTTTGCAGGAGAGGCACGCAGCGAATATGAAGACGCTCACTTGGCTTTCATAGATGCTACTGAGCATACAAAAAGCGTCCGCAGCTCCGTTCAGGCTATCGAAAAAAAGTGTAAGGATTTAGAGACTGCCGTACACACAGCTGAGCCAACTGCTGAGACTCACCATAAGGCAGTCCGTAAGAGAACAGGTATATAGACTGCTCTTAAGACCCGTTGGCTGTCGCACAACAAGCCAGGGGTGATAGTATACGGGCGGTGTTTTTATCCAAACGACCGAAGGGCAACACGTCTTTGAGTAATGCTTCGCACCTACGAGGGGACAACTTCAAAGCGAGCGTCAAAACGCGCGTCGATCCTGACGCCGCACGCGCGCAGGCCGAGGGAGAAGCTCTTGCTCCCCGAGGAACATCGAGCAATCCTTCCAGTCAGATTTTTACTGTTGCAAATGTCATTACCTTCTTTCGCTTTGCTTTGACGGTTGCTTTTCTCTGCTTTTTTGTGAACGGAGAGCATCGCGTCCTCGCTCTGATTTGCTATGGGGTTGCAGCATCAACTGACTTCCTCGATGGACAAATTGCTAGGCGTACACAGACAGTTAGCTGGCTTGGCAAGCTCATGGATCCTATCATGGACCGCATCCTCCTTTTTACGGGGGTGCTAGGGCTGATGATTACTGGTGAGTTGCCGATTTGGATTGCTGTTTTCATAATCGGTCGAGATACCTATCTCGCAATTGGTGCCATGGTGCTTCAGAAGTACCGTCGTCGTCCCGTTGATGTCGTTTTTATCGGCAAGGTGACCACGGCGCTTTTGATGACGGGCTTTTGCGACTTGCTTCTCGGCGTACCGAAGGTGCCCGGGTTAGGGCTCATTGACGTCTCCTGGCTTCCAGGTTTTGGGTCTTCAGTGGCCATTTTGGGAGTTTGGTTTGTCTATGCCGGAGTGATTTGCTCAGCTATAACCGCTGTCATCTATACCAAAGAGGGGTTTTTTTTCAAAAGGGAGCGGCTCGCAGGCCATGATGTGGAAAGCTCTGAATCTAATGAGCGTGCGCGAGAGGCCATCAAGCAATGAGTGACCCCATGCCACAAACACTTAGCGAACTCTGTGAGGTACTTCGTCCAGAGCATGAATTGCTCGGCGCGAGATTTGGGCACCTCGACAAGATCGCCGCAATGATTCCCTTGTCATATGTCTGCCCGGAAGAAGAGGAAGGGGCCTTCAACAAGAAGGCTGCGCTCGTTGACCTGTCAGGTTTGCCAACTATTTTACAGTCCGGGAAGACTGCGGTTCCTTTTACGGAGATGACCTATGCAGGAAACAAGCTCGCGGTAGGGCAGTGTGCCTTTGAGGCACTGCTTTTAGGTGACGGAACACTGGCAAGCATCTCCCTTCTTGCTCGCAGCGGAGACAAGGAGTTCGTCAGCTGGTGCGTTCCTGTGCGCGGAGCTGTGACTTTCGCTTGGCTGCAATTCTTGCTGCGTTCTGCTGGAAAGACAGGCCAGCCATTCCATGAGCTTAAAATACACGACGTCTCTTCCAAGTTGCTGCCTCTTTTGCTTGCTGGCCCTTCCTCATCCAACGTGCTTTCTGACTATTTGGGAGAGCAGCAGCTGCCCACATCAGGGCAGACTGCTAATCTGTACCTCGATAAGATACTTTGTCTTGTTGTAGCTCTTCCTGCGGCTCTGGCACCGTCATACCTTTTGCTCGTGCCTCCAGTTGCTGCCCGGGTGTTGTGGCGAAGCCTGCTTTCCTTCCAAGAAGTGGTGCCAGTGGGAAGGCTTGCTGCAAAAGCATGGGCAGAAGATGCGTTGCCATGGCTGACTTGGGTCTCAACAAAAGATCAGGTTATAAAATCGATGTCAGAGCTTCACGATGCGCAGGTTTTACGTTCCGGGCATGACTTTATAGGTGCCCGAGGTCTTTTGTCACGTTGAATGCTTCATGACAGGGGGACTGAGCTTTGAAATACTCTATTACTGCAGCGGCAGCGCCAGAAACTATCGGCCCTTACTCGCAGGGGACAACGGCCGGCAGGCTTGTCTTCACGTCAGGGCAACTTCCAATCGATCCTGATGACCCTCACAGCCTTGTGGAGGGAGGCATGCGTGAGCAGGCAGAGCGTATACTAGAGATTACCTCCATATTGCTTTCAGAAGCTGGCTGTATGCTGTCTGATGTGGCGAAGACGACCGTCTATCTTGTCAATTTTGAGGATCTTGACACTTTTGATGAGGTGTATGAGCGTTATTTTACGACGCCTTTTCCAGCCCGAAGTATAGTGAAAATCTCTGAGTTGCCTTTAGGCTCTTTGGTTGAGATGGACTGTATTGCCTGCCGCTAGTTAAGGCACAGGTTGAGCTACAATAAGAAGGCAATTCCACATAATTCATGAGGGGAGCCTACATGCAACCCACAGCCAACAATGACATGGGGGCAACAGAGATTTTCCGCATGCCGTCACCGGATTCTACTGTTCCTGACCTTACCAGTGCTGGAGCACGCAATCGTCCGACGCTTGCCATTGTCAAGGGGCCGGAGACAGGTGCTCTGTTTGTCTTGAAAGATGACATTACGACGCTTGGTCGGGATCCGAGCAACGATGTCTTCCTGAATGACATGACAGTTTCACGGCATCATGCAAAGATCGATCTGCGGGGCATGTCTTCTGGGTTGGCGACGATTGAAGACCTCGGCTCGCTCAATGGCACATGGGTGAATGGCGCAATTGTGAACAAAGCAAGCCTAAAGGATGGGTCAACAGTCCAAATTGGCACGTTCCGGATGGTTTTTCATATCAATTCTTCACGTCCTGCAAGGATTGAGACTGGGGCGTAGCCTTATGTCAGAGGCAGGATATCTCACAATCGGCAAGGTAGTTAAGCGCTTGCAGGATCGTTACCCGGACCTTTCTGTTTCCAAGGTGCGCTACCTAGAAGACGAGGGGCTGCTTGCTCCCGCGCGTACGCCAGGTGGCTATCGCCTGTACTCTCAGCATGACGTCCGCCGCTTAGAGACCATCTTGTATTTGCAAAAAAATCGTTTCTTGCCCCTTTCAGTTATAAAGGAGCGGCTCGAGCAGCACCAAAGCGAGACGCTTCCTGCTGGAGCCCCACGTTCTACCGATGAGCTTGATGAGTTCAGGACTCTGGAAGCCACCGATGACGCCCAGACGCGCGAGAAGCTTCATCCCATTGACACTATGCCAGAAACTCTTGGCGTCTCTGTCGGGTTTGTCCAACAGCTCGCTGAAGTCGGCGCCATTGATCTTTCGCGCTCTCCGCACGGGCGTGATCTGGTCGATGGGCATGATTTTCCCCTTATACGCATCTGTGACGAGCTTCGCCACTACGGTATTGGCCCGAAGAACCTTCGTCAGTACGTACAGGCTGCTAGACGTGAGAGTGGCCTTTTTGATCAAGCTCTTGTGCCCTATGCCCATAAGGGAAGTACCGTGTCTGCACCTACTGATGAGACGCGGGAACAGTTTAATCTGGCATTCACCCATATGCTTAAGCTTACCAATCAGGTGCGCGATTTCCTTATTCGCAAACAAATACGTCAGGAATACAAGGAGATGGAGCCCTCTGAAGATGGCCCCACCACCGCGTAGATACAAAACAACAACGAAAGGACCTATCCGTGCCTGACACTGACCTTGAGAGTCTCATCATAGACATACCTGACTATCCTGAGCCAGGAGTGATTTTTAAGGACATCACACCTTTGATGGCAGACCCCGCAGGCCTAGCCACTTCAATTGACGACATAGCGGATCATTTCATGCATAAGGGGATAACAAAGGTCGTTGGCGCGGAAGCGCGCGGCTTTCTTGTGGGAGCTCCTGTTGCATATCGCCTTGGTGCAGGATTCGTCCCTGCTCGCAAGCCGGGCAAGCTGCCGCGTGAGGTTTACTCACAGCAGTATGCGCTCGAGTATGGTACAGATGAGTTACAGATTCATAAGGATGCCCTCAAGTCTGAGGATAAGGTTCTTATAGTTGATGACCTTGTTGCCACAGGAGGAACAGCTGTGGCAACCGCAAAGCTTGTCGAGCAGTCAGGCGCCAAGGTGGAAGGATTCTCATTCATTCTTGAGCTTTCTTATCTAAATCCTCGTGAGACCATTGCAAAACAGTATAACGAAGAAGTCTATACACTGATTAAGGTCAAGTAGGCTAGGACACACCTATCTGTTGCTCATTCCTTAAGGTCGATGTGGGCTTTATGGCAGTCGTGAAAGGCCGCTATACTACGGTACTGTACCTTCCAATCGAGTAGGAGTATCTGCCAGCGCATATATCTGCAACGAAGAGGTTTTTATGCATATAGGTAAAAAAGCAATCGCAGCAGGGCTTGCTATCGCGCTTAGTATGGGAATTTGCATATCACCAGCGTTTGCGGTGACGCAGTCGGATCTTGACGCAGCGCAGGCCAAGCTATCATCTCTCGCAGATGGTCTTGAGCCACTTGAGCAGCAGCTCACAGACCAAGAAGCCTCGCTTAACGAGACTGCTTCGGCCATAAGTGACAAGCAAGCTGAAATCGATGATACGACGCAAAAGCTCTCTGCCGCACGCGATACGCTGAGCGCCCGCATGCGTGCGAATTATAAAAGTGGCGGCACATCGCTACTCTCAGTGATTTTCGGCTCTTCAAGCGCCGAGGACCTTGTCTCAAATATCTATTATGCCGACAAGATCTCTGATCAAGACGCCCAGACCATAGAGACGGTAAAAGATCTTGAGGACCAGCTAAATTCTGAAAAAAATGAGCTTGAGCAACAACAAGATGAGCAACAGCAGACATTGTCTGATACCCAGTCCCAGGCTCAAGAGTATCAAGCAAAGGTGGCTGAGGCGCAGGCTTATTACGATTCTCTCGACTCAGAATTACAACAAGAAATTGCAGTGCAGGCAGCAGATAATGCCTCAAGTTCTGCAGCTACTGTTACCCAGGCTATACAAACGGTAGCGCCTTCGACGACGGCTACCGCAACTGATGATACAGACGATGACACAAGCACCGGTGGTGGCACGAGTAACTCTTATACCGGCTCGTCTTCTTCTACAAGCTCTAGCTCCAACTCTAATTCAAGCTCTAGCGAAAGCTCTTCCGGCTCATCCAGCTCCAGCAGCAGCGGTGGCAATGCCATAGAAGGTGGCGGCCTGAGTGCTGCATATGCTGCGATAGGATCGCCCTATAAATGGAGTAAGACTGGCCCTGACACCTTTGATTGCTCCGGCCTCGTGTGTTACTGCTATGGCTATGCTCGAGGTCGCACGACCGAAGACATGATTGCATCGCTGCGGGCCTCAGGTGACTGGAAGACCAGTCGCAGTGAGCTTTCGGTCGGAGATCTTGTATTTCCAAGTTCGGAACATGTTGGCATCTATATTGGCAATGGTCAAATGATTCATGCGCCTCATCCTGGAGCCAAAGTATGTATTGGTTCTGTCTACTCCTTCATCGGTGGCGGTACCTATTAAGATGCCGGAGTCTGAGGCATCTCAATCGTTAAAAAAAAGGTTTTCTTCGCGTTACCAGCTTGTCTTGGTTGGTGAAGGTCTGCTGGTGGGGATATTCGGCGGTGCGGCTGTAACGCTGTATCGCATGTCCCTTTCAGCTGCCGAGAGGCTCTTGCGCTTTATCACAGGTCTTGCTGGGGGGCATCCTCTGGCGGTTGTCGGCTGGTTTGCAGTACTTGCTGTTCTCTGTTTTATCGTCTGCCGCTTGATGCTGTGGGAGCCCTATACGCAGGGATCAGGCATTCCCCAGACGGATGCCGAAGTGATGGGCCGCATCAACATGCCATGGCATCGTGTCATGGCAGCGAAGTTTGTTGAGGGCACGCTCTGTGCATTTGGTGGGCTTTCGCTCGGTCGCGAGGGACCAGCGGTGCAGCTTGGAGCAGTGTCAGGCAAGGCAGTCTCACGAGGCTTCAAGCGTGGAAGGGG